>WNFJ01752134.1_pt7 | contig 11346 bp, 7 predicted proteins | sample 5400461 | NCBI WGS metagenome assembly WNFJ01 (sample SAMN13153349, study PRJNA577476) | soil metagenome | isolation source: 115 cm saprolite on Douglas fir-dominated hillslope | place: USA:California | collected 2013-09-17 | reverse complement strand
CACCAAGCACAATACCGCGATCCAGCCACTCGCTCCGATCGATCCATCCGAGCAAACTGCTTCGCTTATTCTGACGCTCGAATTCTCTCGGTGTCTCCTTTGCGGCTCCGTAGCTGGTTCCTGTGCGTCGCAAAAGGCGCCAAAGCATGCGCGCGTAAAGCCCGAGCAACAACAACCAAATAATCAGCGCCGGCACTCCTCGTTCCAGGGCTATCTGCAATAGGTTGGAATGCATGTGACCCATGGGCAATCGACCATTGTCAAAAAGACCCCACTCCCGCCAGTGGCTTTTGATCGAATCCATGCCCACACCCACCAACATGTGCCGAGGCTTGCTAATCAGTAGATCAAATCCTTCGCGCCAAACCGTTTCGCGCCACGTCGTCGATTGGTCGCTGCGATCGATGAAGCCGATATTTCGTTTTTGCTGCAAGACGAACAATCCGGCGAGCACCACAGGTATTGCACAAGCGGCGACAATCACGATGGCTCGACGCGAAGCACTGAGCAACAGCATTAGCGAAGCGGATATTAAGAATCCCACCCAGGAGGCGCGCGTAACTGTTAGCGCGAGCGCAAACAAGAGACCAGCCAGGGCAACAAGCAACAAGAGTCCCACCCAACCTCTTTTCGAGGGCAACGCCAGGAAAACCCCTAACGCTAGTGCGGCAATCAATTGCAACACCTCCGCATAGGTAACCCAGTGGCTGAAAAATCCGGTCGCGCGCCAATCGCGGCCGCGGGTCCATCCCGAGATTCCCAACTGCTGCTGCGCGGTGGTTCCGGCGAGCAAATGTCCCCGCGGAACTTCGAGCGTGGGTGTCCATTCAAAACGATAGATTTTCACCTGTGCGGTTTTTGCTCCCGCAGCACCAGCGCCTGCCAACAACGCTGCCAACTCATCAGGATCATGGACGCGCTGTCCGTCGACTTCCAACACAGTATCGCCATCAATGATTGGCGTTGGTTGTCGAACCCTTCGTGTGCGAAAAACCGCCAGGGCCAACGGACTCTCGAGCATAACGCCCTCAAGTTTTACGCCGCGCCCAAGGACCATTTGGCCGGCTGTGAAGAGTACGTTCACCATGCAAGACGCGATGAGGGTGAGGGCCAGCAAGCGCGCGACACGCAACGAACGAATGTTTTCGGCTACCAGGTAAACTATCGTGAATAAACTTGCAGCGCGCATTTTACCGATCGACACAATGGGCGCATAAGAGAATACGGCAGATAAACCACTCACAATAAAAAAGGCTAAGAGGACATAATCGAGTGGCGTGCGCTGAATTCGCGGTCGCGGATCAAAAGCAAACCGCGCAACCCATAGAAGCATACCAAGGATCCAGGCGGTCTGTGCGACTGCAATAGAATGAGGTGCAAAGGCAGCGAAGATGAAGATGAAGACGACAATGCCGCCATCGATCCACCTGCTCGATGAGCTGCCTTTCCGTTTGTTTGCTGCGTTCGAAGTCGTTCTGTCAGAGAGTTGCGAAGGCATAAAGGAATAGCTGGAGAATAGTCGCTTGGTAACGATGCACTGAACTATTAGAATGGCCGCGCTCTACTATATTCTATTAATCAGGAAACTCCATGCGCAGCTTCGTGAGAGGTCTTGTCTGTTTCATTGCTATACCGTTCTTCTCAACAATCTGTGTTTCCCAAACCAACCCTCGTACTGACTCCTCCTACGCAGAGGCAGTTAAAGCTATTCAAAAGGAGGCGCAGGTAAAGGTTGCAAACGATTACATCGACATGAACCACGAAAGCATCCTGCGCGAATGGATAACGATCACGGAGATCAATGCTCCATCGAAACACGAACAGGAGCGGGCAAAGTTTCTCGAGAGCATCTTGCAAAAATACAAAATGCCGATCCGCTACGACTCGGCCGGCAATTTGATCGCCACTCGCAAAGGAACAGGCGGGGGCCCGGTAACGGTCTTTGACGCCCACATGGATACAGTGTTTCAACCGGGTTTGAAAATCAAGGCTACCATTCGCGACGGGAATGTGTATGCTCCCGGAATTGGCGACGACACGCGAAACATCGAGGCCCTGCTTGCCACAATTCGCGCACTCGACGAAGCCCGGATCAAGACAAAAGGGGACCTGGTGTTTGTTTTTACGACGGACGAGGAAACAGGACTGACAGGCGCCAAGCAGTTTACTAGCGACAACAAAGGCAAGATTGATTACTACATCGCGCTCGACGGTGGCTATGAGGGTTTTACTTACGCTGGCATTGGCATCAATTGGTATCGTCATCACTTCATAGGCCCTGGAGGCCACACACGCTCTCGCACTCCTCCTTACTCGGCTGCGTTGCCACTGGCACGAGCGATTGCGCGCATTTACGAGTTGAAGGTGCCCATTAATCCGTCTTCAAACCTGAATATCGGTATGCTCGGCGGTTCCGAGGTTGTAAACGCGAAGGCGTCAGACGCTTGGATGTCTGTGGACCTGCGTTCAACAAGTAACGAAGTGATTGCTGACCTTGATAAAAAGATATCGGCGATTCTAGAGGAGGAAGCAAAACGTGTCGGTATGACGGTGAGGACGGATGTTATCTCTATATCGCCGGCTGCCGTCCTGCCAGGTAATCGAAACTCGCAACTGGTAAAGATTGCCGAAGCCGTTCATAGAGCGATGGGTTTTGATCCCCCAATAACAAATGCCGGATCAAATAATTCCAGCGCGGCACTGCTGCAGGGAATCACCTCCATTTCCACGGGCGCAGGACCGTGTAACGACTCGCATGCGTTGACGGAAAATTGTGAGATTGAACCGCTCTACAAAGGTATTAAGAAAATTCTTTTGTTGGAGTTGGCCCTGGCTGGTTTGGCGAAATGAGCCACAGATAACACGGATGAGCACGGATCAGCCCCCCCCCAACGAAATTGCGGACGCAGTGACTAAAAAATAGAACTACACCACGCATGAGTACGAATCAGACGGTTGGATCTGTGTCTTTCCGTGTCCATTTGTGGCGAATAGCTTTTCAAAAACCCTCCGCGCTCAGCATAACGAAAATAGTTCGCATGATGATCTTCAGGTCGAGCAGTAACGACCAGTTCTCGATATAAAACAGATCGAGCCGCACCATCTCCTCAAAAGGCAAACGGTTGCGCCCCGACACCTGCCACAGTCCCGTAAGACCCGGTTTCATATCCAAACGCTTGCGATGCCAAAGCTCATACGCCTCCACCTCGTAAGGAATCGGGGGCCGGGGCCCGACAATACTCATGTCGCCATGAACCACATTCAGCAGCTGCGGCACTTCGTCAAGACTCATGCGTCTTAACCACCGTCCAGCGCGTGTGATTCTGGGATCGGCGGAGAGTTTGTAAGTAGGTCTTTCAGCGTCGCCCAGATTTGCTTCGGCACGCCCGGCAATAAACTTTCTTTGGTATTCTTTGTGTAATTCAGGATCGGCGCCAGCTCGCATAGTGCGAAATTTATAAAGAAGAAAAAGCCGGCCATCCATGCCTACACGTTCCTGCGTGTAGAAGATTGGGCCCTTCGAATCCAGTTTGATAAGTAAGGCGATGAGCGTCCATAGCGGAGACAGCAAGAAAATTGCGAGCGCCGAGAGGAAAAGATCACACGCCCGCTTCAACAGCCGCGAAGAATTCGAAAGGGGCTCGCGAAAGAGCCGAATCATGGGGAGGGCGCCGATCTGATCTATTTCGGTCTTGCGGGGCAGGCAATTGAACAAACTCGGCGCAATGCGAAACTCGATTCCCCGCCGCCTGCCGCACCGGATCATCACGTCGAAAAGTGTATCGCCATTCACCTGCGGGTCTGCGATGATCACTTCATTCGCGCCCGAATCACGAATTGCCTCGGGGAGACCTTGCAGATTGCTGATAACGGGAACACCTTCATAGCTGGCTGCTTCATGTCCTTCGACAACGCCGCTATCTACCACGCCAATAACGCGATAACCGAGCGCTGGTCTTTCCTGCATCTCTCTAATACACAGGACTGCTTCCGGACCGCGGCCAACAACTAGTGTGGGAATCAGATTAATCTTGCGTTGTCGTACAAACGTTTGGGCGGCACGCATCACAAATCTGATCGTGCCGACACTTGCCAGAGCAAGAAAAAAATCGAGAACAAAGATTCCGCGCGCGTATGAAAAAGCGCGAAACGCAAAGCCCCCGCGATACAAGAACGCAGCCGCCACTATTAGCAAAGAACCCACGCTGGTTGCCTTAAAGATGCGGATGCCATCCTCAACGACGGAAAACTCGCCTCGCAGTCGATAGAGATCGCAGTAACGCAGACTGAGAATACGTATGCAGACGACAAACAATAGCAGCGCTCCATAAGGAGAGAATCGCCCACTCCAGGCGAGGCCTCCACCAGTTGTTCTCACCAGCACAGGAGTGCCCTCGCGCAGATAGAAGGCCGCCATCAATGAGAAGGTCGCAACCAATGCGTCCGCAATCAACAGAGCGACTTTGACGGCAGGAACAATCCAGGTTGGCGCTCGTGCGGGTACGCGTACCCCGCTTGCGTCCGTTAATCGCTCCCGTGTGGATTGGGCTCTCATAAGAAGAAACGAGAACGGTTTTATTCCAGAATAAAACCTACGACCTCGTCAATCACTTCGGTGGCAGCCCTCGGATGCAATGCTGTCTTTTTCTGCAGTGGTATCGCTTCAAAATCAGAAACAGTCGAGATTCTAAGCAAACGTCCCTCGTGAACCAGCTCTTCGTCTACAGCGGCCCATTGTCCCTGGTAGATGCTGGCGGCGGGCACCCCGAGCGCCGCAGCCTCTCGATTGATTGTTCCGCCCGCACTGATTACGAGGTCGCTTGCGGCGATTAGATTTGCTCCGTCTAAAGGCTCTTTTGGCACAATCAGATTTCGGTGCGTCATTGTCGTGTAGGCTGCCCGTTGCAATTCATTTCGGGGCAGCAGGATGATTTTGACGTTAACTTGAACATGCAATGCAGCGATTGCCTCGTCGAACAATTCGTTTTGGAAACGGTGATAAAGCGCATCATGCGCCGGCGGCCGCATTAACACCAGCACATTATCCGGGCTGATACCGAGTTCACACAACCGCGTGGTAAATGAAGGGTCTGGTCTAAAGTTGGCCAGATAGACATCTTCCTTAATTCCAGCGTAACGTCTTACCTTCGCAGTGCCAGCCCCGTAATAACGCAGTTGTTTTGCGGGAAAACTCTTAGGAACAATGATTCTGGAGCTCAAACGAAAGGCCAGATGGTTTGCGGGCTGGTACTCGTAGTCCATCAGCGTCACGTTTGTCAGGCGCAACGCCCGGGCGGCGAGGATCTGTGAATAGGAATTATGACTAACAGCCAGATCAAAACTGCGGTGTCGCGCCCACGTGGCGAGTGCCCACGCGCGCGTGCTTAGGTTTCCGGCCTTTCCAGCGATTTTTCTGCCACCATATCCGCCGAGGACTTGTGGAGAAAGCCCGGCAGCCTGGGCCAGCGGAACAGTTTCGGCAAAGTCGCGAGCTGTAAACTCGATCTCATGCCCGCAAGTGATAAGCTTTTCCCGCAACGCTCTGAAAAACGGAACGTGTGGGGAATTTGCCAGATCGATCCAGAGGCGCATCTGTCTCCACTCGACCTCTTCACTGGGACCGCGGGCGGCTCGCCCGCCGAAGCGCCGTAGGCGTGACGTGACGTTCGCAATCGAGTTCTTTCGGAGGACCAGGGCGTGGCAATCGGGGCTTTGGCGGGCGGGCCGCCCGCGATCCCAGTAAAAAGGTCGCCTCTGCACTCAGAATATTTCAATCTCCACCAACTCGCCACGACGGCGCAGAGAACGCTCCGCTGCCTCCATCATAATTACCATCCTGAGACCTGCGTGACCATCTGTTTCGGGTCGCCGATTGTTTTCCACACAGTCGATGAAATGCAGGGCTTCGGTTTTCAATGCCTCGGTATTGTCGAGCCGCGGCGCCCACATGTCTCCCGAACGATAACTTACGAGCATCTTGTATACAGCTTCCGGTTCTTTAGTAACCGTTATGCCCTTGTCATAGACCTTCACCTTCTCGCTGGGCTCCAGGTCGTCATACAGGATCATCTTTTCGCTTCCGCCGATAAGCGTGTGGCGCACCTTCACCGGTGTCAGCCAGTTTACGTGCACGTGAGCGATTTGCGTGTCGGCAAAAAACAGAGTGATGTAAGCGCCGTTTTCAGGCTGGCCAGGCACATGGCTGATGCCTGTTGCAGAAATCGCGACCGGCTTGGCTGGCAGCACGTAATCCATGATTGAAAGATCGTGAATCGCCAGGTCCCAGATCACATTTACATCGTGTTGAAACAACCCAAGATTCACGCGCACCGCATCGTAATAATAGATTTGGCCCAGCGCATTGCTGGCTATCAATTCCCGAATTTTCCGCACGGCTTCAGTATAGACGAACGTATGATCGACCATAAGCACAAGTTTTCGCGATGTGGCTTCAGCAATCAGTTGTCGAGCTTGTTCTGAATTAGAGGCCAGGGGTTTTTCGACGAGCACATGTTTGCCCGCATTTAGGGCCGCCAACGCCAGATCGAAGTGGGACGAGACCGGTGTGGCGATAACAACGGCGTCAATCGTGGGATCCTGCATAAGCTCTTTGAAATTGCTGCCGGTATTTAAGGTTGGATAGAGCTTGCGCAGTGGCAACAATCTTTCTTCGCGCAGATCACAAACAGCGACCACAGCTGAGCCTGATGCTTCCATGAAATTACGCACCAGGTTGGGTCCCCAGTAGCCGTAACCGATTACGCCTACGCGAATCATGTTTGGTCCCTGGAAATCATCTTAAGGGTTGTTCGTTCGCGCATGTCTCCGATCACGCGCGCCGGTGCTCCAGCCACGATGGCATAATCGGCGACATCGCGAGTAACCACCGAGCCGGCCCCAACCAGCGCGCCTTCGCCGATCGTTACTCCCGCGATAATGGTTGCGTTACTACCTATTCCCGCCCGTCTCTTCACTGTCGTTTTACCTATTTGCCAGTCTGCTTCAGTCTGTGGAGTGCCGTCTGGATTGACGGCGCGCGGGTAAAGATCGTTTGTAAACATCACGCCGTGGCCAACAAAAACTTCGTCCTCGATAGTGACGCCCTCACATATAAAGCTATGAGACGAGATTTTGCAGCGCGCGCCTATGCTCGCGTTCTTTTGAATTTCGACGAAGGCCCCGATTTTCGTTTCAGCGCCAATCGAACAACCGTAGAGGTTGACTAGATTAGGCTGAAGAATCTTGACGTCTGGTCCTAAAACAACATCCGCGGCGATTGCCATAACGCTTCAGACTCCTCAATCCGGGTGTGATGAGAAAAACGGCATCACGGTTGGCAGGGACATTGATTTTACGTTGATACTTCTTCCAACAAGCGCGCAAGACCATAGAGCATCCAGGCCTGACTCCAGCGCATATATGGTTTGCGAACTGTATAGAACCGCCGGCGTTGGTAATAAAAGAAACCCCGCTCATCGCGCAGATTGCGAATGGTCCATGAGGCAACATCCTGGGCTAGCCCCAAAGCGGCGGGGTCGAGGTCCCTCAGTTCCAGGAATGTGACAATGGCACTCGCTCCTGCATGCGTATCCGCGGGATAAGGATTGTCATGGTAGTATTTCGGCCAACCGTCCGCAAGAAAGAACTGTTTGCTCCAATAGTGATATCCGCGTTCAAGGGCCTGCTGGAACTCCTTACCGGGCACACAAGCCTTTATTGTCCTGGCTAGCGAAAAAAGCACGAAAGCAGTATGGAAATTGTCGACCCATAATTGGCTCGCAGCAGTCCCGTAGGTCCATGAGCCATCCTTGGCCTGGTGATTAGTAGCGTAGCGAGTCGCCCGCTCGGCCAAGCCGCAAAGTTCTTGTTCTCGTGTGAGTGCGCCCACGCCGGCGAGCACTTCCGCTGCAAGCAAACTTGCATTGTAGATGCGCGTGTCGCTTTCTGGTGAATAGCTGAAACAGACTTCCGAATCAGTCTCAACACCGCGCGGGAGGTCTTGAATAATGAACTCACACACGCTGCGAGCGGCGGTCAAATACTGTTCATCTGAAAATTCGTGCGCGGCTTCCAGCAAAGCGCGGGCGGCGAAGGCAGTGGGTACAATCGTTGGCGTTCCTCGCGGCGCGAAGAAATTGCGGCTTTGCCAGTCGAAGTTGTAGCCCCATGCCGCTCCGCTGTAGCCATCAATCCGCAAGGCGAGCAACTCCGCGAGAATATTGCGCGTTTGTGTTTCCGCCTCGCTCGTCCTGAGCCGGCGGTAGTTTGCCAGTTGAGCGAGAGCGAAAAGAGCGATGCCTTTAGCGTTACGTTCGCTCGGGACGCGCGCAAGCGCGCGCAGGTCAGAAGGTGACCGCTTCATTATCTGGGTCCATACCAGACGCGCGTTTCTTGATTTTCTCAGGGGCGTAGCTTGAAAGAGCCGGCTGTTCAGTGCGTCGAAGGGATCGTGCCCGGCAAAGTCGTGCCCGCGACACCAGTTGAAGAGTTGCTGGTAGGCATTGCGGAAGAGATCGCTTTGCTCGTTCGAATCATGGTTCACTGGAATGGATTGCCGACCTATGGACCACTGCTTACCGACGTCTCGATTCGTCTTGGCGTTTCGATAAAGCTCTCGTGCCATAGTTCGAACATCAACAACGTCCAGAGAAGTTTGCGATGGTTGGCGATGCCGCGCTCGTGTTCATCTTGCAGACGGGAAACGTATTCGGGATTGAAAACACCCGCCCGTCGGACACGTTCCGGGGACAGAAGATCTCTTGCTAACGGACGCAGCTTGAATTTGAGCCACTCGGCTACCGGCACGCCGAAACCCTTCTTCCCGCGGCGTGTGACAAACGGCGGGAGCAGGTTGTGTGAGGATATATTTTGTTTTGTGGCCTCTCAACTTGTAATTGCCTGGCAGTGACGCTGCGTACTCCGCAACGCGTGGATCAAGAAAGGGCGCGCGTACCTCAAGCGAAACTGCCATGCTCGCCCGATCGACTTTCGTCAGAATGTCTTCTGCCAGATATAAACGGGTATCCAAACTCTGCATGCGTGTCACGGTGTCGTCATTGTCACACTGTTCGACCATCTGCCGCGCTTCGCGATAGATATCGCTTTCAGTTTGTTGCAGAGCTTCCGCTGTCAGCAACTGTTCTTGTTCATCAGGCGTGAAGGAGCCAAACCAAATGTGATGACAAGCGACCGTGTCGTGCTTAGTGCCGGTCACGAAGCGCAGCGCCTTGTAATCAAGCGAGAGATTCTTGGTCTTTACCGGCAGAAGCCGCACTAGCGGTTCGATCATTCCGGTTCGGAGTAGCGCGGGTACTTTGTTATAAATCTCAGCCCAACGATGGCCCACATACATCGGATACCCCGCGAACAATTCGTCGCCGCCATCGCCGCCGAGCGCCACGGTGACGTGTTTGCGAGTGAAACGAGACAACAGATAGGTCGGGACCAAAGATGGATCGCTAAACGGTTCATCCATCCACGCACCGATCTCGCCCACAAGATTTGCAGCGAGGTTTGCGCTCAAACGCTCCTCGTGGTGATCGGTACCCAGAAATTTGGCAACGGCGCGCGCGTAAAACGATTCATCGAAAGAAGATTCTGCAAACGAAATCGAAAACGTCTTAACTGGTTCAGACGAGGCGCGTACGGCAAGCGCAGCCACAGTGGATGAATCAACCCCGCCGGAGAGCAGGACACCGAGCGGCACATCAGAAACGAGCCGCATGCGCACTGAATCCGCCAACAACTCCTGTAGATGATCGGCTGCTTCCCTTTCGCTGGGTACTGGCTGAGACGTCTTGTAACTCAAGCGCCAGTAAGGCTCGATGGTTATGCGGCCATTCTCAAGCGTGAGCATTTGAGCAGCGGGCAGTTTCTGAATTCCCTGGTAAATAGATAGTGGCGCCGGCACGTAGTCGAACGACAGATATTGCCGCAACGCCTGCAAGTTGAGCGCCGGCTTCACGGCTGGGTGCGCCAGTAAGACCTTTGGCTCAGAAGCGAACAGAAGCGTGTTATCAAATACACCCCAGTAGAGAGGTTTCTCGCCAAACCGATCGCGAGCGATAAGGAGCCGACGGCTCTTCGCGTCCCAAAGCGCAAAAGCGAACATGCCATTCACCTCGGAGACCATCTCCGCGCCATGCTCCTCATACAGGTGTGGCAATACCTCGGTGTCAGAGGCACTGCGGAAGGAATGACCGCGTTTTTCCAGATTCACGCGCAGCTCGCGGTAGTTGTAGATTTCTCCGTTGAGGATGGCCGCTACGCTCTTGTCTTCGTTGAAGACGGGTTGCTCACCAGTGACAAGATCGATGATCGCGAGGCGTCGCATGCCGAGCGCGGCGCCATTTGTTACGAACAGACCTTCAGAATCGGGGCCGCGATGAACCATTCGTTCACACATTGCGTGCAGTAGTTCCTGCGCGCCCTCGAAAGGAGGCGTGCGAGAGTCGAGATTAGCCCAACCTGTTATTCCGCACATATCGTTTTGTGAATCGTAAATAGGTGAGTGAAAAGGTTAGATAGCCAAAAGGCCCAACGATTTAACTTTTCACCATTTACGAAATCATGTTCCTGAAAACCCAATCTTCTCGCGCACTGCGTAGATCGGTTTTGCCTGGGATTCGTGATAGGTGCGCACCAGCATCTCGGCGAGAAGTCCCATGAGGAAAAGCTGGACTCCAAGTACCAGCGCTACCATTGCCATAATCGGCAAAGGGGTCTGGATAAAGTCGGCATGGTGCGGCCAATTAGCAAACTTCATTAAACAAGCCAGTAAGGTGGACAGTAGAGAAACTGCAAACGTGAGTAACCCGGCCCAACCAAAAAGATAAAGAGGCTTGGTTTGATAGGAAGCCATGAACTTGATTGTAATCAAATCGAATACGACTTTGACCGTGCGTGAGAGACCGTATTTCGACTTACCCATTGTCCGTGCGTGATGCTCCACTGGTATCTCAGTCACGCGAGCGCCGGCCCAGGCGGCGTAGATGGGAATAAAGCGATGCATCTCTCCATATAAGCGCACATCCTGCAACGATTCGCGCCGGTAGGCCTTCAACGAGCAGCCGTAGTCATGCAGCGGCACGGCGCCAATCCATGAGATCAAACGATTCGCGAGCATCGATGGGATCTTGCGTGTGATCATTTTGTCTTTGCGATCCTTGCGCCATCCGGAAACGACGTCGTAGCCCTCGTCAAGCTTTTCCAACAGCCGGACGATGTCCGCTGGATCGTTTTGCAAGTCCGCATCCATCGGGATCAGAACTTCGCCCCGGGCCGCATCAATGCCGGCAGCCATGGCCGCTGTCTGGCCGTAGTTTCGGCGCAAAGCAACCACGCGCA
>WNFJ01569979.1_pt1 | contig 11346 bp, 11 predicted proteins | sample 5400461 | NCBI WGS metagenome assembly WNFJ01 (sample SAMN13153349, study PRJNA577476) | soil metagenome | isolation source: 115 cm saprolite on Douglas fir-dominated hillslope | place: USA:California | collected 2013-09-17 | reverse complement strand
CATCACGCTCGCGGCCAACTCCATCACCAACTCGCTGCCGGCCGGATCGGTGATCGCCCCGGTGTACTCCTTCCGTCAGTTCCGGCGGCGGGGCGCCGACCAGGCCGTGGCCGGCTGGTCCGTGGTGGCGACGTTCGTGGCGTTGTCGGTAACGCTCGCCGTGGTGGCCGCCCTCGGCGCCTCGGTGGCCGGCGCCGACGGCGCGAGCCGGGACCTGGTTGGCGTGACCGTGGGCGTCCTCCTGGTCAGCCTCGCCATGGGGGCGGTCTTCGTCCAGAAACGGGCGCTGGTGCGGGCCGTCACCGCTTTCCTGCGTCTGTGCCGACGACTGACCGGATGGCCGCGGGGCGAGCTCGCCGCCCACATCGACCGGATCATCCGCCGCCTGACGGCCGTGCATCTGTCGCCCGGCCAGGTGGCGGGCGTCCTGACGCTGGGCCTGGCCGCCTGGATGCTCGACTGCAGCTGCCTGGCCCTGTCGTTCCTGGCGGTGGGAGCATCGGTGCCGTGGGAGGGCCTGCTGCTCGCCTACGGGGCCGGCCAGCTCGCCGCCAACCTGCCGATCACACCCGGTGGCCTGGGCGTGGTGGAGGGCAGCCTCACCATCGCCATCGTCGCCTTTGGCGGGGCCGCGCCCGCGACGGTGGTGGCGGTGCTCCTCTACCGGATCCTCAGCTTCTGGCTGCTCCTCCCGATCGGGTGGGGAGCGTGGGCGTGGCTGGCGTGGACCAGCCGACGGCACCCGTGGCCCACGTGCTGGTAGTCGGGCGCAACGAGCAACGAGCCTCTGATGTGGTCGCCGAGATCGAACACGGCGATGGCAGCGCGGCGTACCGCCTGACGACGCTGGCCGACGTGACGTCGGCTCGCGAACTGGCCAAGTGGGCCACCGACACGGGCGATGGTCACGTCGACATCCTCGTCAACAATGTCGGCACCGCCACGCCCGCCGCGTCTTCGGCCACGAAGGCGAGCGACGGCTCGAAGAGGACATAAGACGCCACATTTTCTGGGAACCAGCGCGTCCACGCCGTCCTGCGAGTCCCGATCAAGCTGTGGCCACGATCTGGTCCATGATTGCGATGGCGGGGCGTGGCGCCGAGGTATCGATCGCGGCGGCCACCTGGTCGGTGAGCGTCGAGCCAGGATCGGGCGCGGTGTCAACGGTGACGGTCACCCAGCGCACCGTGGGCTGGTAGCCGAGGGAGGCCAGCCAGGCGCCCCAGTTCGCGACCCACCCGTCCGCGTCGCCGGTGTCGGCCAGCCACGTCGAGGTCGGGACAACCCGCAGCGTCGCCGTCAGGTATCCGGTGTGCCGGTCGCGGACCAGGCCGTAACGGCCGCCGTAGCCGTCCTCGGCCGACAGCAGCTCGGTAGCGACCAGGGTTCCGGGCAGCTGCAGCACCCCGGTGTGGCGCAGGACGACCTCGGCGCGGTAACTGGTGTACCCGGCCCGGGTGCCGTGCTGCCAGCGCAGCCGCTGCAGGGCCAGCTGGGCCAGCGGCGTCCCGCCGACCCGGACCACGGCCGCCATGCCGACAACTGCTGCCGGTGGTCCCGCGTAGAGCAGGGTCTTCAGCGAGAGCGCGGCGAGCAGCAGCAGCCCGGCGAAGCAGCCGAGCAGCACCAGGGTGCCAGCGGTGCCCAGGCCCAGCAGGCCGACACTGCGGCTGCGCCGCCATCCGCCATAGCTGCGGACCTGATCGTGTCCCTCGGTCATCGGGAGTCCTCCGAATCCATCTCGTCTTCCGCGCGGCGGGCGGCGGCAGCGGCGACCCGGGCGGCTGCTGCGGCGGCGGCGCCCATGGGCCCGGCTGCCGCCGTCGCTCCGGCAGCGGCTCCGCTGGGCATCCCGGTAGGCCCGGCGGCGGCTGTTCCGGCCGGGACAGCGCCTGGTCTGGCGGGAGCCCCGGACGCTCCGGTGGGCGCGGCGGTTGCGGTGCTGGCCGCGGCGCCGGTGGCCTGCGGGCCGCTACTGCCCGGCGGGCCGGGCTGGCTGGGTGGCGCCCCGGGCGGGGTGGGCTGGCCAGGTGGGCTGCCGGTCGCGGGAGGCTGGCCATCGCCGGGCGAGGCGCCTAGCCGGGTGCTGAGGTAGGCGGCCTGGTCCTGGGCTGGCCCGCCCGCGCCGCCCGCAGACGTTCGCATGGTGCCGACCGCGACTGCGCCGACCGCGGCGGCCCCGAGTAGCTGGCCGCCGCCCCCGGATCCCGCGACCGTGCCGGTGGTCCAGGTGAAGAATTTCATCAGCGCGGGCAGCGTGATCACTGACAGCAGCAGCATGACGAACCCCATCAGCACCGTGCGCGGGTCCCGGCCCGAGCCGATGAAGGTGAACGCGGTCGCGTACACCGCCGCCGCGGCGGGCTTGTAGAAGATCAGCGCGAGCATCCAGGAACTGATCTTGCGGATCCAGGGCCGGGTCAGCGGCGCGATCGACCCGGCTGCCGCCAGCGGCAGCACCCCGGCCAGGATCACCAGGGCGGCCTGGCGGAACAGCATCAAGACCGCCTGCACCAGAGCCAAGACGATCGCGATCGTGCCGAAGATCAGGACCACGGCCGGCGCGGCGGTGTTGCCCAGGGTGAGCACCTCGGCCATCCGCTGGGCGAGCTGCCCGCCGGTGGATGCCTGCAGGACCCATGATGACCAGGCGTCCCCGGCCTTGAGCAGCAGCGCGGGGACTACGGTGCCCACGGTTGTCGCCGCGGCAAGCGTGAGCAGGCCGCTGGTCACATCGAGCAGCGGTTTGGCCCGGCGCGCGATCGCCATCCGGGCCCCGGCGGCGATCATCCCGGCGATCGCGACAGCGGCGGTTACCAGGAGCAGCCATGCCTGGATCGCGGTGATCGCGGGCTCGGCTGTCAGGTTTGGTGAGGGGATGGTGACCCACCAGGCGGCGGTGTTCACTACGGCCCAGCGGACTCCGGCGCTGGTCGCGCTCGCGAGGCTGGACAGCACGTCCCCGGCGGCTGCCGCCGTGGCCGACCCGATCACGTGGGATACCACGGCGCAGGCGGGCTCGATCAGGGTGTCGCACATGGCGGTCACCTTTCGCCAGGAAAGAGCGTGTAGCCGGTCAGCGAGGAGATTGCGGTGGCCGCGTTGGCCCAGTCGCCACCGCGCGGGGCTACGACCCGCCAGTCCTCTCGCTGCCAGATGACCTGGATGCGGGTGCTGGCCAGCACGGTGGCGCAGCAATCGCCGGGCCCGGCGGTGAGGATGTCAACGGTCGCGTCGGCCGGGGTCCAGGTCTCGAACCGGTAGCCGGCCTCGGTCGCGTAGCCGCGGCCGGCTGGCTGGCCCGGGCGAACGTGTGCCGCAGCCCGTAGCTGGGTGTAGGCGCCGGATTCGGCTCGCAGCAGCAGGCCGGCGTTGGGTCCGGTGACCTGGCCGGTGATCGTGGGCCCGAAGATCGCCGTTCCCCACTGGGCGGCGGTACGGACGGCGATGTTGATCGCCGCCAGCAGCGCCCCGCGGGGGGTGTCGGCGAACCCGGACGCCAGCTGGCGGCGGCCGTCGCGCGGCCCGTCGCTGGCCGACACGGGCAGCTCGATGCCGTGGAAGTCGGTCCAGCTCAGGCCCTGCCCGGCGGCTGCTAGCGACATGGCGGGCGTTGCGGCCGGTGAGCGGCGTGTAAGCCGGGAGGATCCGGGCGCCAGGACGCGTCGGGCGGGCGCTGGCCGGGCGTGATCTGGTCGTGCGTGCCCGCGTGCCAGGACGGCGGCCGCGACGCACAGGACCGCGAGGGTGAAGGCGGCACGGCGGCGTCGGCGGCGCCAGCAGGCGTAACACCAGCACCACGGTGTTCGGGTAAGCATCGCGGGCCTCACACGAAGACGCCGACGATGCCCGATGACAGGGCGATCAGCGTCAGGCCGGCCAGCACCCAGGGGATCCCGGTGGCGCCGTCGGCAGCCAGGCTGGAGCGGTTGCGGCGGCCAATGGCCATCATCGCGCCGCAGCCGATCAGGCCGAAGACGCCAGCGATCAGCGCGCCCCACTTCCACCAGGCCAGCAGCGTGTTCACGTCGCCCGACAGACCCGGCGGCGCTACCGGGGCGGGGTTCGGAAGCCCGCCCGCCAGGCCGGGGACGTTCCAGGTCGCTGCGTGACCGGCGACGGCCAGGCCGCCGCCTGTTAGCAGGTGGATGAGCATGTGCATTGTGTGAGTCCTCCCTGGTGTCAGCGGATGTGCGGTGAGCCGCCGGTGGCGACCCGGATCTGGTCGAGGGCGCGCAGCGCCCGGCGGGGCAGCGCCACGGTGGCGGGGTTGTCGGCCAGGCGCAGCCCGGGCACGAACGGGATCCGCACCACGGCGCCGACCCGGGGCTCCAGCAGCCGGAACCGGGCGGTGGCGGTCGGGGGCTCGGGCCAGCCGTCGCTGATGATCGCCAGCACGGCGACGCGGCTGCCTGCCTGGGTGACGGCGGCCACGGCGGTCGTGGCCGCGCGGGCCGACCAGGCCGTGGGCCGGCAGGCGATGATCAGCGGCCGCCCGGCCGCCACCGACGCCGGATACCTGGGATGCATGCCAGGCCGCGCGGCTCCCATGTCCCAGGCGGGCTGCAGCCAGGTCGCCACGGTCGTCGCGCCGGCGCCGCCGTGGGCGCCCCAGACCACCAGCTCCGCGCGGTGCCAGGCCTTCGACAGCATCCACGCGGGCTCGTCGGGGCCGGGCTCGCCGGGGGGCGGCTGGGGTTCGCCGATGCGCATCGAGGTCTCCGTTCTGGCATTGCTGCCGGGCAGGTGCGGTGACACAGGTGGTCAGGCCGGGCGGGCCGCAGCGGCCGGAGTCTCGGCGGTAACGCCGAGCATCTCCACCAACCCGGGGGTGGGAATGCGGTAGGTATCGCCGATGCGGATCACCCGGCAGGGGAACTGGTCCCGGCGGGCAAGCTCGTAGGCCCTGGTACGGCCCAGGCCCAGCGCCGCGGCAGCGGTCATCAGATCGACGGTGGCGGTGGCCCGCAGCTGGGCGATGGTGACGGGCGTCATCGGATCGGGTCCTCTCCGGGCGGGTGGTTCAACCGGTGGCGGGCAGGTCGGCGGGGCGGGTGGCGACCACGACTCCCGCTAGGTCGAGCGGGTCGAGCTGGACGTCCCGGCCGGTCCGCGGAGCCTGGATGATCTGGCCGGCGCCCAGGTACATCACGACGTGACCCGGATTCGCCGGGGTGCCGTCGGATCCGGCGGAGAACAGCAGGTCGCCAGGCTGGATCTGCGACAGCGGGACCTGCGACCCGTCGAGCCGCCACTCGAAGGTGGTGCGAGCTATCTGGATGCCAGCGGCGGCATACGCGGCGTAGACCAGGCCCGAGCAGTCGTAGGCATCCGGGCCCGCGGCGCCCCACCGGTAAGGCTTGCCGAGCTGGCCCAGCGCGAACGCGATCGCGGCCGCCGCAGCGTCGGCGGGCGCAGGGGTCGTGTAGCGCGCCGCCCAGGTCAGCACGCTGGCCACGTATGCCTGGGAGTGGTTGTAAGCGAAGACCGCCTGGCTGATACCGGCCGGGGTGCCCGACGCGGCGCCGTTCGAGCACAGCATCGCCGCGGCCGTGTAGACCGCGTCGTAGACGCTTAGCGGGCGGGCGGGGTCGGCGTCGACGGCGTACTCGGCAAAGGTCGCGGGCTCGAACTGCATCGGGCCCTCAGCCCCGGCAAAGTTCGCGCCCGAGTGGACGCCGGGCTCGTCAGAGCGGCCATGATCGCTTTCGATCTTGCCGATTCCTGCCAGGACGCCCCACGGCAGGCCCGGGCAGGTCAGCGCCGCGCCCGTATACCAGATCAGGTGTGCCGGCGGGATGTCCGCCAGCGCCAGTGGCGACGGGCTCCCGGCCAGGCCGGTGCTCGCCGCGCTCGGCACGGCTCCCGCGCTGACCAGGAACAGCAGCGCGAGCGGGAGACCCACCACGACTACGGCGATGGCGGCGAGCCACTTGAACACGGGGCAGCCCCTTGTATCAGGTTCCGGGGAAAGCCACCAGGTGGTGTGCGCACCCGGTGCGCAGCCCATGCAAACGGCATCCGCCACCAGCAAAAAGACACCAAAACCCGTCATTGACGACTTGATGTCAAGACGTGGCGGCCTCCGTTCCTGTCGAGCAGGCAGGGGAGACACGAAATGCCTCCACGAGCAGCCAAAACGTCGCCTTGGGCGGCGCGATGGGCCTCGGCCGGGCGCCTGATCAGTACTCGTCAGATGACGTGAAGCAGTCGCCCGCGTATGTCTGCCGATCTGGTCCGCAACTATCGCCACCTATTACCGTGGCGTCACCGGCTACGAGCGGGTGGCATCGCTCATTGCGGGCACGGCCGCGACGGTGATCTTGTGGCTTGCGGCGACAGGCTCGTATGGATCGCTGCTGCGGGACGTGAGCGAACGCCGTTTTCAGCCGAGGCGGTGGTAGTTACCGAGAGTGGGCACTCAGGCCGGAGGGCCTGGTCGGGGCTCGCGCCTCCCTGCCGAGTATGCGCGACTGTCGGTGCTCGGGTTTGAGATGCAGGCGGAACGCAGATCAGCTGGTTATGTGCGCGCTGCGAAGCTAACCCCTTCTGAGTGTCGACCGATGAGGGAAGTGCGGGATCGTGTGCTCTCGGGCCGAAGGCTGAGGCGGGCACCGAGTGTGACGGCATTACCTAATGGACTGGTGGCCTTGATGACTTGATCGACCATCGTTCTACCTGCCGGGCGTATGTCCCGATTGAACAATAAGTTCCTGGTATTCGGCACATCCAGCTGTCAGGGGTCCCGGCATGTCACCGGCTCATCGGATGTCGAGGCCGGCCTGGCGGACCTTGAAGCTGGCCAGCGCAGCCTTTCCGAATTGATGCGGATGGGCTTCTGACCCTCCGCTGCGATCTGCCCAACGTCGGGTCGGTGGCGTCGGTTTTGTTCCCTTTTGGGGTCCCCGGTAGTAATAGCAGGAAAAACAAACAACGGATAATGGCTGAGCGGCGCTAAACGCTGCGGTCGTATCGGCGTATTTGATCGTTGTCGCTACTGTTCGAGCTGTTTGCTCGGTTCTGCGTTGCGATGGTGTCGGTGGCCACGCGCTTGCTCTCGGATGACCAGGCTAGAGCGCCGGTCAAGTAGCCGTCAGGCGGCGAGCTGATAGGCGGGTTCCTGACGGGCGATGACGTGGAGGTTGTGAACCACGGCAACCCGGCGCAGGTCGAACAGGTTCTTGCGGGTACCGCAGTAGCGGGCCCGGCGGCCTTACCAGTGACCCACGTGGGCGAGGGCGTGCCCAACCTAGGTACGCTCGCGCCGCTTTGCACGCCCGCCCGGGGTTTGCTGGCGCTGCGGCGTCCCGCCGCCCGGTACCGGGCGGCGGGACGCCACGCGCTCACTTACTGGGCACACTCATCGTGTGGCCAGAAATGGCGCCGAACACGAAGACGGTAGTCGAGTTGAATGTCTGTCCCGGCGCCAGCTCAGTCGAAGGGAAAGTCGACTGGTTCGGCGAGTTCGGGAAGTGCTGGGTTTCGAAGGTGTAACCAGCGCTCTGCCGGTAGGTGTGGCCGCTGATGCCGACGAGGTGCCCATCGAGGAAGTTTCCTGTGTAGAACTGGACACCCGGCTCGTCGGTCAAAACGACGAGGATCCGGCCGCTCGCCGGGTCGAAAGCCGCCGCTGCGAGTCCGAACTGACCCCGCTTCAGGTTGAGCACCCAGTTGTGGTCATAGCCATGCGCAAGGACCAGTTGGTTGCCCTGGGGCGCACTTGCCTCGCCGATCCGCTCGCCGATCGCGTGGAACGTCCTGAAGTCGAACGGCGTGCCCGCGACCGGCACGATCGCGCCGGTCGGGATCAGGTTGGCGTCGGTCGGGGTGAAGGAGTCGGCGTTGATGAAGACTTCCTGGCCATACGCCGACCCTGGAGCCGAGGCTTCGCCCGCCAGGTTGAAGTAGCTGTGGTTAGTGAGGTTGATGACGGTCGCCAGCTTGGCGTCGTCGTTGTGCGCGCTGTAGTGGATCAATAGCGCACCCGAGTTGTCGAGTACGTAGGTGATCCGCGTGGTGACCTGGGCTGGGAAGCCGGTGCACGTCGTCGGTGGGGCTGACGGAATGGAGCAGTTTGCCTCGTAGTTCTTGGTGCCAGGCAGCAGGCCGCTGCCCTCGTCACCGTTCGGGGCGACCAAGGCCATCGTCAGGGACGTGGCGCCCTTGACGATCTTCGCGACCGGGTTCTGCCAGACGCGGTTGCCCCAGCCAACGAAACCGCCGTGCAGGGTGTTCGGCCCATTGTTGACCGGCAGCGTGTACGTCGTCCCATTCAGCTTGAACGAGGCACCCCCGATCCGGTTGGCATACCTGCCGATGGTCTCGCCGAAGTAGGGGCCGCCAAAATTCGGCGAGGTCGGCGGCCGGCTGTCCAGGTTCACGTAGTCGGCCAGCGTCTTGAAGCCGAGCACCACGTCGGTGAAGTGGCCGCGCCTGTCCGCGGTCCTGATCGACTGGACGTTGGCACCGTAGGTGATGATCCTGACCTGCATGCAGTGCGCGTTAGTCAGCGTGAACCGGAACACCTTCTGCGGGCCGCCGTACGGCCCGGAGTCCGCCACGCCGAAGAACTGCTTGCTGATGCTGACTTTGCAGTGTGGCTGCGCGGCGGCCCTGGGGGCCGCGGTCGCGCTGGTGATGCCGAGCAGGCCTGCGGCGCCCCCCGCNNGCGACGGCCGCGCCGATCCGGGCAGCCGGCCTGGCGATCCTGGGCATTAATACGTTGCGCATGGTGCCCTCCTGTCATAGGGGTCCTGCAGGTAGGACTACTCCGTAGGCCATTGTTAACGTTCACATGAGCTGTGTCACCCCCTTGGGGAGACAAATGATTGCTTTTTCATTAGCTATCCGTGGATAACGCGTTGTGTGGGGCTTGATACGAGATTCGATGCCAGTGTGATGCGTGGGCCATGGCGCGCCGACGGCTGCAGGCCGCTGATCTCGGGCACGAGGCCGGACCCGGCAGCTCGGAAGTCGGATCCGGGGAATACCCGCTGGCCCCCGGCTCCTAGCTAGAGCGCCGGTCACGTAGTGGAGTCGGCTTTCGGCGTGGCGCCGGTCTGAGGCCGCTGGGCGCGCTAGGCCTGTTCGTGGCGGGTGGCGGGCATCTGCTGTGAGCAAGGGAGGAAGTCCGATGCGTCCTGGTGTGTGGCGGCCACCGGTGGAGCCGTCCGGGGCGGAGCAGGCGGTGCTGAAGGCGGTGCGGCGGGCGAAGCTGTTCGTGTTCTTACGGCAGCACCGGCACGAGCTGTTCGATGACGAGTTCCAGGCGAGCTGGCGCGGGCGTATGCCGACAGCCCCAGGGGACAGCCGCCTATACCGCCCGCGCAGCTGGCTTTGGCTACGATCTTGCAGGCGTATGCCGGGGTGTCCGATGACGAGGTGATCGAGGCGACGGTGATGGACCGGCGCTGGCAGCTGGTGCTGGACTGCATGGATGCGGACCGGCCGCCGTTCTCGAAAGGCACCCTGGTGGGGTTCCGGGCCCGGCTGATCGAGCAGGACATGGACCGGCGGCTGGTCGAGCGCACGGTGGCGCTGGCCGCGCGGACGAGGTGGTTCGGGGCGCGGGCGCTGCGGGCGGCGTTGGATTCGTCCCCGTTGTGGGGGCCGGACGGGTGGAGGACACGATCAACTTGATGGGACACGCCCTGCGCAAGGCCCTAGGCGTGATCGCGGTCTCGCAGGGGCGGGGGCAGGCCGCAGGAACCGCCATCGTCGCAGCAGAAGCCGGGGTGCCGCAGCTGGCCGCCTCCAGCCTCAAGGCAGCGCTCGACCTGGACTGGGACGACCCCGCGACCGCAGGCCACGCTCTGGCTCACGTACTCGGCTTCCTGGATCAGGTCGAAGCGCTCGTCGCCGGCTGGGCCGGCGACCCGGCCGCGGACGAGGCGGTGGCGGTCGCCTGCCAGGTGCGCGACCAGGACGTCGACCTGTCTGGCCCGGCGCCGTCGCTGCGCCGCGGCGAGGCCGCGACCGGCGCATCAGCGTCGAGGACGGCCAGATGCGGCACAGGCGCAAGACCCGCTCGGTGCTGTTCGACGGCTACAAGCGGCACGTGCTGCGCGACCTGGACACCGGCCTGATCCCCGCCGTCGGGATCACCCCGGCCAACGTGCCGGAGGCCAGCGTCACCGCTGATATCAGCGCCGACCTGGCCGCCGCCGGCCAGACACTGGCCGAGTTGCACATCGACCGGGCCTACCGGGCCTCCGGCCTGGTCCGCGGCCGCGGCCCGGACCTGGCCATCTTCTGCAAGGCCTGGCGGGTGCGCAACGCGGCCGGCCGCTACGCCAAGGACCAGTTCAGCATGGACTTCGCCGCCGGGCAGCTGACCTGCCCCGCCGGCGTGACCATGGCGTTCGAGCCCGGCACGACCGTGCGCTTCCCTAAGCACGCCTGCGCGGCCTGCCCGCTGCGGCAGCCCTGCACTGCCAGCAGCAGCGGGCGCAGCGTGTCGATCCACCCCGATGAGGCACTGCTGGCCGAGCTGCGCGACGCTAGGCCACCCCGGCCGGGCGCGCCCAGCTCCGCGAGCGGGTCAAGGTCGAGCACGCCCTGGCCCACATAGGTCGCTGGCAAGGCCGCCGCGCCCGCTACCGCCGCACCCGCAAGAACCTGCTCGACCTGCGCCGCCGTGGTCCACAACCTCCACGTCATCGCCCGCCAGCCGCGGCGGTACTCCTCGCCCGCGGTGGCGTTCTGCACGCAGCCCAGATGGTTGAACGCCTCCTCGCGCAGGATGCAGACGTTGGAACCGGTGCACTCGCGGATCTCGTCGAGCCGGCCTTCGGCGATCTTGCGGGGCAGGAACGGGTCGGCGATCGCCTAGCGCGCGGCGCCGATCAGGTCGACCGCCCCCGACCTGACAACCTCGGCCATCAGGTCCGGGCTCGAGTATCGGCCGACGGCGACGATCGGCTTCGCGGTGACCTCGCGGACGCGGTGTGACCACGGCCGCTGGCTGCCCTCGGAGTAAAACCGGGAGGTGCCGGAGTCCTCGGGCCACGAGCCGACGGTGAGGTCCCAGGGGTCGACCAAGTCGTCGGCCATCTTGACCAGCTCCAGCGTCTCGTCGATGTCGATGCCGGGCAGCCCGTCCGCCCCGTGCACGCAGATCCGGGTCGCGACGGCGCAGTCGCCGCCGACCGCCGACCGCACCGCTTCCAGGGTCTCCATCCAGACTACTTCCCCGAGCTCGTCGAGGCGGCCCTGCAGAGCCTGCCGGAGCGCTGCGTTGTGGACGGTGAGATCGTCATACCCGACGCCGGCCGGCGGCGGCTCGACTTCGAGGCCCTGCTGCAGCGGATTCATCCGGCCGACAGCCGGGTCAGGCTGCTCGCCGAG
>WNFJ01068568.1_pt1 | contig 11346 bp, 13 predicted proteins | sample 5400461 | NCBI WGS metagenome assembly WNFJ01 (sample SAMN13153349, study PRJNA577476) | soil metagenome | isolation source: 115 cm saprolite on Douglas fir-dominated hillslope | place: USA:California | collected 2013-09-17 | reverse complement strand
CTGGGTCGGCCCGATCGACTGGACGTTGGCACCGCTGCTTCCGGCGCGGGTCTTGAAGTTGCGAAGGGCTTCTTCATCGATCGGTTGGCCGTTCGTGCTGCGAACGATCACCGTGCCGGATTCTGGATTTCCGATCAGCTCGGTATTCGGCGGTGGCGCAGGCAACGCCGGTACCGGCGGAGGCAGCTCCTCGTGTAAAGCCTTCACGATGGTGAAAGCCCCCATCGCCATCGAAGCAACGCTGGCCGCGAGCACGACCATCGCCTTCTTGCTCTGGGTGACCGAGGAAAAGCCTTTGCCGGATCTCTGGTCGGTCGTTGCTGCCGCGGCCAGGGCTTTTCGAAGTTGTTTCAGATCGTCGGTTGCGGACTTTGCCGTGGAGCTTGGGCTCGAGCTTGTGGGCAGGAGCTTTTGAACGTCCTTGGCCAAAGCGTTTCGGGCTCCGTCGCATGCCTCCCGGACATCCGAGTCATCGCTTTGCTTGAGCTTGCCCAGGCAAGCCAACTGCTCATCCACTTGTCGCAACAGCTCTTCGAACGCCGCTGGATCGGGGACGGTCTCGGCGCTCGGGCGAAGGGTCAGGGCGCCCATCAGCCGCCACCGGGTGGCGACGATTGCGCGGAGCGACTCGCCATCTTCGCTGGGGTGCGGTTGATGAAGCGCGGCGCGCTCGGCGAACGAGAGTGAGCTGAGCAGGGTCTGCGTGCCTACCTGAAGCGCAGGCGGAGGCGCGCGGCGACCGGTCACGATGTCGATCGCGACCGGCAACGGCGGAAGCCCGGCCGGCCAGCCGGGCGGGGCAACCTCGGACGGGGGAGGGGTGTCCGGCGCGCTCTCGATCGGATCTCGCTTGGCACTGGCTGCGGTTTGTAGGGTGGGGAGTTTGTTGGCAGGCGGACTTGATGTCTGAGCCATTGCGAAGATCATCGCCGGTGAACCCTGCAAGGGTCAAACGCTCAAGCCGGGCTATCCGGGGCGCTCGCGCCGAACGATGCGAATCTCGTCCGCGCGCAGAGGCCTGCGGCGGCACGATTTCGAAAATCGGTGTACGACCGCAGCGCCGATGAACGCTGTAGCGATGGGAATGGCGGCAGCCGCCACACCCGCCACCGCGCCTAAGGACCAACGCTGCCAACCGGAATGGGACGAGGCGACTCTGAGGAGGACCAGGCCGATCGCGAGGCCGGAAAGCATCCCGACGAAAAGCATCAACATGGCGCTTCGCGCGCCGTAGTAGGTGCGGATCGTGGATCGAAGCTCTCCGTCGGATTTGAGGAACGCGCGCCGGACGGCGGGATCGGCGACGTCGAGGAGCGCGACCCCCGGCGAACAACGAAGGCAGGTCGTTCCGCCGGAAAAGGTCCGTCGGCAGCGCGGGCAGATCTTGATCATTTTTGCCCTATTTATCGTCGCCGTCCTCGGGAAGCCATGGCCCCGGGAGGCTTTGGGCGCCGGTCTCCAATGGACGGCCAAAGGTCCCGGCGAGCTTAAGACCTCGTCTTCAGTTATCTTCAGCCGCGCGTAGGAGCTTTCAAGAGGACAATCGAAGATGCCAATGCAACTCTCGGTGGATTTTAATTTCAGCGCCGCCCACCTGTTGCCTTTCTACAATGGCCCGTGCTCGCGGCTGCACGGACACAATTACCGGCTCCAGGTAGTCATCGAGGGAACCACCAATCCCAAAGACGGAATGATTCGCGACTTCGAGGAGATTCGGGTCAAGGTCTGGGAGGCGGTCCTCGCCCAATGCGACCATCACAATCTCAATGACTTCATGGAGAATCCCACCGCGGAGAATGTCGTTGCCTGGATGTGGCCAAGATTGAAACGGCAACTCGATGGGCTCAAGGAGCTTCGGCTGTGGGAAACACCCGAGTACTGCGTCGCCTACCAGGAGGACTGAGGGGCCGCTCCTCCAGTCAGCTTCCAAGCCGCCCGGCGATGGAGCGCGCGATCCGCGACTTCCTCACGGCCTCGGGCCTGGACTTGACGGATCCGAACCTGCGCCAGACCCCGCGCCGGGTCGCGGAGGCCTGGGAGAACGAATTTCTCGACGGCTACCAGAAGGAGCCCCGTCAGGTCATCGGCGAGCTGTATCCCTCGCCGGCCGGCTCTTCCGGAGAGCTGGTGGTGGTGACGGATTTGAAATTCCACTCGATGTGTCCCCATCACCTGCTCCCTTACGAGGGCACCGCGCACATTGCCTATGTTCCTTCCAAGAGCGTGGTGGGCTTTGGCCGCCTGTCGGCGTTGCTCGATTGTTTCGCCCACCGCCTGATCCTTCAGGAGGAGCTGGTTCGACGCGTCGCCTCGTCTTTGGCCGAGGTCCTCGAAAGCCCGGCGACCGCCTGCATCATCCAGGCGGAACAAGCCTGCCTTCGGGTTCGCGGGCACCGGCAGCGGCTTGCCCGGACCCATACCGAGGCTTACCAGGGCTTGCTCCGGTCCGACAAAGCGCTCCGCCGCGAGCTCTGGTTGCGCATCGGGCGGGGTCACTGATGGGCGCGCTGGAGGGCAAGGTGGCCATGGTGACCGGTGCTTCGAGGGGAATCGGCCGCGCCATCGCGCTGCAGCTCGCTCAAGCCGGTGCGGACATGGTGGTCGTTTCGTCTCGCGCCGACGGGGCCGACGCGACCTGCCGCGAGGTGACCGCGCTCAAGCGGCGGGGCATTTCCCTGGCGTGCGACATCTCGAAACCGGAAGAAGTCGAGCAGCTGGTCGGCCACGCGCTCAAGGCCTTTGGGCATGTGGATGTGCTCGTGAACAACGCCGGAATCGTCCACCGCGGGGATCTGGCGCACACCAGCGATTCGGAGTTCGAGCGGGTAGTGGCGGTAAATCTGCTCGGCGCGTTCTATCTCATTCGTCGGATCGTGCCGCAGATGTTGAAGCGGAAGTATGGCCGGGTGGTGAATGTCTCCTCGATCAGCGGCGCGGTCGGCAGCCCGCGCCTTTCCGCCTATTGCGCCTCGAAGTGGGGGCTCAATGGGCTCACCAAGGCCCTGGCCGCCGAGCTGGACGGCACAGGGGTGATGATCGCCGGAGTGCTCCCCGGCAGCGTGGACACCCAGATGCTCCAGGGCTCGGGCTTCGAGCCGAAAATGACCGCCGAGGACGTTGCCGCGGTGGTGCGCTACCTTTGCGCTGATTCGCCCGCGGCGATGAATGGAAGTCTGGTGGAGGTCTACGGATGAGCGCCGAATCCGCGCTCAGATGGCATGGGGCAGTACCGCAGCTTCGCGCGCGGTTGGAGGCCGAGCTCTCCCCCGCCCAGGTCTTCGCGGACGAGGAGCGGGTGGTTGCCTACGGACGGGACGAGTCCGATTCCGGGGAGTTTCCACCCGATCTGGTCGTGTTTCCGGAAAACACGCCCCAGGTGTCGAAGGTCTTTCAAATCTGCCAATCTTTGAAGGCGCCGGTCACTCCCTGCGGAGCAAGAAGCGGCAAGAGCGGCGGATCGCTGCCGCTTCGGGGCGGGGTGGCGATGAGCCTCGAGCGCATGAACCGGGTCAAATCCATCTCCGAAGAGGATCTGATCGCGGTCCTGGAGCCCGGGGTGATCACCGGGGATCTGATGAAGGCGGTCGAGGCGCGGGGGCTCTTTTATCCGCCCGACCCGAACTCTCTGGAGTTCTGCACGATGGGGGGCAACGTCGCGGAGAACGCAGGTGGTCCTCGAGCTCTCAAGTACGGCGTGACCAGGGACTACGTCATCGGGCTCGAATGGGTCCTGCCCGATGGCACCGCGCTGCGCGTGGGGCGCGAAACCATCAAGGGCGTGGCGGGGTACGATCTGGTCGGGCTCTTCGTCGGCTCCGAAGGAACGCTTGGCGTCGCGACCGAAATCACCGTTCAACTGATTCCGCTGCCCCGGGTCGTCAAAACGGCGCTGGTGCTCTTTCGCTCGGTGATTGACGCTGCGCGCGCGGTCACTGCGGTGCTCAGCGGCGGGATTCTCCCGCGGACGCTCGAGCTTCTGGACGACGTTTCGATCAAAGCCGTGAACGGCCGTGGCTTTGCGTTTCCGGCCGAGGCCGGCGCGGCCCTGATCGCCGAAGTGGATGGGCGCGAGGAATCGGCGGTGTTTTCGGAGCTGGCAGCCCTGGGCGGCATCTGCGAAGGGCAGGGATCCCTCGAGACGCTGGTTGCCCAGGACGAATCGCAGCGCGAAAAAATCTGGGCAGCGCGTCGCGTGCTTTCGACCGCCCTTCGGCAGGTTAAGCCGTTCAAGCTGTCTGAGGACATCGCCGTTCCGAGATCGAAAATTTCTGAAACAATTGCCCACTTCAAGGGGATCGGCCTTCGGATGGGTCTGACGATTGCGACCTATGGTCACGCCGGCGACGGTAATCTGCACGCCAACATCCTCTTCGAGCGTCCCGACCAGCGGCCAATCGTCGATGAGGCCATCGAACAGATATTGCGCTTCACCGTCGCTCAGGGCGGAACGATTACCGGCGAGCATGGGGTCGGTTTCTCGAAGCGGGCTTACCTGCCGATGGAGCAACCGGTAGAACTGCTCGAGCTCCAGCGGCGACTGAAGGACTTCTTCGATCCATCAGGAATTCTGAACCCAGGCAAGATATTCCTGCCTTGAGGGGCTGAATTTCCGGTTCGTCGCCGCAGTCGGTACCTGTCCCGTGTCGGATATGCAATCAGGCGCACTCCGAACCGTGTGTTGAAAACATGCCTCTTAAGACGATGTGCAGAAGTTCGGCGGAATGTGAAACGCGCCGCCGGGGTGCGCGTCTAAGAGTCCAGAGAAAGAAGAAAAGGAGGTCTAAACCAAATGGCGACTAGAGCTGGATACGACGAGGGACTTTCACAGTACCTCCGCCGGTTGGGTGACCATCCGCAGTTAACCCGAGAGCAGGAGTATGAGCTCTCGCGGCGAGCGAAGAAAGGTGACGAAGAGGCGCGGCGAATCCTCGGTGTGTCGAATTTGGCGTTCGTGGTTGCGATCGCCAAGAAATTTGCCAACCGCGGAGCTCGTCTCGATGACCTGATTCAGGAAGGCAATGTCGGCCTGATGAAGGCAATCGAGCACTTCGATCCGAAGAAGAACGTTCGCTTCGCCACCTACGCGGTTTGGTGGATCCGGGCGTACATCACGCGATACCTGAAGGACAATCGCAGCCAGGTTCGCGGCGGCGAAGCGGAGCGACAGAGCATGGTCGATTTCTCGCTCGACGCGGCAATCGACGACGACTCCGAGTCAACGTACATCGAGCGGTTGGAAGATCCTGAGCCAGATCCTCAGGAGGCGTACATCTCGGAGGAGAAGGACACCGAGGTCCAAGAGGCGTTGGCGCGTGTGCGCAAGCGCATTGGCGACCTGGGGTGGGCAATCCTTCAGGAGCGCCTCACCCAGGACAAGCCGCGGACGTTGGAGGAGCTTGGCCAGCGTTGGGGCGTCTCCCGCGAGCGGGTCCGCCAGGTCGAGCTGAAGACGAAAACGTTCCTCGCCCGGTATCTGTCGGCGTTCAATCAGGACCAGGAGGCCGAAGTCTCGGCCGACGCTGCCTGATTCCCTCGGGCCCTCCCACTCTGGGAGGGCTCTGCCGTTCGCGGTTGCTGGTTGCTGAAACTGCGTGGTAAGCCGCGCAGTGATGAGGCGATTGTGCAATTCGCATCCGTTTCCCGCGACTCACCCGCGATCCCGGCGTGGTGGGTCTTTTCATTGTCCCGGCACGGACGGCCTGGATGTGGAACTCGTTGCCAGCGACGCAATGCTCGAAGGGGGGACGCTAAGTGAGAGCTGAAAAGCAGATCGCGGAGCCCACCGGAGGAGGCGACAATCTCGTCGAGCTGCTCATGCACCGGGCAAAGGATCGCTCGAGCCTGGCGGCAGTCCAAAAGCGCGCCGGACGCTGGGAGGACGTGACCTGGTCCGCCATCCTGGATCAAGTGAGGAAGGTCTCCGACGGCCTGGTGGCGGAAGGAATTCAGCCCGGCGAACGGGTGGCGATGGGTGATTTGCGATCTCGCGATTTCGGCGGCCCGGGCGATCACCGTTCCGATCTACGCCTCGAACACGCCCGAAGAGTGCCGGTACATCCTGAACAACTCCGAATCGGTCCTCGTTTTCGTCGACAGCGACGAGGCGGATGGCAAGCAAGTGGGAAGGCTTTCGAGACTCCGCCAAAGACTGGACGATAGTCCCTCGATACGCCGAGTGGTGATCCTCGACGGCACCGCCTCGTCCGCGCGCGAAATCACGCTCGCCGACCTGATCCGGCAGGGCGAGTCGCCGCAGGACCCGACCCGGGGAACATTCGAAGCGCGGGTCGCGCAGATCCGGTCCGATGACCCGGCTTGCTTCATCTACACCTCGGGGACGACCGGGGACCCGAAGGGCGTCATCCTCACCCATGGCAACTGGAGCTACGAGGCGCGGGGGGTTTCCCAACTCCATCTGATGGAGCCGAACGACTCGGTGATGCTCTTCCTGCCGCTGGCGCACTCGTTTGCGCAGGTGGTGAAGGCCAGCTGGCTCGGCTCCGGCTTTCGGATGATCTTCGCCGAATCGGTCGACAAGCTGATGGCCAACCTGATCGAAACGCGGCCCACCGTTTTGCCCTCGGTCCCGCGGGTGTTCGAAAAGGTCTACAACAACGTGCTCGCCACCGGCACCGCCGCCCCGGGAATGAAGGGCAAGCTGTTTCGCTGGGCCTTCAAGCTCTTCGATGAGTACGTGGACGCTAAGAATCAGAACCGCCCGTATTCCTCGCTGGGCTTCTCTCTCGCTCGCCGGCTTGTCTTCAGCAAAGTGGCCGACACGCTCAACCAGAAGCTCGGCGGTAAGATGCGCCTGTTCGTCTCCGGAGGGGCACCGCTCTCCCGGAAGATCGCGCTCTTTTTCGAGCTGCTCGGGTTCAAGGTCCTCGAGGGATATGGGCTGACCGAAACCGCCGCGGCGACGCGTAGGCCCCGCCACGCCCGGAACCGAGCTGAAGATAGCAGCGGACGGCGAGATTCTGGTCCGCGGGCCAGGGGTGATGAAGGGGTATTTCAAGAATCCAAGCGCCACCGCGGAGGTTCTCGAGGCGGACGGGTGGTTCCACACCGGCGACATCGGCGAGCTCGATGAGGACGGTTATCTGCGGATCACCGACCGGAAGAAGGACATCATCGTCACCGCCGGTGGGAAGAAGGTCGCGCCCCAGAATCTGGAGAACATTTTGAAGACCTTCCCGCTGGTGAGCCAGGCGATGGTCTACGGGGACAGGCGCAAGTACCTGACCGCTCTGGTCTGCGTCAGCGAGGAAGCCGGGCGCAAGCTCCTCGCCGAGAAGGGCATCCCGGTGAACAACTACGCCGAGATGAGCCGGCGGCCGGAGATCTACAGTGCCATCCAGCACTCGATCGAGCAGCTCAATGCGCAGGAGCCGCCCTACAGCACGATCAAGAAGTTCGCCATCGTGGATCGCGAGTTCACCCAGGAATCCGGCGAGCTCACCCCCACGATGAAGGTGAAGCGAAAATTCACCACCCAGAAGTACAAGACGCTTCTGGACGGCCTCTACGACGAAGCGTTGGACTAGACGGTGATTCGAGGGGTCCGCCGGCGCTACTACGCGTCTCGGGAACCAACCTTGCCCGTAGCCGTCTTCGACTCGGATGAGCTGCTGCCGGGAAGGCTCGCGGATTCCTTCTTGTCGTCCGAAGAATCCCCGGTCACTTCTCCAAAGCCGCGCTTGAAATTTCGAATCGCCTGGCCCAGCGAAGAGCCCAGTTGAGGCAGCCGCGTCGCACCGAAGAGAAGGACGATCGCCAGAAAAATCAACAATACTTCGAACGGTCTCATGCCCAACATAGGCGGATGCTCCTTAATCGAGTGCGGTCAAGCATAGCGGGCGGAGGACAATAGCGCCAGTGCGCTCAGCTACACCTCTTCTACTTCAACGGGAGGGTGAAGTAGAACGTGCTTCCGGTCGCCAAGCTCGACCGCGCGCCGACCTCGCCGCCGTGCGCCTCGATGGTAGCCCGCGCCAGGCCGAGCCGGAATCCTTCGCCCAGCCTGCCCTCCGCGATCGCCCGCGCTTCGGCGTCGTAGCAGAGGCCGGCCTCGCGGGGGGGCTCCGACTCCTCTTCGTCGCTGACCTCCACGCGGATCGAATCGCTCTGCTTGCGAACCTCGAAGCGGACCGGTTGTCCCTTTCCCGCTCGGGCGATGGAGTGAGCGGCGAAGGCGAGCACCGCCTGGACGAGGCGATCCCGGTCGACGCTCGTCGCCGGCAGCTGGGACGGTACCTGGGCGACCAATTCAACGCCGCGCGAGGTGGCCAGGGCCCGGGCGTGGTCGACCGCCTCGCCCAGCACCGAGGACAGATCTTCTGGCGTGCGATCGAGGTCGAGGGCCCGTTGCTCATGGAGGAACAGATCGAAACATTCTCCGAGAAGGCGCAGCGCCCGGTCGGCATTGCGTTGGATCACTTCGGCGCAATGCCGGGCCTTCTCGCCGAGCTCCATTCTCGGGGACAGCAACAGCGAAGCATAGGAGCGGGAGTTGGCGATCGATCCGCGAAGGTCGTGCGAGGCGATGGAAAGGAACTCGGTCCGCCTCTCTTGAAGCGGGCTTGGCAAAGGGTCGATCCAGACGAGGATCTCTCCGCTGTCCAATCGCCGGGCTCTCGTGTTGACCGGCGTCCTGCCCGCCGCGAGCAGCATCGACCATTCCGGCGCGCAGTCGGCGAGGTGCGTTCGCGCGGAATCGACGACGTGCGTTCGGAGGCCCTCGGCGAAGTCGCCGGACCGCCTGGGGTCGTCAAGCCCTACGGCGCTGCGAAACGCGGCGTTGGCGCACAAAAGCACGCCATCGCGCGAGAGGAGTGCTGCTGCGATGGGGAGCCCTTCGACGAGCGCCCGCGTCGGTGATTCGGGCATGGGGGAGGGTTGCTTGGACCGGTGCATAGGAAGATTATCCAATGGTTTATCGGTAGCAGATTCTGGTCAGAGGCGCTGGCTGTGTTCATTTCGGGACGGTTCGGTAGGTAGGAGGACGGGTAGGGAGGTCGGTGGGAACAAATTTCTTGCCTTGGACGCCGGGATGCTTCGAGCTTACGATAGGGAGGGCACCAACAAAGGTATGGGAGCAGTGAACTGACCTCGCCGAACGGACATCCTGCCCCCTCCATTTTGGTGGTCGATGACGACCCCGATATTCTCGAGGCGCTTTCAGAGATTCTGGAGTCGGAGGGTTTTGGCATCAGACAGGCACGCAATGGCCTGGAGGCGCTCGATCTGGTCGCGAACCTGGTGCCGAACCTCATCCTGCTCGACTTGATGATGCCGGTCATGGATGGTTGGGAGTTTGCGGAACGGATGCGCGGCCGCCCGGAGTGGGCCCGCATCCCGGTGATCGTCTTGAGCGCGGATCGAAACATCGGTACCAAGGCGCGCGAGCTCGGCGCGCTCGGTTACCTGGCGAAGCCGTTCGAATTAAGCGAGCTGCTCACCATGGTGCAAGCGTCTCTTCAGCACTCCGAAAAGAACGAGGAACGTTCTTAACGTAGTGGCCCCGCTTGACGTCGCGAGTCAACCATCGCTACGGTCCGGCCCGCACGGATTCACCAGTCCCCAGCGCACGTTTCCTAGAGAGGATGAGATGGCCGATACGAGCGTGAAAAACATTCTGGAGAACGAGATTCCGACCCTGCTGAAGACGCGACCCGAGCTGGCGAAAGACATCAACGCCGTCATCCATTTCAACGTCACCGGCGAGAACGGCGGGACCTGGACGATGGACCTGACCAAATCCTCGGAGTGGGTGACCACCGGTGCCCAGGGCACGCCGAAGATGACGATCACGGTCAGCGCAAAAGCAGCTCAACGCGCAGATGGCCGCGATGCAGGGCAAGCTCAAGTTCAAGCCGATGGACATGGGGCTTGCGATGAAGCTGGGAAAGCTCCTTTCCTGAGCGTTCTCGCTCGCTTGCCTGCGAATCACTCGCCGTTTGCGCGCCGCGCGGTCGAGCCGTCGCGCCGCCTTAGATGAACCCTGCCCCCGACCTGCCCTTGAGTGGAATCAAGGTGTTGGACCTGTCCAGGCTTCTGCCGGGTCCCTACGCCTCGCTGGTGTTGGCCGACCTGGGGGCGCGGGTGGACAAGGTGGAGGAACCGGGAGGCGACGGGATGCGCTCGATGCCGCCGCTTCTGGGCGAAGAGAGCGCCATGTTCCTCGGGTTGAACCGGAACAAGCGCTCCCTGGTGCTCAACCTCAAGGATCCAGCGGGGGCCGATGCCTTTCGGCGACTCGTCGGTCATTACGATGTCTTGCTCGAAAGCTTCCGCCCCGGGGTGATGGAGCGGCTCGGCCTTTCCTACCCCACGCTTCGATCCCGAAACCCCAGGATCATCTACTGCGCAATTTCCGGCTACGGCCAGACCGGTCCCGACCGCCTGAAGGCGGGCCACGATCTCAACTACATCGCTCGGGCGGGGGTGCTCGGCTACGGAGGTGAGCAGGGCGGAGCTCCGGCAATGCCCGGCGTTCAAATCGCCGACGTCGGTGGCGGGAGCCTCTTCGCGGTGGTGGGCATCCTCGCTGCTTTGTACGAGCGCCAACGGACAGGGGTCGGGCGGTTCGTCGATGTCTCGATGACCGAGGGGGCGCTGGCCTTTCTGCACATGCATCTGGCCGCGGCGATGCTCACCCATGCCGAGAATCCAATAGCCCGTGGCCGGGAGCCATTGAACGGGGGCTATGCCTGTTACAACGTCTACCCCACTGCCGACGGCCGATATCTGTCGGTCGGCGCGCTCGAGCCGAAGTTCTTCGCGCAGCTCTGCCAGCGGCTGGGACGCCCGGAGCTCGTCACCCAGGCCTACGACGCCGGGGAGGGCGACCGCGCGGTGCATGCGGAGCTGACGCGCATCTTCTCCGCCAAGCCACTGGCGCATTGGCTGAGCGTCTTCGAGGGCGTGGATGCTTGCGTCGAGCCGGTGCTCGAGGGGCTGGAAGTGCTCGGCGATCCGCAGCTGCGTTCGCGGGGCATCTTCTTGAAGACGGCGGAAGGGCAGCGGGGAGGCAGCCATCTGAGGACGCCGCTCCATTTCGGCCCGATCGCCATCGAGCCCGCCCCAGCCCCGGGAGAGCACAGCCGCGAGATCCTTCGCGAGGCCGGCTTCTCCGGCGCCGAAATCGACGCTTTGAAAGACGCGCTTAAGGCCGACTGGCCAGGGCGATGATCCCCGTTTGGCGGCCGGCGGGGCTCCCACAGGGCAGTGACCCGGTTCGGCGGCCGGCGGGGCTCCCACAGGGCGATGATCCCGGTCGGCGGCCCCTGGACGGGCCTCCCACTTGTTCCCACTGCCGGGGCCTGCTATCGGCTTCGAACGCCCAAG
>WNFJ01233296.1_pt2 | contig 11348 bp, 10 predicted proteins | sample 5400461 | NCBI WGS metagenome assembly WNFJ01 (sample SAMN13153349, study PRJNA577476) | soil metagenome | isolation source: 115 cm saprolite on Douglas fir-dominated hillslope | place: USA:California | collected 2013-09-17 | reverse complement strand
TGATGCCCATCTTCTTGTCCGGAGGAGCTCGGTTGAAGCCGGGCGCGTCGGTCGGAATGAGGAAGGCCGAGATGCCTCGATGCCCCGCCGGCTTGTCGGTCATCGCAAATAAGACGATCGCGTCTGCCTTCGGGCCATTGGTAATCCAGTTCTTTGAGCCGTTGAGGATGTAGTCGCCGCCTTTGCGGACAGCCACCGTCTTTTGTGCGGCGGCGTCCGAACCCGCTTCCGGTTCCGTCAGCCCAAAGCACCCCAGCTTCTCTCCGCGCGCGAAAGGGACCAGAAACTCGCGCTTCTGCGCCTCGTTGCCAAACTTGAGCACCGGGTCGCAGTAAAGCGAGTTGTTGACGCTCATGATTACGCCAGTCGATGCGCAACCCCTGCTGATTTCCTCGATCGCGAGCGCGTAGGAGACGTGATCGAGCCCAGCCCCTCCGTATTCTTCGGGCACCGCCACCCCCAAAAGCGAGAGCTCGCCAAGCTTCTTGACCGCGTCTTCGGGCCATTGGTGCTCGTGATCCCACCGGCGCGCATTGGGAGTGAGTTCGCGCGCCGCGAATTCCCGGCACATCTTCTGGGTCTCTCGCTGGATGTCGGTCAGCTCGAAGTCCATCGTCCCACTATTCACCCTTGAAGTTCGCAGGGCGCTTGGCGATGAAGGCCCGCATCCCCTCGGACTGATCATCGGTACCGAACAGCATTGAGAATGCGTGCCGCTCGAGCTCGGTGCCGGCCCGCAGGTCGCGATCGGCTCCGTCGCCGATCGCCCGCTTGGCCTGCGCGACCGCCAACGGAGCTTTGGAGGAGATCCTGGTCGCCACCGAGCGGCAATGGGCCAGCAGCTTGTCCGCCGGCAAAACCTCCAGCGCCAACCCAATCTCTTTGGCTCGATCGGCATCGATCGCCTCGCCGCTAAAAATCATTTCCCTGGCTCGCATCGGGCCAATCAGACGGCCGAGCCGCTGGGTCCCGCCGAAACCTGGAATGACTCCTAATCCGACCTCGGGTTGACCGAACCGCGCGTTCTCGGAGGCGTAAATCAGATCGCAAGCCAAGGCCAGCTCGCAGCCGCCTCCGAGCGCAAAACCATTCACCGCGGCGATGGTGGGAATGGGCAGCGACGCGAGCTGCTGAAACACCCGCTGGCCCAGGCCCGAAAACTCTCCCGCCTGGTGGGGCGTCAATTCCGCCATTTCAGTAATGTCCGCTCCCGCCACGAAGGCTTTCTCGCCCGCCCCGGTCACAATCAGCACCCGCAACTGAGAGTTGCCGGCCGCTGCGCGCAATGCGCTCTCGAGCTCTTGCAGGGTGGAGGTGTTGAGCGCATTTCGCGCCTGCGGTCGATCGACGGTTAATATTGCCAGCCCTCCTTCGATCTCGACGCGGATGTTCTTATAGATCATCGTTTATCCACTCAGTATGTGTAAAAGCCGCGGCCGGTTTTCTTTCCAAGCCAGCCGGCATCAACATACTGCTTCAGCAGGGGACAGGGGCGGTATTTGTCATCTCCCAATCCCTGGTGAAGGACCTCGGCGATGTAGAGAACGGTATCCAGGCCGATGAAGTCTGCCAATTGGAGCGGGCCCATCGGCTGGTTGGTCCCCAACTTCATCGCAGTATCGATGTCCTGAATGCTACCCAGACCTTCCATCACCGCAAAGCACGCCTCGTTGAGCATCGGGATCAGAATACGGTTGACGATGAAGCCGGGAAAGTCCCGTGAAAGCACAGTCGTCTTCCCCATCCTTTCAGCGAGCGCGCGCGTCGCCGAGTAGCTGGCGTCAGAAGTTGCTGCTCCCCGGATGATCTCCACCAAGCTCATCAGTGGAACTGGGTTCATGAAGTGCATTCCGATCACGGCGTCCGGTCGGCGAGTGGCTGCTCCGATCCGGGTGACTGGAATTGAAGAAGTGTTGGTCGCGAGCACGCCGCCTTGCCGTACCGCCAGGTCCAGCTCCTTGAAGATCTGTTTCTTCAAGCTTTCGTTTTCGGTCACGGCCTCAATTGCGAAGTCCACTTCCTTCACCGCTGCGATCGATGCGGAGACCTTCAGCCGCTCGACTGCCCCCTTTCGCTTCGCTTCGTCCAGCTTGCCCTTTTCTTGAAGCTTGAGCAGGCCCGCTCCAATCCGCTGCACCGCTTTGTCCAGTAGCTCCCTCGAAAGATCGACCAGCGTGACGCTCAGATCGGACTGCAGGGCGACCTGTGCGATGCCAGCTCCCATCTGCCCCGCGCCCACCACCATGAGATGCCGGATCCCTTCAGAAGATGACATGGAGCCTCCAGTTTTGAGCGGACTCATACGCTGCGCTCCCAGATCGGTCAACGAGGGGTGACGGCGGAAAGCTTGGTGCATTCGCTCAGCGCAAGCGTGATCGTCCGCTCGGCGTTCACGTGTAGGGTCCCAAGATATTGATCGATCGGCTCCTGCCCGGTGCGACCGACAAAGATGCGGACTGGATTATCGCCGGATGCGAGCGAGATCTTCTGAACCATTTCCACCGGCGCTCGCTCGAAACGCCGTTCCTCACGCTTCAGAAGCGCTCCGCGATGATCGTAGATCTGTATCTCTACCTGGCTGATTGACTCGGGATGATCGTCCAGCCTCCAGATCAGCTCCCGGGCCTGTGGGAAAAGAGTCGCGTTCCACAGCCACCACCCGAGCGCAACCAGCGCCAAGAGGGTGAGCCTTGGGATGAGATTTCGCAGCGTTCGAGAATCCGGTGTCGCGGGCTTATCCTTTTCCGCGCTTCTTTCGGCTCGCGCGCAGGTGGGTGATCTCCACCCGGGGAGCATGGCTGCGTTGGCCATCGGGAACCAAGCGAACCTCGGCTTTGATCTCAATCGCCGTCCCAGCCAGCAGCTTCAAAAACTCTTCGCGAAAGCGATCCGATTGCAAGAACCGGCGGACTTCATCAGACAACATCCGGCCGAGCTCGTCCTTGGTCCGATCGGCTTGCGAGACGATGAAACCGAGGACTTCCTTTGGCACCTTAAGTTGGCCGGCTAAACTCCGAATGCCCTCCTCGGTCATGAACAACGCGCCGAGGCCGGCCACGGCGACCTTTCGAACGAGCTCAGGAACGAATCCAAGCTTCGCCTCGCCGCCGGATTCTTCGTCGAAAAAATCGGGATCAGGTGCGTCCATCTGCGACCTCCGATTTCGAGCAATCCATTCTCACGATCACAATGTAAGTGAAGCTATTCGAGGGACGCAATTTTGAAGACCCCATTCTCTCTGACCAGGCGAACCGCTTTGCCATCGCCGATCGAGTACTCCGCAACTCCGCCGGCCTCGCGCCCGCCCCGCTTCAGAGCGCTGCGAGCGCGCCCTACCAATTCCTTGGCTCGAGGTTCCAACTCAAAGTCCTGCTTGAGTCGCGCGGGGGTGTAACGAGCCCGCCAGCTGCCGGCGAGCAATTGATAGGCGCTGTCGAAGTCCCCCTTCTCGGCCGCGTCCAAAAACTGCCCCAACACCTGATCGGAGGTTTCCGGCTGGATCGCCCCGATCTCGGTCGATCGCGTTTGGGCCCGCTCAGCGGTAGCGCAGGCGCCAAGGCCACCCAGGCACGCCAGTAGTAGAAAGAGCAACATCTTGCCGAGCCCGCTTTCGCCGCCGATTTCCAGCCACCAATCCCACAGGGCAAAGAGCTGGCTTGAGGAAATCTCGCGCAGGGCGGCAAGCAGGGACAATCGCCGGGCGGCTGGAGCGTAGGAGACGACTTGGTAGGTGGGCGTTGGCGCACCTGCCAGCTCAAGTGCCCTGCGACAGGCACCTTCAAATCCGCCGGTTCGATCTACGAGCCCGAGCTGCATTGCCTCGGCGCCGGAAAAGATGCGCCCTTCCCCTCTCTGGTGCGCCTCTTCGATCGTCTTGCCGCGGGCTTTTGCGACCTTCTCGAGAAAATCCTGGTAGGTCTCTTCGACCTCGGCTTCGAGCACCTCGCGTTCCGGCCCGGTGAAAGGCCGGCTGCTCGAGAAGATCCCGGCATTTTGGCCTCGAGTGAGGATCGCCCGGTGAATGCCAAGCCGTTCGAGCAACTCCGAGAAATCAAACTTGCCGGCGAATACTCCGATTGAGCCGACGATCGCGTGAGGAGCCGCCCAAATTTCCTTCGCGCCCAACGCAGCGAGGTAGCCACCGCTGGCCGCAACTTGATCGGTGTAGACGACCACGGCCTTCTTTTGTGCGGCGCGCCGCACCTGGTCGAGGATCAATTCCGAAGCCAGCGCCGATCCACCAGGGCTTGCGACGTCGAGAACGATAGCTTGGCATCGCTGATCCTCCGCTGCCGCCTTCAGCGCTTTTCCAATCGTTTTGGATCCAGCCACCCCAAGTCCCACCGGACTGCCGCTCATCTCTCCCGCCACCATCAACCCGTGGAGCGGAACCCATGCGACCCTCGGCTGCCGTTTGATCGGTTTCCACGAGAGTCCCCCGAACGGTTTGCTGCGGACGTAAGTGGTAAAGGGAGCAACCGCTGGCTCGCGCGGGGACGAGCCATTCGGCGTGGACCTCAAGCTTCGAAGGTAGTCGGGCCCCTCGCTCAAAGCTCGCTTCGCGGTATAGGGGCCGCGGTCTACCTTGGCGCGCACCTGGGCTTCGGTCAGCTGCCTGCCCTGGGCGATCGCGGAGACCAGGACGGCAAAGCGATCGTCGAGGACCCGCTCCAGCGTTTCCCGCTGAACCTCGGAGACCGCAGGGAGGGTAAACAGCTCGGGCGCCGTCTTGTATTGGCCTCGCCGTACGAAATGAGCGGCAATCCCAGCTCGCTGCAGGGCAAGGCCCAATGCCGTCGCTTCGGCCATGAAGCCGGTCAGCTCGAGCCGGCCTGACGAAAAGAGCACGATCCGATCGGCGGAGCACAACAGCTCGTACTCGCCATTTGTCAGGTGGACCGCGTAGCCGACCACCAGCTTTCCCGCGCTTCGCATTTGGCGAAACAGATCAGCCACCGCTTCGCGTTTCGCCGCGGACGCGCGCAGCCGTTCGATCACCACCACGACTCCGCGCACATCCGGGTCGGAGATCAGCTGCTTGAATTGTGCCCGCAGCTCCTCGAGCGAGCGGACGTCGGACGGGGAACCCTTGCGCCGAAACAGCTGCCGTCGGCGACGCTGATAGAGGTACGGCGGATCACCCTGCAACGAATAGCGAACGAACTGCGGACGCCGGCGCAGTCGGATCAAGCGCAGCGGAAGGGCGAGCAGACCCTTGACCGCCAAAAGTCCATTGTAAATCAACGCCAGCAGAACGCGCATCGTGGATTGGTCTCACTCCTGCTTAACCGCGGCCGCCGGCGCGATCTGAACCCGCCCCGATTGGCTGACTTCCACTCTGACTGGAAGAAACTTTTGGAGCACGGAAGCATTGGTTGTCAGGTGGGAAGTGATCTTGGCGGGAGTGAATTCCGTAGTGCCCGGGTGAACGGCTCCCAATCGGCCCGCTGCGAGCAGACATGCCGGAACCAGCAACTGGTCGCCCAGATGCTCATCGACCGCACCTCCACTCTCCATGAACTCGGCCACCTGCTTCGCCGCCTCCTGGCCCACCTCTTCGGCTGGCTTTCCGCGCTCGCCCAGCGCAGTGAATCCGGCGGTAGTGTTCTCGAATTGGGCTCGGATGAACACCACGGTGCCGGCAGAAGGTGCGGCCGGTAACGGAAGATTTTCGGCGATGCAATAGATGCCGATCTCGCGGAGGGCGGCGACCGCCGCTTGGGTCTGACGTTCGGCAATCTCGAACGGCAGCGATCCGATGAACGAGGTTACCTCCATCTCGCGCAGGGTGCCGCGCGCCGGCCAATGCAGGGTGCTTGGAGGATCCACCTTGGGCACAATCACCGCCCGAAACTCCCCCGCCCCTTCCGGGTAAAACCCGGCGCGGCGCAGGTGGACCTCGCCGCCAAGGCCGAACATCCGCATCGCGGGAAGCCAGATCCAAGCCAGATAGTGAAAGCTGGGGCTGTGGCGGACGTGGGTTCCGCCCCGCAACGTGAGCTCGCTGTTACCCGCCAACGCGAGGGGAAAATAAAGGCTCTGAAACAGCAACGGAGCGCTTCCTGCAGTTCCAATCTCGAAGACGTAGCTTCCCGCGCTCACCCGCCCGGGAAAGAAGGCCAATTCGGAGCTTCCGACCTGCGCCCCCTCCGATCTCGAGTGACTGATTGCTTCGGCTCCTCGCACGCAGGCGAGGTGCTGCGGCCTCAAACCGGGAGGATCCCGGTTGGCTCGGATGTGTGAAAGACGAAAGGGACGCCCGGTGATCAGCGAAGCCGATAGCGCGGAGCGCAACATCTGACCGCCGCCTTCCCCTTCGCTCCCATCGAGCCGAACCGGTTCCGGGCTGCTGTCCGGTTCACCCATCGAGGTGATCCCGGTCCGAGAGAGAAGGCGCCAGGTGCACACAATCAGCGACGGCGACACACCGAGTGGGAACTCTGGGCCGAGGCATCCTAAATCGTGTCATACCCCAAAGCGGCATCTGATTTACCCCAAAAGGCTATCGCGGTGCTTAAATCCTGCCTGGATGGATGATACGCGCCGCAAGGTTTGCGTGGGAGCTGCCGCTGCGGTTGCGGTCGCGCTTGTTTGGGGGGCGAAGGTTCTAGGGGCTCCATCGACGAGCTCGGCGCCGTCTAGCGGCGCACCTCGCGCGCATCCCGAGTGTGCTGCTGGGCTGAAGCCGGCGGCTCCAAAGGACATCAAGGTCGGCTCGCGACGCGCATCCCTCGCTGGCTACAAGCTCACGTTCCTCGACCCCGAGCCTCACCACCGTCTGACCCTCGGCATCTTGGGCCCGATCAACGAGGATTCCGGCAGAAACATGCTCGCGCTGCGAAAGTACCTGGCATTTTTCGCCGAAGAGAAGGCCAATGCGATTGTCGTCACCGGCGACGTCGGGGAAGTCAGCGACGGAATCGCGAGAGTTCTCAAGGTGCTCGCGCGGTCCCAGCTTCCGGTTTTGGTGGTGATTGGCAATCGCGAGTGCCGCGCGGACTTCAACCAAGGCGTAGCCGCGGCCCAGAAGGAGCTCTCGAACATCGTCAATCTGAATCAGATCCGCGCGGTCGAGTTTCGGGAAGCAACCTTGATTTCGCTGCCCGGCTATCATGACCCTAACTACATCAACTGCGCGAGCGGTTGCCGCTATTACAAGAGCACCGTAGACGAGCTGGTTCAGCTCGCCAAAGCTTCGACCGCGCCGGTGATGCTGATCTCGCATGGGCCGCCTCGCGGCGAGGGTAGTCAAGCGTTGGATTACGCAATCTCGGGTGGAAATGTCGGGGATCCGGAAATCAACCGGGCGATCCGCGAAGGCAACATTGCGTTTGGTGCTTTTTCAAACATCAAGGAGGCGGGGGCGCGGGCGACTGACCTACCCGGGACCACGGTGATCCCGCCCTCCACGCCAGCCAAGACTCTTTTTCTCAACCCCGGGCCGGCTGACAGCATGCGATGGGAGATGAATGACGGCAACAAGAGTTACGGAATGGCTGCCGTGCTCACGATCGAAGGCGGACGAGCGTCTTGGAAGAATTTTCGGGTCAAGCAGCTGACCAGCGAGGAAAAGGCGCAGGCCAAAGCGCTGGACCCTGCTCCCTCGGCCCAGGAGGCCGCTCACAAGCACCTGTCTCAGTGAGCTAGACCAGCATCGTCTCTTCGTCGATTGAGATCGTCTCCACCGTTTTCAGCTGCTCCGCCTGCCGTTGGCGTTTGTCCGCTAGCTCGGCGACCAGCTCGAGCACCTGAGGGTGGGTCATCATCACGGTGTTGAAGTCTTCCCTAGGTAGGCGCAGCAGCGAGGTACGTCGGACGGCCGTTACGCTCGCTACTGCCGGAGATCGGGTCAGCAGAGACATTTCGCCGAACAGCTCGCCCTCGCGAAGTCGCGCCAAAAGCTCCCCGCCGTTTTTCGCCTCCACCTCTCCCGAAAGCACGACGTAGAGGCCATCGCTCACTTCGCCCGCCTTGAGGATCACCGTTCCTTTGGGCACCTCGCGCGCGCGGAACAATTCGATCAGTTTTTTTCGCTCCTGCTTGGTGAACGGCCGAAACAACGCCGAGGTGCTCATCACATTCGCCAAAAGCCGTTGCCGACAGAATCGCTTCAAGGCGAGGGCCATCTGAGGATAGCGCGCGGAGAGGTCGTTGAGCAGGGAGGCGGAGATCTCGAGCAAGAGGGTGTCATCCGAGGTGCTTTCAACCGTGGCGGTGCGAGGCGCATCCCCGAAGAATGATCCCTCGTGGAGCATGGCTAGCTCTTGAGGCCGCTCTGGCTCATCCCGAAGAACCCGAACCGCCCCGCCGCAAATCACAAAGAACGAGTCCCCTGCGCTGCCTTGCTTGAAAACCCGGTCGCCGGCTTTCAGGGCGCGTAGCTGGCAGCGCTCAATCAGCTCCCGAAACGGAGCTGGATCCAGATCCGAGAAAAGTGGAATCTTGGGGAGCTTCTCGCGAACTCGTGTCACCACCGGATCCAGTGGCTTGGGCGTCTGCCCGTCGCGAGGACGGCCGGCTTTGGTCGCGGCGTAGAGGCTGGAAGCCGCTGTGCTCTCCACGGCTTGGAGCAGCGAGCTGGGCGCCGCTTCGCTCTTTCCTATTTGCAGATCCGGTGGCAGCTCGAGCGACAGGTCCACCTCGAGCTCGGTAAATCCCTCGTCGGTTGGTTCGCGCGGCGCCACCTTTTCCGATTTGGAGGTGGGCGCCAAGGCCGGAGCCGGATCGGCGATGGCGGGCTTTGCACCAGAACTGTTCGCGCCCGCCGCGGCGGGCAGGGAAGGCGCAGCCGCCGGGCCTTTGGTCGACGTGCCCTGTTCGGGATCGGCGTCAGGATCCGGCAACGCCACCTCGTTGAATCGGGTGAGGTAGCCAACATGCTCAGGAACACCGGAGCCGACCTCCTCGGTCGGCTTCTGCCGCGGTAGGGGGGCTTCCGGCTCCTTGTCCCTGCGGCCATAGAGGTCAGCGAGCAGCCGTTGCATTGCCTCGTGGTTCGGGTCCAGCTCAAGCACCAGCTTGCTGGCCGCAATCGCTCGCGGCAGAAAACCGTCGCGCGCGAATTCCTCGGCCGCGGACCGGTAGGCTTCGATCGCCTTTTCACGGTTTCCGCTCTTCTCCCATGCATCGCCCATCCGCAATCGAGCCTGGAGGTTATGGGGATCTGCCTTGCAATAGTCGGTGTAAAGCTTGGCCGCCTTGGCGAACTTTCCCTTCAAGAAAGCTTCGACGGCTTTGGCCCTCAGCTCATTGAGTTCCATGTGTCTTGTCGGTCTTCGGAGCGGCGCTGATCTTCGAGATTGCCAGCTCGGCGGCCTCCCGTACCCGACGATAATAGTCTCCCTTGAGTGCCCGGAGGGACTCCAGCTGCGCTGGACCTCCGATCTCGGCAAGCGTTTGCGCCGCCGCGGCACGGATGTCGGCGCTGTCATGATAGAGGTCCCTCGCCACCACATCCGCCGCCTTTTGGTCTCCCACGTGCGCCAGGGCCAGAAGCGCCTCCTTGCGGCCGTCATTCCCTCTAGATTCGAGCCGGGCGATCAGCATTTGCGCCGCTTCGGGGTCGCCCAGCTTGCCCAAGATTGACGCGGCGAGAGCAGCCTCGGCGCCGCCCCGGGGGATCAGGTTGCGAAGCGGCTGAATCGGGCTCACCCGCAATTTGACGCGGGATAGCGCTTCCAGATGCAACAGCGTGTCCGCGTTCGGCGACTCGAGACGCTCGACCAGGATCCGCTGACCCTCCTCCTGGGCAGCCAGCGCCTGCGTCACCAGGGAGCGAACCGAAGCATCGTGATCGTCAAGGCCGCTCGCGGCGAGACGCTGTGCCTGCGGACCGAGCAGTGCCAGCCCCGCGTACGCTCCGACGCGTACGATTGGGCTCGGATCGCGGGTCCGATCGGCAACCCTGGTCTGCAGATTGGAAACGCCGAGGGCGCCTAGCGCCCGCAGCGCGTTGGCCAAGAGCTGCAACTGCTCGAGTGGTACATCCTCTACCAACTCGGCGGGTGCAGTGTCTTCGAGATCGGAAGAGCGATCCGCGATCGCTTTGAGAAGCTTGTCGGCCTTCGAAGGTGGGTTTTGAGTCGGCGACTCAAATCCGGGCGAGTAGGATTTGGGCAGGGGACCTGGAATCCAGTCGACGCGAAGCTCATCGACTCTTCGCGACTCTTCTTCGTAGGAGCCCTCCAACTCCGTCCTGGCGGACGGATCCGCAATCTCAGCCAATGCGGCCAGCGCGTATGAACGAATAGCGAACCGCGGATCTCGCAGCGAGAGCAGGACCCCCGGAAGGGTTTTTCGGGCGGTCGGCCCCAGAGCTTCCACCGCCACCAGGGCCGCGCTCAGCGTAACCCGCTCGCCTTTGCTGGCTCGGGGTCGCTGCCCCAAGGCCGCCAGGATTGGCTCCAATGGACATCCGCCCCGCCTTCGCATCTCTCGCCCTGTCGCAGCTACGTCAGCCCGCGATCCAGCGAGCGTCACCTCGCACAGCGCGCGATCCGTCTGCGCGCTGGGAGGCAGCGCAAGCAGTGCGCCGGTAGCGGCGGGGCTCGCCGCGCTCTGTTCAATTGAAACGTGAGCTGAAGAAGAGCCTCAACCGCCTGCAGCTTGCCGAGCGCCTCACAAGCCGCTTCTCGGAGCTCCGGGCTATTTTCTTGCAGCAGCGCCGTTAAGGCGGCGACCGCTTGTCGATCCCCCGCCTCGCCCAGACCGCGTGCCGCCGCCGCGGCAAGCGCGACCTGGGTGGCGATCGTTAAGCGCTCAAGATGGTCCACCGCCTCGGATCGGCCGCTTTTCCCGAGTTCTTCCGCGGCAACCGGTCGCTCTGCCAACGAGCCCTCGACGCTCATCCGCAGGTTGTGCTCCCACAAAGCTTTCGATTCCGCCGCAACTGCCAAGGCCAAAGGCTCGTTCACTCCCGCAATCCGCAGAGCCTGGACAATTGCATGGCGCGTGGAGCGCCCTCGCCGGGCAAACTGAGCCAGCAGGTACGCTTTCGCCTTTTCGGTTCGCAATTCGCCCAGCGCCATCGCCGCTTTTCCCTGCACCGCTTCGTCCGAATCGAGCAAAAGGTCCGAGAGCACATCGACGACCTGCGGTTGCCCGGTGGCGCCGAGGCTCTCCGCCGCGACCGCCCTGACCGCAGCGACGGGATCCCTCGCCGCGCGCAGAAAGAGCACCAGGTCCTCGGCCCTACCCTGCTCGCTCAGCCTCTTCAGAGCCGAGACGCGATCGGACGGACGGGGGCTTTGCAGTCCGGCGAGAAGCGTTTCGCGACTCTTGTCGCAAGCCAGAGACAGCGCCGCGGCGAACAGCGCAGACCGCCATCTACTGATGCCGCCACCGACGCG
>WNFJ01228375.1_pt1 | contig 11348 bp, 6 predicted proteins | sample 5400461 | NCBI WGS metagenome assembly WNFJ01 (sample SAMN13153349, study PRJNA577476) | soil metagenome | isolation source: 115 cm saprolite on Douglas fir-dominated hillslope | place: USA:California | collected 2013-09-17 | reverse complement strand
GCCGCCAGGGCTCGTTGAAATAACTCGCGCTCCTGGCGGTCGCGCGCGCCCCGGTCCAGAAGCGCATGATAGCCATTGCCATTGCCAGGTGCGGCTAGGGAACGTTGCTCCCCGTTCTCCAGCTCGCGCAGGAGGTCCTCCGGTAAATCGCCGATTGTGATGATCGGTCCCTCGGCGATGACCACGGCCCGTTCCATGACGTTTTCCAGCTGACGGATATTTCCCGGCCAGGCAAAGGCCTTTAAAAGGACCAGCACATCGTCTTCCATCTGGGCGGCTTCCTTGTGACAGCGCTGGGCGGACAGGCGCATGAAGTGCATGGACAATTCGGCAATGTCCTCGGCCCGTTCGCGCAGAGGGGGCACGGTGATGGGAAAGACGTTGAGGCGGTAGTACAGGTCTTCGCGGAATTTTCCCTGGCGGATCAGGTTCTCCAGGTCCTGGTGGGTGGCGGTGATGATGCGCACGTCCACGGTCACCGGATCGCTGGAACCGACCCGTTCGAATTTTTTCTCCTGGAGCACGCGGAGGAGCTTGGTTTGCGTTTCCAGAGAAATGTCGCCGATCTCGTCGAGAAAGAGGGTGCCGCCGTGGGCCAGCTCGAAGCGGCCCATTTTGTCTTTGTGGGCCCCGGTGAAAGCTCCTTTGACATGGCCGAAAAGCTCGCTTTCCAAGAGCCCGGTTGACAGCGCGGCGCAGTGGACCTTGACGAAGGCCTTGGCGGCGCGGGCGCTGGTTTCATGAACAGCACGGGCCAGAAGCTCCTTGCCGGTGCCGCTTTCGCCGCGAATCAACACCACGGCATCGGTGGCCGATACCTTGCGCACCAGGTGCAAGAGCTGGCGGACGACCGGTCCGGAGCCGACCATTCCCCCCGGTCCAACTTCGGGCCGGCCAGCGCCGGCGGCGCTTTCTGTTTCTTCCCCCGTCGGGACGGCGTCGTCGTTGGTTTTTTGCCGCCGCAACTGGCTTTGCAAGGCCAGAATGCGCCGCTGTTGCTCCGAGATTTTTTCTACCTTGGCTTGCAAATCCTGGTTCAAAAACTCGATGATGCGATGGCCGTCGGCGCTTTCCAATGCCAGCACGGTGATCTGCGCGAAGGCCGCCAACAGGTCCAGGTCCTCCTGGCGATAAGCCGATCCTTTGGGGCCCAGGACCAGAAAAGCCAGCAGGTTGCCTTCGTGAGCCAGGGGTTGGGCGATTTCGCCACCCAATTGCTGCAAATGTCTTTGCGCGGGATTGAGCAACAACCCGGACCAGGGCCGGGCATGCACCACTTTCCCTTCCTGGAGAAATTCAAGCAGAGGACAGTCCAGGGGTAAATCGTTCTGGGGCGGCGCGGCGCCGAAGGAGCCGGCCAGTTGAAACAGCGGCGGCTCCCCTTGCCGTAAATAAACCGCTCCACGGACAACACCGAGCAGGTCCGTGGAAGCTTGCAACAGGCGTTTGGCCAGGGCAGGGGGGTCTACCAGCTGCTGAATGGCCTCCCCCAGCCGTTGCAGGGTCTTGTCCAGCTGGGATTTTTCGCGAAAGTAGCGGCGATCGAGGACTTTTTTGAGCCTGCTTCGGGCCAGGTCCAGGGCCAGCATGAGAACGAGCGCCGTCGTGCTCACGGTCAAAGCTTCCGAAAGCCTCGGCTGGGCCTGAAAGACCAGGGTGCCAATGAAAAACACCGCATAGTAAACCAGCCCCGCCGAAAAGCTAATGAGGAAGTAAACCACGCCGGAGCTAATGAGCTGGTCCAGTTCCATCAAGCGGTAGCGGGTGATGCTGATGGCAAAAGCGACGGTCAGGCACACGGAGGCGGCAAACATCGGCCAGGTCGCAGCCCCGGCGCCAAAGGCATCCGGATCGAACAAGGCCAGGTACAAGGAATAGCTGAATGGCAACAAAGCCAACAACGCGCCAAACATGATCCATTGCACTTGCTTGCGCTCGGTCGGCTCGGTAACGGTAACAAAACTATGCACTAGCGAGGCGACGCTGGCCAGGTACCAGAGAGATGCCACCAGCAAATAGCAGGAGGCGGTGATGCGAAGAAGGTAAAGAAGGCTTTCCACGTCCTCGGCCGGCGCCCTGCCTTGAACCAGGACCCGCAACCGAATGTACAGGGCCATCAAGGCAGCCAGAAAGACCAGGGGCGGGCCGTAAATCGCTAGCATGCCCGCGCGCGGGTGCTTCTCCAGCCACGCCTTTTTTCTTGGAAAAATTAGATAAAAATGCAGGCTGACCACCGGCACCATAACCGCGCAAATCATGAAAAGGAGAATCAGCACGGGCTGGGTGGCAATGTACAGCCAGTGATAGCCGCCCATGTAGCCGCCCACAGTGACGATGCACAAAAGGAAAAACAGGGCCGCCGCCGTGTCCGTGGGCCGCTTCCATAACACCATGGCGCCAACCAAAAACAGCAGCAAATGAGAAAAAAACCATACGATGGAGGGCAGGAATTCTTCGAGCGGCAAATTACCCAGAACCCGCCAGGTTTCGAATTCTTCCCCGTTTCGTGCAAAAATAACCCGCGCCTGGAGCACCTTTTCACCTTCCTCGTTTTTCACCAACCGGGTTCCGGAAGGTAAGGTGGAAGATGCAAAAACTGCTCTTCGTAATTGAATCGGGGCCGACAAAAGAGTGGGCCAAGCTTTAATTTTGATGTTTCCTACCTCTTTGACAATATCCCCTTCCAGGGGTTGAAAACCGTCCGCTCCCGGCCGGGGAGTGCCCTTAATTTCCACGCTGAAAACGCTTTTTAAGCCGATATCGGGAATGGATTGCACGTAGAGGAGAACGGCCAGGGAATAAATGCAGATTACAATTCCAGCGATGATCAGAAGCCCGCGCCTGGAAAAAGCCTGGCGAACAATTGTCAAGATGGGTAGTTTGAGGAAGGCTGCCATTTCGCACCCATGCAGCGCCTAAATTTCGGCGCCGATTCACAACTCTAATAACGTGAATAGCTAACGCTTAAATGAAACTTCCTATTCAACTTATTGGCCAGCCGTGTTTTCGTCAAGGAAAATTGATTTTTCTTCAACTGGCTAATATAGAAGGAGTTAAATGAAATCAACGAAAATGTCACTTCTTCCGGCGCCGACTTTTCGGCGCCGAGTGGCTTTTATCAACAAGAGCTATTATGATTTTGCTTTGTTCGTGTTAGGATTAAGTTATTGAAAGAGATGATGTTGTGCCTGTTTGTCCAATTATTCTCGGCTTCGAATAAATGGGTATGAATCATGCTATATCACGGATGGATTGGGGTTTTTTGAAGGAGAGAAGAGGTGAAGGCTTCACTTGATTGGCTATCCTCCAGCGGAGCAGAATTTTGTCCGAGTTGGGGTATGACCGGGTATGCCCACTTGACCCACTATACGGTTGAGTATTGTGAGTTAGGTGATGGTCCCCCTCTGGTTCTCGTTCCAGGATTGGCAGGCGGATTTGGGCTTCTTGGTCCCCTGGCTCAGGTTCTTTCCCGGCATTTTCGGGTAATCAGTTATCAATTACGCGGTGAAGGGGATTGCTTTGCCCTGCGCCGTCCATTTGAATTATCGGATCTGGCCAATGATTTGGCCGAGTTTCTCGACCTCTTCTGTCTGGAAAGCCCCACGGTCATGGGAGTATCGTTTGGCGGGATCTTGGGGTTGGAATTCGCCTCCCGCTTTCCGCATCGGCTTCAAGATCTGGTGGTTCAAGGTGTCGGCGCCCGCTTCGAGCGTGGATTGCTCCAGCGCGTGGCCGGCACGGTCCTGGCGCGTTTTCCACTTCCCACGGATAGCCCTTTTATCAATCAGTTTTTCAATGTCCTTTTTGGCCGACGCCAAGAGCAAAATCCCTTGTTCCAGTTCGTCACCCGGCAATGCTGGCAGACCGACCAGAGCGTCATGGCCCACCGCTTCCGGCTGGCGGAAAAATTCAACATGGACCGGCGCCTCGGGCGTATTCGGGTTCCCACCCTCATTCTAACAGGGGACCGGGACATTCTGGTTTCCAATCGTGGCTTGAATGACCTGTGTGCCGGAATTCCCAACTCCCTGCTTGTGCGCTTGCCTAATTGCGGACACCTGGCTTTCGTGACCGAGCCCGGACAAGTTGGCAATGAAGTCCGCCTTTTTGTCTCCGTCTAAAATTCCCAGAACCAACCCAGGCGAGAGGGTGCGTTTCCTTGGATATCCAGCAAGGACGCACCCTTTTTTTGCGCAGGGGGCGCGGGAGCGCCGAGCGCGCGAGCGCCTCATAAGACTTTTTCTTGCGATTTGGAACGGAAGGATTTATGATATTCTGGTGCGCTCCGCACTCCTGCCGCGCTCACCGTGCTTCTCGCATTTTGGGGGGGCCATGTTGAACATCCTTGATCAGGCCCGAAGAACGTGTGCGGGCATTAGCCGGCGGCAATTGCTGCAAGCCGGAGGCGCCGGCTTGCTGGGCTTGACTCTGCCCAAGGTTTTGGAAGCGGAAAGCACTCTTCCGGGACATGGCGGCCGGGCCCGGTCGGTTATTTTCCTGTTTCTCTTCGGCGGGCCTAGCCAGCTGGAAACGTTCGACATGAAGCCGCTGGCCCCCTCCGGCATCCGGGGTCCGTTTCGGCCCATTGCCTCCCGAACCCCGGGCTTATTGATCTGCGAGCACTTGCCGCGGCTGGCACAGGTGAGCAATCAGTTCTGCGTCCTGCGCACGCTCACCCACAGCTTCAACGATCACAGCGGCGGCGGCCACTATATCCAAACCGGCAAGCGCTGGCACATTCCCATCGGCGGCGGCTTTGATGCCACGCCGAGCGATTGGCCCTCCTTGGGCTCTGTGGTCGAGTACCTCGGCCAGCGTCAGCATGGGCCTGGTTCCTTGCCGCGCTATGCCGTGGTGCCCAATTACCTCGGCCGCCTGGAGCAGGCGGGACAGTATCGCCGGCCCGGAGAATACGGCGGCTGGCTGGGGCGGGCCTTCAATCCCTTGACCACGACTGTCAACAAACGCAATCTTCACGACAATCCTTACTGGCGCGTGTGTAGTGACGAGGAATTAACCTTCCAGATTGAAGGGTCCGCGCCGCCACCGGAAGTGAACTTGGATCGGGTGCAAAACCGGCAGTCCCTTCTCGAACAGTTTGACGGCCAGCGCCAATTTCTGGAAGGGCAGCGCCGGCCACAGGAGCTCGATCGGGTTCGCCGCCGCGCCCTGGCCCCGGTGACTTCCGAAGGGACCCGCCGTGCCCTGGACATTCGCCGGGAACCAGACCGGGTTCGGGACAGCTACGGACGCCACCTCTTTGGCCAATCCACCCTCATGGCCCGCAGACTGATCGAAGCGGGCGTCCGCTTCGTCACCGTGCATTATGAGGCCATCGACGGCTATAGCTGGGATTCTCACGTCCACAGCAACGACGTGAAAAAGCACCTCCTGCCGACCTTCGATCAGGCGTTGGCGGCCCTTTTGACTGACCTGGACCAGCGCGGCCTATTGTCGGAAACGCTAGTGGTAGCGATGGGCGAGATGGGCCGGACGCCCCTGGGCAATCCGCAGGGAGGAAGGGGCCACTGGAGCACCCTGTTTCCCGCTGTCCTGGCCGGCGCAGGGATTCGGGGAGGAACCATGTATGGGGCGTCCGACCGAGATGCCGCCTATCCCATCGACCACCCGACGACGCCGGAAGACCTGGCCGCAACCATCTACGACGCTCTGGGAATCGATCCGGAAATGCGCTTGCAAGACGCGCTTGGCCGGCCGGTTCCTGTAGTGGAAGGCGGTCGGCCGGTGCGGTCCCTCTTTGGGTAGACCATTTGCAACGATCTGCGATTTGGTCAAATTCGAAATCCGAATCGCGAAATCCGAAACAAATTCGAAGCACGAAAAAGAAAATCCGAAACTCACAATCTAGGGAGGGCGAGGCTCCTGCCGAGCCTTGAAGGTGCCGTGGGTGCCATGGGTTCCGGGCTCGGCCGGAGCCTCGCCCTCCCTTCGGATTTCGGTTTTCGTGCTTCGGATTTGACAAAAAACCCCGCTGAACTTCCTGCAAGCAGGCCGAACAGCGGGGCCGGAACAGAGAAGAGGCCATTTTGAAGACGGGATGAATATTAACGGAGGGAAAAGAGAAGTCAAGAAAAAAAATGGAAAAAGTGGCCAGAAAAATAATCCGAGGGGAGCCGGGAGCGTCAGCGACCGAAGTAATTGTCGGCCCTGCACTTCCGGTGGCTTACCCTCCCGGCTCGCCAATTCGTTTCCGCAACACAATCTCTTGGGATGGGATGAGCGCTTCTGTTCGGGGAATTTGCGTTTTTTTGCAACTGCATCCGCCGCCGCAGCCCGATTTGCCGGCCATCCAGGAGCGGCACAACACCCGGACCAGATAGAGTGCCGACCCGGCGACGAGGACAACGGCAATGGTCAGCTGCAAATCCATGGAATCACCGAATAACCCCGCGGGCTCGAAGACTCGCCTGCGGGCTTGAAGTTCAGACAAACAATGAACCTACCTGATAAGTTACAAGGGCACCCACGTAGGCCAGCACGGTCATGTAAACGAATGTAAAAATCGGCCATCTCCAGGAGTTGGTTTCCCGCCGGATCACGGCCAGGGTCGAGGCGCACTGGCAGCACAGGGCGAAAAACACCATGACAGATAATGCCACCGGAACGGAAAAAACGTTGCGCTCGGGATCGGAATCCCAGCGCGCGTCCGTGAGTGCGTTTCCAAGAGAGGAGCGGAATTCCTGATCCTTGGAATCCCCCCGGCCCTGGTTATAGATGATGCCCATGGTGCCGACGAAGACCTCGCGGGCGGGAAAGCTGGCGATGGCCGCCATGCCGATGCGCCAGTCCCAGCCAAGGGGTTCGACGACCGGCTCCAGGGCCTTGCCCATGCGGCCCAGGATGCTCTGGCCTTTCCAGTCGCGCTGAAACTGATTCAACTCGTCTTGTAACGGATCGATGATCTTTTGCAGTTTCGCCAATTCCGTGTTGGCCATTTGGAGCATTTCAATAAAGGCTTGTTTTCTGGCGGGGTCCGGCTCAACCCCCAAATTATCAAGCCGAGCCAATTCTTTCGTAGCCAAGGCCTTGTCGAATTCGGCAACGTTCTTTTCCGCCAGAGGTTGGGCCAGGCGCTCTTCCAGTCCGGAAACCAGCAGATCATAGCTTACTCCATTAGGTGCGGTGCTGGGAAAGTTCAAAAGCGCCCAGACCACGATCATGCTGGCCAGGATCAGGGTGCCGGCGCGGCGGACGAACATCCAGCCGCTGTCGAGCATGCGCCGCCAGACCAGGCCGAGGGAAGGGACCTTGTACAGCGGCATTTCCATGACAAACACCGGGGTTTCCCCGCGCAGCAGGGTGCTTTTGAGGATCAGCGCTACCAGCGGGGCCACCACCAGGCCGATGCAGTACATGGCGAACAGCGTCAAGCCAGGCATCCACCCGGGGAAACCGCGCGTCAGAAAAGCACCGATGAGGATCAGGTACACGGGCAAGCGTGCGGAACAGCTCATGAGCGGCGCTACCAAGATGGTGGCAAGGCGATCGCGGCGGTTCTCGATAACCCGCGTGGCCATGATGCCCGGCACCGCGCAGGCCACCGAGGACAGGAGCGGAATGAACGATTTGCCGTTCAGTCCGCAGCGGGACATGACCTTGTCCATCAAGAAGGCCGCTCGGGCCATGTAGCCACAATCTTCCAGAAAGGCAATGAAGGCGAACAGGATCATGATTTGCGGCAAGAAGACGATCACCCCGCCCACGCCGGCGATGATCCCGTCCACGAGCAAGCTGCGCAGAGCGCCGGCGGGCATGGCCCCTTTGACCAGGTCGCCGAGCCTGTCCTTGCCCAGGTCGATCCATTCCATGATCGGCTTGGCCCAGAAGAAGATCGACTGAAAGACCAGGAGCATCAAGGCCAGGAAGACCAGCATGCCCCAGATTTTGTGGGTGAGGAGGCGATCGAGGCGGTCGGTCATGGACAGCGGCCGGTGTTCCGGGCGCTGCACGCAATCGGCGGTGACGGTCCGAATCCAACCATAACGGGTGCGCGCCTCGACGGCGGGGATGCCGCAGCCGGCCTGATGGAGCCGCTGGCGGGCGGAAGAAACCTTGGCCGCCAACCCGTTCTCCATTCCCAAAAAGCGCTCGCTGTAGCCGCCGATGTCCAGAAGCAGGCGGCGCACCAGAAATAGCGGGACCTGATTGCCGACCGTCTCGGAAAGCCCTTGAACTTCGCGTTCAAAAGCTTCGGGGAAGACCGGGCACTGCTGGCACGCTGGGCTGGTCATGGCCCGAGCGATGGCCACCTTGAGCTCGATCAAACCTTTGCCTTTGTTGGCCTGCATGGGCACGACCGGCACGCCGAGCTTGGCGGCCAACTGCCTGGAGTCGATGGTGATTCCCTGGTTGGCGGCCACATCCATCATGTTGAGGGCCACGACCACAGGCACACCCAGCTCGAGGACCTGGGTCACGAGATATAGATTGCGGTCCAGGTTGGAGGAATCGACGATGGCGACCACGACATCGGGCCGGGATTCGGCGGGAGGCTGGCCCAGGATCAATTCCACGGCCAGCATCTCGTCGGGACTGCGCGGGGCCAGGCTGTAGGTTCCGGGCAGGTCGATCAGCTCGAAAGTGTTGTCTTGAAAGCGAAATCGGCCCTTTTTGGTTTCAACGGTGACGCCCGGATAGTTGCCGACCCGCTGGTTCATGCCGGCCAGCGCATTGAAGAGCGTGGTCTTCCCCGTATTGGGGTTTCCCACCAGGACAACGGTTGGCGTGCGGAGAAGGACCATGGAATTCTTGGCGAGCCGGGAGCGTAAGCGACCGGAGTAATTCCTCAGGCGGCGAGTTCTCCGGTCCCTAACGCTCCGGGCTCGCCTCCATTGTTTGCACCGAAACACGGGCGGCTTCACTGCGGCGAAGGCTCAGACGATAATCACGCAAGCGGATTTCCATGGGATCGCCAAATGGAGCGAAACCCAGTACCTCGATTTCTTCACCTTCGAGCAGGCCCATTTCCAGAAGGCGCTGCACCAGGTAGTCATCCCCGTGAATGGCTTCAACGCGGCCGCGTTGTCCGGGGAGCATTTGATCCAATGTCATTGAATTCCAACTATGCGCTGGCCACGACAGGTTGGACAAGAACCTGCAAGGCCCAATCGCCTCGGAGGCTGAAGCGGGCTTGGCCCACCTGCAACAGGCAGGGGCGTCCAGGCTGGAGGACGCGAACTCGGCTGCCGACACGCACACCCAGCTCGGCCATGCGGTTCACCCAGCGTGAGTCCCCGCTCACCTCGGCAACATCAGCCCACTCGCCACAAGGCAGCAATTCAAGAGGCATCAAGGTAGGCACAGGTCAATCCCTTCCCCAAACTTATTGAGATTGAATCTCAATATAGTTTACAGGATGAGTTGGCTGTGTCAAGAAGGAAAAAAAGAAAAATACGGAACCTTCCAAGGTGGCGGCCAGTTGGCCGGCAACTCCGATAAAGGATTGTAACTTTAATTCTGTGAAGTAGTTGTGAACCGAAAAGTTGGCGGCCAGGTGGCCGCCAACTTTTCTCCGGACTATTTAGATTCCGCCGAAAGGGAAACACATACGATTTCCTGGTCATTGCGAGCAAAACAACTGCGATTGGCAAAAGCGGGATGCGACCAGATGACACGCCGCCCGGCGGGAGGCGCCATGGTGTTGGTGGGCATGAGAATGTTCGCCCGGCTGATTTCCTCGTAGCCTTTGGGAGTCAAGCGGGCGATGATCAAATCGCCAAGTTCGTTAAAGAGGAAAAACCGATCGCCCTGGGGAACCAGAAAGGCATTGCCCCAGCGGAGGGATTCGCCGACAGTGGCCTTGTGGGTTTGCCAGATTCGTTGGCCGGTATCGGCCTTCAGGCAGCGTAATTCGCCATAGCTGCACACGCCGTAAATATAGCCATCCTTGATAACCGGAGTGTTCATGACGCAATGAAGGGCATCGGTGCCGTCCGGCTGCTCGCTGCGGCTCTTGCTCCTCCAGAATTGGCTGGGTTTTTGCGTGCCGTTGAGCTTGAGCATGAGAGAGCCATCGTAAAAGCAGGTCAAAAAGAGGTGATTGCCGTCCTGGCGTGGAGTCGGAATGGACATGCCGGCGCGCAACTGGCTGTCTTTGCGCGCGGTAAATGGAAAGGTCCAATGGACGGCGCCGGTTTGGGGATCGAGGGCGTTGACGGCTTGCGGGTGCCAGATAATGAGCTGGCGTTTGCCGGCGACCTCGATCATCGTTGGGGGCGCATAGCCTGGCTCACTGGCCGACAGGGCACGCCACACTTCCTTACCGGTCATCTTGTCGAAGGCAACCGCCACACTTCCTTCACCGCCTACCAGGCATATGAGATGGTCGCCATCCAGGAGCGGATGGCCGGCAAACCCCCACTGAGGCACTTCCACCTTGTAATACTTGGGCAAGTTTTTGGACCACAGGACCTTGCCGTCTTTGGTGTCCAGACACAGCAAATCACCCATGGTGCCCAGGGTGTAGACGCGGTCGCCGTCAACCAGCGGCGTGGTGCGCGGACCCGAAGCATAGCTCACGGCATAGGGGCAATCATATTCGTGCTTCCAGAGGATTTTGCCGCTCGCCTCGTCCAGGCAAAGAACCCGCTCCGATCCCTGCACGCGCGATCGGCCAAATGGATTTTTGGGGTTTTTGACATCCGGAGGCAGGACGCGGTCGGTGATGTAGACCTTTCCGGCAGCGACCGCCGGGCCGGCATACCCTTCGCCGATTTTTTGCCGCCAGCGGATCTTCGGGCCTTGCTGGGGAAATTTTTCGAGGATTCCCGATTCGCGCCAGATGCCGTCGCGCTTGGGCCCCAGCCACTGCGGCCAATCGTCGGCCCGCGCCGCTTGCTGTGTTCCCAGCCAGGCCAGCAAACCAAAGCCAACAAGAGCCACCGGTGATTTTAAACGCATGCGTCGAGATCCTCCAGCTTGGATTGAGAACTTTTCCCTGTCACTATAGACGAGGCGGTGCGTGATTCCATTGTATTGGGCAAAAAGAAACCCACAGGTTGCTGGCCTGTGGGAGATTAGGTCGCGGGAAACGCACTGGAAATTAGGCCCCGCCACGGTTCGGAATGAAATGAGGATGCAGGGGTCCCTTGGGGTAAACCACAACCACGTAGTAGTAATTCGGGTTGCCTGTGAGCATTTCCATGCTTCCTGGAATTTGCTGGGAGATCTGGTCCAAATGGAATTGCCTTGCAGACAAGACATAAACCTCGGCCATAGCGGGGGGATTGTCTCTGTCTCCCCGGAAGAAAAATACCAGCTTGGGAACGCGGCAGTTCAGGAAATGCGCCGTATCGTAGGAAGTTAACAGGCCATAATTGAACTGGCGC
>WNFJ01048045.1_pt2 | contig 11348 bp, 8 predicted proteins | sample 5400461 | NCBI WGS metagenome assembly WNFJ01 (sample SAMN13153349, study PRJNA577476) | soil metagenome | isolation source: 115 cm saprolite on Douglas fir-dominated hillslope | place: USA:California | collected 2013-09-17 | reverse complement strand
CGAGCATTTCGGACAACTCATCCAAATCAGCCTCGGTAGCCGGCTCAATGACGACTTTCTCGCTCACCGTTTGTATTGCTTATTCCAGAAATTAAGCGGGCTGGCAACCCGCGAATGGAAGCTCAACCGGCTCCGTCCGACCAAATTGACAATCCCCTGCCCCATCCTAATGTAGCCGCTCTCAATTCGCGCCTAATTTATTTTTGGCCTTATGAAACGCACTTATCAGCCATCGAAACGAACCCGCAAGCGCCAACATGGCTTTCGGGCGCGGATGCGAACCAAGGGTGGACGCGCCACCCTCGCCCGGCGGCGTCAGCGCGGTCGCAAACGTCTCTTGCCGAAACGTGTCGAGCGCCATTTCGCGCGCCATACCCAGGCCTGATTTCCGACAATCTCGGTTCCGGTTCGCAAGGTCGACATCGGCCAAGATCGACATTCTATTGTTGAGTGGCGCAACATAACACCAGGATCGAGGACTACGCCTTTATCAGCGATACTCAGACCGGTGCGTTGGTTAGCCGTGATGGATGCGTGGATTGGCTTTGTTTCCCGCGGTTCGATTCCGGCGCCTGCTTCGCGTCGTTGTTAGGCACGCGTGACAATGGCCATTGGCGTTTCTGGCCGAAGGAAGAGATCGACCGGACCAGTCGTCGATATCGCGGGGATGCCTTGATTCTTGAAACGGAGATCGAAACCAAAGAAGGCGCCGTCCGGTTAATCGATTTCATGCCGCCGCGCGGCGAAAATCCCGACCTCATCCGCATCGTGGAAGGAATTCGCGGTCAAGTAGTGATGCAAATGGAGCTAATCATTCGGTTCGATTACGGCCGCACTATCCCGTGGGTGCGAACCGGGCACGGCGGATTGGAAGTGATCGCAGGTCCGAACGGACTTATTCTGCGCACGCCGGTCAAAACGCGGGGCGAGGATCTGACGACAGTTGCCGAATTCACAGTCAAGAAAGGTGACCGGGTGCCGTTTGTCCTGACCTGGTTCGCATCGCATTCCCGGCCTCCGAAAAAAGTTACCCCCGACCATGCCCTGCGCGACACGGAAAGATATTGGAAAAAATGGGCGAAGCGCTGCCACCGCAAAACCCCATGGGATGACGCGGTGGTTCGCTCGCTTGTCGTCCTGAAAGGCCTGACGTATGGACCCACCGGTGGGATTGTGGCCGCGGCCACAACTTCGTTACCCGAGGAGATCGGCGGAGTGCGCAATTGGGATTATCGCTACTGCTGGTTGCGCGATGCGACCCTCACCCTGATCGCCTTGGTCGACGCCGGTTATCAAAGCGAAGCCAAGAGCTGGCGCGAATGGCTCTTGCGCGCAATTGCAGGCAGCGCCGATCAAATGCAAATCATGTACGGTGTCCGCGGCGAACGCCGTCTGGAAGAGCTCGAAATCCCCTGGTTGTCAGGTTACGAAAATTCAAAACCAGTGCGCATCGGCAATGCCGCTTCCAGTCAGTTTCAGCTCGATGTTTATGGCGAAGTCCTGGGGACGATGTATCGAGCGCACCAGGCCGGAATCGAAAATCGCGAGACCGATTGGCGTCTGCAAGCCGCCTTGATGAATTTTCTCGAATCAAATTGGAACAAGCCAGACGAAGGCATCTGGGAAGTGCGCGGCGGTCCGAAACATTTCACCCACTCCAAAATGATGGCGTGGGTGGCGTTCGATCGCGCGGTTAAATTGGTTGAGGAATGTGGATGCCGGGGCGCGGAACATGTCGATCGATGGCGGAAAATTCGCGATCAAATCCATAAAGAAGTTTGCACGCGCGGATTCAGTCCGAACAAGAAAGCTTTTACGCAGTACTACGGATCGGATGCACTCGACGCGAGTTTGCTCATGATGCCGCTCGCCGGGTTCCAGTTCCTTCCATTTACCGACAAGCGAATACGGGGGACAATCGAGGCGATCGAACGCGAGCTCATGCGCGATGGATTTGTGCTTCGGTATCGACCCGAAGAAGAAGGCGTGGACGGTTTGCCAGGGAGGGAAGGTGTATTTCTGCCTTGCTCATTTTGGCTGGCCTCATGTTTGCATCGCGTCGGCCGCAAAAAAGCGGCCCGTGAGCTCTTTGAGCGTTTGCTTTCTGTCCGAAACGATCTCGGATTACTTTCGGAAGAATACGACCCGAGATCAAAGCGGCAGCTCGGGAATTTTCCTCAGGCATTTTCGCATGTATCGCTTATAACCGCGGCTCTCGCCTTGAGCGATCAGCATCCATCAATCAGCCGGTGACCTCGGCTGCGTCCAAAAAACCTGCCACCGCGACGCCCACTGTCATTAGCTAAGTCCAACTACCAAAGTCGTTTTCGCTTCTCCGAGCTAAGTCGACTGACGGTCTAAAATCACCCGCTCGATGTGTGAATAAATGTTGAAGGAGGGGGGGCGAAGAAAACTCACCAATGTTTGATTGTTCTCGCGCGCGAACCTTACCGCCAACGTGGACGGCGCCGAGACCGAAGCGATAATCGCAATTCCGGCGGCCAGCGCTTTCTGCACGATTTCGAAGGAAGCCCGGCCGCTGACGAGCATCAGATCTCGATCCAGAGGCAGCGAGCCGTCAAGAAAAGCGCGACCAATCGTCTTATCGACCGCGTTGTGCCGGCCGATGTCCTCGCGAACGATTTTAGGTCGTCCGTTTAAACCAAAAATGCCGGCGGCGTGAATTCCGCCGGTGCGCGCGAAATCGCTTTGACCTTGTCGTAACCGGTCTGGCAAGGAGAGCAGCGTCTCGATCTCAATCCTGACCTTACTCGACTTGATCTTCCGAAAATTTTGCCGGATCGCTTCGATACTATTTTTGCCGCAAATCCCGCAACTGGAGGAAATCGTCCCGAATCGTTGCGCCGAATTCAGTTTTAACTTCACACCGGCGGCAAGATCGATATCCACTTGGTTCTCGCGGCCGGTCGAAATCTTCTCGATCTCTTCGCGTTTGCGAATGATCGCTTCGGAAACTAGAAACCCCACGGCCAACTCCTCGTCATGACCTGGGGTTCGCATGGTCGTGGCCAAAACTTTTCCGCGAACACGGATCTCGAGCGGCTCCTCGGCTGTCAACTCGTCAGGCAAATACTCGAGCGCGCCGTCGCGATTTCGCCGGATGATTTTCTCGCAAACAATCGCACGTTCTTTCATGTGGGACGACTGAATGTTATCATGATGCCGGTGGAAATCTGTCATCTTTACATTTCGCCCGACCACAATTTTTTCGGCCACCACGGCCGTGAACCGGATCAATCTCCGGCGATTGAGGTCGCGATGATCGAATGTGCGGCCGGCCACGGCATCCGAGGCGATCGCTTCTTTGATTATCGCGACGATTACAAAGGTCAGATCACATTCTTTTCGCTCGAAGTTTTCGATGAGCTCCGTGGCGCGTTCGAGCTGAAGGATTGTTCCCCTTCGTTGGTTCGCCGCAATGTCATGACCCGTGCGGTCGATCTTAACGAATTAATTGATCGCGATTTTGAAGTGCAGGGCGTCAAATTTCACGGAACGGAAGAGTGCCGGCCGTGTTATTGGATGAACCAGGCGATCGCCGCTGGCGCGGAAGAATTTCTGAAAGGTCGCGGTGGCTTAAGAGCGCGAATCCTGAGCGACGGCCAGCTGCGCTTAACCGCACGGCTTCAATGAGCATCTGCGCGGCGCTGTTAGCAGGCGGAGAGTCGCATCGAATGGGTAAAGACAAAGCGACGATGCTTTTTCGCAGCCAACCGCTTTGGAAAATTCAACTCGACTTGCTGCGCAAATTAAAGCCGGAGGAAATTTTTATTTCGGCCCGGAACGACCCTCAGTGGCGACCTGACGATGTTAAATTCGTGGCGGATGAAGCACCGTCGCGCGGACCGCTTAGTGGCATCGCGGCCACGTTAGATGAAATGCGCTCGACCCATCTTCTTGCCCTGGCGATCGACATGCCGTTCATGAACGAAACCTACTTGCGTTCGCTCTGTGGTTTCGCGGCTCGCGGTTGCGGCGTGCTTCCTCGAATCGATCGTCGCGCTGAGCCGTTGGCAGCGATTTATCCGCGCCAAGCACTGAGCGATCTTCACGGCGCGCTTGCGAGCCGCGATTTTTCGCTGCAAACGTGGACCGAGCAACTCGTTGAATCTGGAAAATTACGAGTAATACCTGTCACTGAAGAAGCGCGACAATTATTTCGGAATTTGAACGAACTTCGCGACATGGAAGACGATGTTCTCCCAGCGACCCTCAATCAAACGTCCCAATCAAGTTAACCAGCCGGCGAATAATGGAGATAAAAGTTGCGCATTGTGCATCGCACGTGCCTGAGTAATTTTCGATTCTTTTGCGAACGTGCTAATTCGCACCGTTAGCTCAATTGGCAGAGCAAGTGACTCTTAATCACTGGGTTATAGGTTCAAGTCCTATACGGTGCAAAATTTCCGGCTGGGAAATAGTTTGACGACGGCCCGCCCTCGGGCCCGGTTCCCTTGCGGCGCGGGAGCGCCCCGACTCCATCACCAGTCGAAGATCGACAATTGAAGTTGTGCAGGGCAATTTTGGGCAAGGTCGATGAAAGTTTCAGTCGTCATTCCCGTTTTTAACGAGCGCGGCACCATTGAGCAGATCGTAAACGCGGTCCGTTCCGCGCCGGTGGAGAACATCGAAATCATCGTTGTGGACGACTCATCCACTGATGGAACTCAACAGCTTCTGAAAGAAAAAATTTCGCCGATGGTCGATCAAATCATTTATCAGCCCCGCAATTGCGGCAAGGGCGCGGCGCTCCGGGCCGGGTTCGCCGCTGCTACTGGCGATGTGATTTTGGTGCAGGACGCCGATCTCGAATATAACCCGGCCGATTATCCAACTTTGCTCGAGCCGATTCTCTCGGGAAATGCCGATGCGGTATTCGGCTCACGCTTCATGGGAGGCCGACCGCATCGTGTTCTCTATTTCTGGCACATGATTGGAAACAGATTTCTCACGTTGCTCTCAAACATGTTCACCAATCTGAATCTGACCGATTTAGAGACGTGCTACAAAGCGTTCCGTGCGCCGTTGGTAAAGAATCTTGACCTTCGCGAAGATCGGTTCGGGTTCGAGCCAGAAGTAACGGCAAAGTTGGCGAAGGCGAGATGCCGCATTTACGAAGTGGGCATTTCTTATAACGGCCGCACCTACAGCGAAGGCAAAAAAGTGAACTGGAAAGATGGGTTCCACGCCATTTACGCAATCTTGCGCTACAATTTGTTCGGGTAGCGCGGAAAGGGCGTCCGCTGGGATATCGAGTGCCTGTAATACGTCGGCTGGCGAAATAACTGCTTGACCACAAGCGGTATCCTAGCGCATAGAGCCCGACGTGAAAGCCCTAGCTCGTTTCGCCGTTTTGTCCGGGAGCGTGGCGCTGACATTTTTCGCCATGGCCGGTCCGGAGCCACTTCCGGTCAATGAAACAAAGAATGTATCAAAGCCGGAAGAACCGCGTGTCTGGCAGGGTTTCTACATCGGCATCAACGCCGGGTATGCCTTCGATTTGCACAGTGAGGTGAGCGACCTCGATTTTTTAAACGCCGGTCCGCCGGTGAAAACTTTCTCATTCGATTCCGACGGCCCAGTCGCCGGCGGACAAGTTGGATTTAACCTGCAACCGTTGAGCTGGCTCGTGCTCGGAATAGAAGGCGACGCCGGCTATCTCGGCGTGCATGGCCGCGCGAGGCAGCCCGGTTCACCTGCTGGCGGGACGTTCGCGGAGATCAATCCCGGCGTCTATGCAACGGCGCGCGGGCGAATCGGCTGGGCTCACGATAACTGGTTGCTATATGTGACCGGCGGCTGGTTCGGTTCGGATTATGAGCGGCGCGTGAAGGACAATGAGATCTGTTCTTGCGGATTCCAGCTCGGCCATGCCGCCAACGATGACTTCAAATCCGGTTACACGGTTGGCGGCGGCTTGGAATGGTTGTTCAGAGGACACTGGTCGTTGCGCGTCGAATATCTCTACTTCAACGTGGGGGACGGAACGGTTACCGTGCCGATCGTCCTGCAGGGCCCTTTTCGTTTCGGCTTTGATGACGACGGCGGCCACATCGTGCGCGGCGGCCTGAACTTCAAGTTCTAGCTATCGGGTCAGCGAGGGGTGAGATCGTACTATCTCCGGATTGTCACGGTGGCTGTGTTAAAGCCCGTCGTGGTGAAGTAGCCAGGTCCATTGACGATCGTCATCGTCGCGGTCCTGTTTGTCTTCCGCGCGAGGTTCTTTAAAGCCGTGATAGTGACCGTGGCCGACGTCTTACCTGCCGGAATCGTGATCTTCCCGAAGATGCCGCTCAAACTATAGTCAACCCCAAAAATTGCGGTGGCGCTCGTGACATAGGAAACAGTCAGCGGTTGAGTAAGAGGACCCTTTGGCAGGGTAACCATAAAGGTGGTCTTACCTCCTGTGCCAATGGAGCTTAAAATATTGCAAAGGCGAACCCCGGTGGTAGCAGGCGCTACGCCGAGCTGCTCAGCGATCCCGAGCGAACATCCGTTGGCGTCGGTAATAACGACGTTGTAGCCACCGCTGGTTAGGCCAGTGAAGGTCGTGCTCCCGCCGGACGCGGCGATAGTATGGGGAGGGCCGCCGTTAAGCGTGACCGAATACCCAGGAGTCCCACCGTTGGCTGTAACTGTCATGGTCCCATCAGCAGCAATACTGGAGCTCGCTGGCGTCGTCGTAATCGATGCGTTGATCGCCGTTGGGATCACGATCGTCTTTGTCTGGCTTGGTCCTAAGCAGGCATTGCTATTTCTGACAGCAACGGTGTGTGAGCCGGCGCCGAGGTTGTCAAAGGTCGCCGGTGAAGTGCAAGGCGCAAATGAACCGTTGTCCAAGCTGCATTCGTAGCCAGGGGTTCCGCCCGAGAACGTCACAGTCATGCTGCCAAGCTGACCGTTGCACAACGGATCAGCCTTACTCGATGAGGCAGTTACCGCCGTCGGAATCGTCACGGTAGCACCGGTGGTTGTGGTGCAACCATTCGCATCCTTCACTGTGATTGTGTAGGACCCGCTAGCTAAGCCACTGAACACGTTTGAAGCCTGAAAGTTCGTTCCGTCAATGGAGTAGCTCAGTGCACCGGTGCCGCCTGAAGCCGTTACCGTGATCGAACCCGTGCCGGTGCTGCAGGCAGGATTAGTCGCCAAAGCTGAAGCGGTAAGGCCTGAAGCAGGCTGAGTGATCGTGACGGACTGAGTAGTCGTGCAGCCGTTAGCATCCTTGACCGTGATGGTGTAGGAACCGGCGGCCAGATTACTGAACGTTCCGCTGTTGCCAAAGTTAGTCCCGTCTATCGAGTAAGTGAAGGGGACAGTTCCACCAGAGCCCGCAACAGTTACGCTGCCGGTCGAAGAGCCGAAGCACGCGACGTTGGTTTGAGAACTGATCGAGGAACTAAGGGTTGCGGCCGGTTGAGTGATCGTGACCGGCTGAGTCGTGGTGCAACCATTGGCGTCCTTGACCGTGACCGTGTAGGAACCTGCCGCCAGATTACTGAACGTGCCGCTGTTGCCAAAGTTAGTCCCGTCTATCGAGTAAGTGAAGGGGGCAGTTCCACCAGAGCCTGCGACCGTCACACTCCCGGTTGAACCGCCAAAGCAGCCGACATTCGTTTGTGAACTGATCGACGAACCGAGCGCCGAAGCCGGCTCCGTGATTGTGACGGGCTGGGTTGTGCTGCAACCATTGGCGTCCTTGACCGTGACCGTGTAGGAACCTGCCGCCAAGTTGCTGAACGTTCCACTTGCTCCAAAGTTCACACCGTCTTTCGAAAACGTGTACGGAGAAGTTCCGCCAGAACCCGCGACTGTTACGCTGCCGGTCGAGCCGCCGAAGCAGGCAACATTGGTTTGCGAACTAATCGAGGAACTAAGGGCTGCGGCCGGCTCGGTGATTGTGACCGGTTGAGTCGTGGTACAACCATTGGCGTCCTTGGCCGTGATTGTGTAGGAACCTGCGGCCAAGTTGTTGAACGTTCCACTGTTACCGAACGTAACGCCATCAATTGCGTAAGTGTAAGGACCAGTTCCGCCAGAACCGGAAACCGTCACACTCCCCGTCGAATTGCCAAAGCAGGCAACATTAGTTTGCGAACTAATCGAAGAGCTAAGCGCTGCGGCGGGCTCGGTGATTGTGACCGGTTGAGTTGTGGTACAACCATTAGCGTCCTTAACCGTGACTGTGTAGGAACCTGCAGCCAGGTTGCTGAACATGCCGCTGTTGCCGAAGGTAACGCCATCGATCGCGTAAGTATAAGGCGAAGTTCCACCCGAGCCTGCGACCGTCACACTCCCCGTCGAATTGCCAAAGCAGGCAACGTTGGTTTGCGAACTTATTGAGGAACTCAGGGCTGCGGCGGGCTGCGTGATCGTGACGCCCTGGGTCGTGGTGCACCCATTGGCATCCTTGACTGTGATTGTGTAGGAACCGGCGGCCAGATTACTGAACGTTCCACTTACTCCAAAGTTCACGCCGTCTTTGGAAAACGTGTAGGGAGAAGTTCCGCCAGAAGCCGCGACTGTGACGCTGCCGGTGGAACCACCAAAGCACGCGACATTGGTTTGCGAACTTATCGAGGAACTCAGGGCTGCGGCCGGCTGCGTGACCGTGACGCCCTGTGTCGTTGCGCAGCCATTGGCATCCTTGACTGTGATTGTGTAGGAACCTGCCCCGAGGCTGCTGAAAGTACCGCTCGCACCAAAGGTAGTACCATCGATCGCGTAAGTATAAGGCGAAGTTCCGCCAGAGCCTGCGACTGTTACACTCCCGGTTGAACCGCCGAAGCACGCGACATTGGTTTGCGAACTGATCGAGGACCCGAGGGCCGAAGCCGGTTGAGTGATCGTGACCGGCTGTGTCGTTGTGCAGCCCTTGGCGTCTTTGACCGTGATCGTGTAGAAACCGGCAGCCAGGCTACCGAATGTTCCGCTTGCTCTAAAATCTACGCCGTCTTTAGAAAATGTATAGGGAGAAGTTCCACCCGAACCCGCGACTGTTACGCTGCCGGTCGAACCGCCAAAGCAGGCAACATTGGTTTGCGAACTAATCGATCCCGAGACTGCTGAAGCAGGTTGAGTGATCGTGACTGCCTGGGTCGTGGTGCAGCCATGAGCATCCTTAACTGTGACCGTATACGAACCTGCCGCCAAGCTGCTGAAAATACCGCTCGCACCAAAGGTAGTGCCATCGATCGCGTAAGTGTAAGGAGAAGTTCCACCAGAGCCCGCAACTGTCACGCTGCCGGTCGAACCATCAAAGCACGCGACATTGGTTTGCGAGCTGATCGAGGACCCGAGGGCCGAAGCCGGTTGTGTGATCGTGACCGGCTGGGTCGTAGTGCAACCATTCGCGTCCTTGACTGTGATCGTGTAGGAACCGGCAACCAGGCTACCGAACGTTCCGCTGTTGCCAAAGATAGTACCGTCTTTGGAAAACGTGTAAGGAGAAGTTCCGCCAGAGCCCGCAACTGTCACGCTGCCGGTCGAACCACCAAAGCACGCGACATTGGTTTGTGAACTTATCGATGAACTCAGGGCTACGGCTGGCTGAGTGATCGTGACCGCTTGCGTCGTGGTGCAGCCATCAGCGTCCTTGACTGTAACGGTGTATGAACCTGCCGCCAAGCTGCTGAAAGTACCGCTCGCACCAAAGGTAGTGCCATCGATCGCGTAGGTGTAAGGAGAAGTCCCACCCGAGCCTGCGACGGTTACGCTGCCGGTTGAACTGCCAAAGCATCCGACGTTGGTTTGGGAACTTATTGACGAGCCAACGGCTGAGGCGGGCTGTGTGATCGTGACCGGCTGTGTCGTTGTGCACCCGTTGGCATCTTTGACCGTGATTGTGTAGGAACCTGCCCCGAGGCTGCTGAAAGTACCGCTCGCACCAAAGGTAGTGCCATCGATCGCGTAAGTATAAGGCGAAGTTCCGCCAGAACCCGCGACTGTTACACTCCCGGTTGAACCGCCGAAGCACGCGACATTGGTTTGCGAACTGATCGAGGCCGAGACTGCTGCGGCCGGTTGAGTGATCGTGACCGGCTGGGTTGTGGTGCACCCATTGGCATCCTTAACCGTAACCGTATACGACCCGGCGGCGAGATTGCTGAACGTACCGCTCGCGCCAAAGATCGTGCCGTTGATCGAATAAGTATAAGGACCTGTTCCGCCCGAGCCCACGACTGTGACGCTGCCGGTCGAGCCGCCGAAGCAGGCAACATTGGTTTTGGAGCTAATCGAGGATGAGACTGCGGACCCAGTCTGAGTGATCGTGACCGCCTGCGTCGTGGCGCAGCCATTAGCATCCTTGACCGTGACCGTGTAGGGGCCTGCGGCCAGATTGTTAAAGGTCCCGCTTACGCCAAAGTTGGTGCCATCTATAGAGTAGGTGTACGAAGGAGTTCCCCCCGAACCCGCGACCGTTACACTTGCGGTTGAGCCGCCAAAGCAACCAACATTTGTTTGCGACGTTATCGATGATCCAACTGCTGAAGCTGGCTGGGTGACGTCGATCATGACGTCCTTGGTACAGCCGCCGGTCGCAACAACGTGCACAGTTTTCGTTCCGGCGCTCAGACCGGTAAATGTAGTCGACCCTCCATCGGTCAAGACTGTCTGCGTTGTGGCGCCGAGTGTTACCGAGTAGGGCGGAGTACCACCATTAATCGTAGCCGTGACCGAGCCGTTGGAGCCGCCGAAGCAGCTCACCGCGCTTTGGGTTAACGACACAGTGAAACCGGCGCTGAAAGAGACCGAGATCGGCGTAACGAAGTCATCCAGGACCGCACTAGCACTTGTAGAAGTTTTTGTCCGGACGAAAACGCTGTGGACCTCGATCCCGGAGCACGGATCAACATTTACTTTAATTAGTTGGGTCGCATCGATCGACATCTCGACAAATTGGTTCTTCGAGTAGGTCGTCGCGCCGAACGCACCGTAAGGCACCGATACCCCATCCACTGTGTTGGTTGCCACGAACGCGGTGTTCACCGCGATGGATGATGTAATATCAACCCACTGATAGGTCCCTGAAACCAATTTCCACTGATACACGATGGCTGTGGCGAGTGAGCCTCCGCTATTGTATTGCGCCGTGATCAACAGATCGCTAGGAGTTCGTCCGCCCGTAGCAAACAGCGGATCGCCTGAAACCGTTCCGGCAGGATTTGTTACGAAATGGCCGCAAGGAGCTGAGGAACAGCCGACATCAGCCACCTGTGAGAGGTCGGCCTGAGTCAGCTCGAAATCAACGAAGGCGGTTCCATTGTTTGACAGTCTATCGGCGGACGCGGTTATCCAGCGGTCACCAGCGGCATCTTTCGAGATGT
>WNFJ01672405.1_pt1 | contig 11349 bp, 6 predicted proteins | sample 5400461 | NCBI WGS metagenome assembly WNFJ01 (sample SAMN13153349, study PRJNA577476) | soil metagenome | isolation source: 115 cm saprolite on Douglas fir-dominated hillslope | place: USA:California | collected 2013-09-17 | reverse complement strand
AGGAAATTCAAAGGGGTTTGTGGGACTCGGTCGTCTGTCTCGGAACCGTTGACACTCATTTTAACGGCCGTTGCAGCCAAAACCCGATTACAGGCCAGCTTACGTTAGAGGCCGGTTTTGGGCAAATTCGATCAGGACGGCCCTCCTGACATAAGCTAAATTCCAACCTCATCCGACGAGCGGGTTGAAGAGAATTCGTTTAACGTGCGGTCGGCGTGAGCGACTCAGATGGACCCCCTTCCAATCCCTCGTAGAGTGCCGATTGATGGAGAGAAAAAGTATTCGCCGCCGGTCGTCGTCACGAAATGTTTCACGTCGATCGGAGGCTTTTTAGGATCGATGAGCATTGGTGCAGTGGCAGACTGAGCGATGATTGGATCTTCGCCGGGGACTTCGGGCACGAGCGCGCCAGGCGGAGTGGCGCCAGGCGGAAAATCGGCTTTGTTGACGAAGCATTTCTGCACGAATTCGAAATGCTCTTGGACGTCGTTTTGGTAGCAGAGGAAGAGCAGCCCGCGGTCCTCCTTAGCGCTACGCGGGTCGTGCGGGACGAATGGGGCGCCGTAGGGAATCCCACGTCGAAGCAAACGCCGTTTTTGGGTATCGCTCTCCGGGTCGGGTTTGCCTGTGACTTCGTCGCGTGGGTAGGCTTTCCTGATATGGGCGGACAGCGGACAAATCGACCCGTCCCGGTCCTCGCCGAATTCGAAGTTGTTGTTCACAGTATGGCTGTTGCCGAGCGCCGGATTTCCATTACTAAGATCGCCCGGGTCCGTCGAGGGCGGCGAGTAAGGTCCGGATTGAAACTTCCGCTGTTCGATCGGAGCACCGCTCTTGTAACGACCGACGAGTTTTGCGCCCGTCAGGTCTGTGGACCAACCGAGCTTTTTCGCGAGCGTCGCGACGTTATCCGCAAATCCCGCCACGTCCTGCTTCAGCCGCCGGAAGACCAGATAGGAACCGTCAAGGGTCCAGGCAGGTCCTGACGCACTGTCCGTGTTTGGATCAGGATTGGGTCCGTCAACTCCGGTTTTGGCGTTCGCAAATTGGGTGGCGTAGCCGATGATGACCTCCCCGGGCCAGAGTAGATCCTGTCCGGGGTGTCCCTGATTCGGATTCCCGATCGGATCATCAGGCAAGTCCACTCCCCGGATACCCGGTTGCGAGATACCGTCTTTGAAGCCGAAATGCTCGTGTCCGGGCAGATCAGGCCGCGTCCTGCCGGGTTGATCCAGCCGAATCTCGACACCCGCTTTGAAAGCGGGCGTGCCAGTGATAGCCGCGACCTTAAGTCGCAACTCTTGCGGGTCGTCTCCGGCCACGATCAGTATGGCGTGCACGTCGCTCGAATTGTTGAACGGTGTGATCCACCTGGAAGGAGCGCTCGCGTCCACATCGCCGATATCTCGCTTCGCCATTCCGTCCCGAAATGCCCGCGGGAAAGCGCTGAGATCGCTGGCTTCGAGCAGCGCTGTCAAACCCTGGAATGACAGCGCGAGGTTGACCCATAGGGCCGAGATTATCGCCTCGGGCTTATTGATGCCTTGCGCCTTTAGGGCCGAGAACTGGTTGTTGAACTGGATCACGGCGGCGCTGCTCGACTTGGCAACCTCATCGCTGATCTCTTTGATCCATGCGCAGCCAGCCTCGGTGCTTTTGAACTTCAGAAAGAGGTTGGCTTGAAAATCCTTGTTGAAGCCGCCGATACTGTTGCCTTGGATATTGGCCAGATTGAGAGAGGTTGTCGGCATAGCCAGCTCCGTCAATATGAGGCTAGGGGAATTGAGCGAGCATCTCAATTCTCAATCTTGATTCAGGAATCTGAGAGAAATCTAAGCACCTAGCGCTTCGAGCAGCGCCTTAGCCTCCTTCAAATCGCTCGTATCGAATCCCTCGGTGAACCATCCGTAAATTTCCGCGAGCAATCTTCGGGCTTGTTGCTTCTTACCTCGCTGTTGCCAGAGCCGGCTAAGGCTCGTCGAAGCGCGCAGCTCGAGTGACTTCGCTCGCTGCCGATGGGCGATCTCTATGGCCTTGAGAAAACAGCTCTCTGCCTCTTCGATCGAGTTGCCCTGGCTTGCGTTCAGTTGCTTCGACTGCAACGACAGTTGGCCTTTGATTCGATACAGCTCCGCTTCAAAGAGCCGTTCCCCAGTTTTCTCGACGGCGGTAAGCGCCTCGGCCACGGTGTTCAGCCCTTCCATCGTTTGCGCTACTGTCTGCTGCGCGTCGGCCAAGAGGGTAAGCATCGACGGCAGCGTGGCTCTCGCAGCTGTCGCCCGCCACGCCTCCAAGACTCGAAGCATCCGCCCAATCTCGTCTTCCCCATATCCCTGTCTGACTAGCGCCCAGCCCCGCAAGATGGTTCCCCAAGCCAACCAAACCGGAAATTGCTGCTCGGCCGCGAGGTTAACAGCCTTCTCTGCCCGCTCCTGGGTAAGCCGCTCCTCCCGGCGGAGTTGGTGGAGTTGGGCCGCCCAATTCAGGGCCATAGCGAGGGTGTAGGGGTGACCAAGCTCTTGGGCCAGCGGGAGCGCCCGGTGGCTCATCTTCAAGGACTGATCCGGATGACCAAGCAACCATAGAATAATCGCCCCGTACGATAGGCAGCCCACACCGCTGTCAATCCCATAGACAAGAACATGTGGACGCTCCTGTTGAGTATCGTAAACGGCGATCCCTTGTTCGAGATGCTCGCGGGCTTGAGCAAACTCTCCCAGTGTGTAAAGGATTTCCCCTAACATCAAGTGGGCTCGTGGGAGAAGACTCGGATCCTGTCTCTGAGCCAGGGCAAGCAGCTGCGCTCCCAGTTCAAGGGCAGTTTGCGGCTCGCCCCGCATAAAATAAACCCTTCTCAGTCCCAGCAAGACGGAGAAGAGCTGGCGGGTTTCTCCAACCCTCAGACACAACTCGCGCGCCCGCTTGTAGGTTGTTTCCACTTCTGGAGCCGACATACCCTTCGTGAGGGACAGAGGCACGCCCAGGCCAAGTTGCAGGGAAAGTTCTCGCTGCACGTGCTCAGGGGTGACGGGCATGGTCTTGAGCAACTCGAGCCCCCGATTGAAGTGACTGACCGCTTCCACATTCGCCGACCGTTTAACGGCTTCTTCGCCTGCCATCTGGAGGTAACGAACGGTTCTGCTCGCGTCGGCGGCTGCACCCGCCTGCCAAAGCTGATGCGCGAGGTCATCGACGTGAAGCTCGAGCTCTTTGGAATAGAGGCGCTCAATCGCGTTAGCCACGTTTAGATGTAGTCTCTGGCGTCGTGCGGCCGATAGCCCGGTGATCACCGCCTGACGGATAAGCTCATGGGCGAACTTGAATCGCGCTTCAGGGTACTGCAGCGTCGACGAAATCAGCCCGACCCTTTCGGCTTCGTCAAGGCAATCCAGGAGCGAATCCGCGTTCGCTCCCGTCGAGGCTTCCAGGAGTTCGAAGCTGAAGGAGCGTCCAATTACGGCTGCCGCGCCGAGAACCTTTTGGGTGTCCTGGCTAAGGCGCGCAAGCCGTCGCCCGATGACTATCCGCAGACTTTGCGGCACGTCGATGTCGGTGAGGTTAAGAGCGGCGCGAAAATCGCCGTTTGGATCAGTGAGCTTGCCTCGTTCGACGAGATGCTGGAACAGTTCCTCGATAAAGAATGGATTACCTTCCGTATGAGCGTGGATAAGAGTCACCAGGGCTTGCGGCGGCTCTCGCCCGCTAAGGGACCGGATCATCTCGGCGACAGCATTTTGCGGAAGGCCGCCCAAACTGATCCGCTCGACGAGATGGAGCCGGATCAAATTGTCCAGCGTCTTTGCCAGCGACCCACCAGCATCGATCTCGCTGTCCCGGTAAGTCGCGATGATCATCACCGGTATTCGAGCCAGCAAGCGCGCCAGGTGGTCGAGCAGCGATAAAGTCCCTTCGTCGGCCCAATGTAAATCTTCGAGCAGCAAGAGCACCGGTTTCGTCGCGGCCCTGCGCGCGATAACTTCCGCTATGGCGTTGAACAGGAGCCGGCGAGACTGATCAGGCGGAATTTGCAGCGGCTGTGGAATGTCAGGAAACAGCCGCCGTAGTTGTGGCATCAGCCGAGCGATTGCGGTAGCGTCTTTGCCGAGCGCCTCGCGAAAGACCTCCGGTCTGGCTGCCCGCGCAAGCGCCGCTTCGAAGATTTCGACGAACGGAATGAAGGGAACTGAATCGTCGAGATCGTAGCAATTGCCAGTGAGCACCGCGAAGCCTCTTTGGGAGGCTTCGGCGCCAATTTCGCTGGCAATGCGACTCTTCCCCACACCGGGCGCGCCAGCGATCGTCACCACCCTGCCGCCGCCGCGCTTTGTCTGGTCGAGATGGCGCCGCAGCAAAGATAGCTCCGCTTCTCTCCCGACGAAGGTGGTTCGATCTGCCATCGTGTAAAGAAGCCGCGTTTCGCTGCGCAGCAGGAATGGCGCAGAGGCCTCGGCTGCGACGGATGGTTTGGCGTCCTCGAGCAGGAATCGCCAGCTTATTGGAACCCGAGGATCCGCGACGTAACAGCAGAACAATCCCGTTCTGACCGAACGACCGAGCACTTCTCCAAATGAAGTGTGGTGCTCGGAAATTCTCTGCACTGCGGCCTTGATCGCGCGGGTGACGCTCAGTCGCGCACGCTCGGCAGCGGAGCCCGCCCGCCGGTCGCGCCCACCGAGTCCGACCGCACGAGCGATTTCGTGGACCAGGAAATCGATCTCGCATTTGACCTTTGCCGCACCCTCGTGATCGCCTCGTTCGCGCAGATCTTCGAGTTCCTCCCTGAGTTCGACAAGCCGGCGCCTGTAGTCCTGCTTTGCCTTGGCATCAAGCATCTCTCCCGCATCGCCGGGTCCGCCGATGTTGACCCCAACAGGCAGAGAAGCATTGTCCGGATTCCCGCTTTCGGTATTGGCTACAGCGCCGGGCCCGCTGAGCAGATCGAGTGCATGGAACTCTTCTCCGGGATGCTGCAGCAGGCGCTGAATGTAGCTGAGGCCCTTGCGGTCTTCCAGCGAAAATGTGGTCCCTTCGTAGCCGACAGTCCAATACTCGCCACTTCGAGCGAGGGTCGCCGTTTGCATCGGTGGAGTACCGCGCGCACCCAATCCGATCTTGCGATCGGCGGAACCGTCAGCAACCTGTGCCACTGTTCCCCACAAATTGATCCAGCTAGCGCATCGCTCTCTGACCGTCTCAGAGCCTTCAGGAGCAGATACGGATGCGGCCGCGTCGCTGCCGGGGCCTAGGACCGAGACCCTAGCACCCACTGTAACTGCTGTAAAATGCTTACTGTGGCGAAAAAGGGAGGTATTGATTTTTATCGACTTGAAGTCGCTCGCTCGGACAGCGTACGTCGCTAGCGCCTCGTCGACTCGGAGGGAAATACGAACCGAGGAGCCAAAGAGTATGAGGAGAACCCTGATTCTGTACACAGGTGGTTATGCCACTTGTCAACGGCCGGTTACACTGTCTCCCTGCACAAGACTCCACCGGAGCCTCGAACCCGTTGCACTGAGACTGTGCCAAAGCAGTCTCGTAATGAATCGTGAATTAACGAGCGCGCGTTGAGCTATCCGGACAAGCAAGAGCAAACAATTATTAGGAGACGCATTAGGGCAAATTAGTTTGACAATGCGGGGTGGATACTGCAAAAGATAGGTATGACCCGGCAGGGAGGATAGAGCTATGGCAATATCGGAAATCGCGTGGGCGCAAATATACGCTAAGGCATGGTACGAATCCACACAACCGACCCCGACAACTTTTCAAGACGATCTTGAACAGGATCCGGCCGCAGCCATCAACGCCGCAGTAAGAAAAGATTTTGGAATCAGCCGTGCCGATACGATTCTAGATATGGATTACGATACCGACCCCGTCTCGAAGTTTCTCAAGGATGATGCGTCTCCAGCCGACCTTCTAAAGGTCATCACGTCTGGTTCCATCCCTCCTCCAAATTCTTTACAGGGGCAGCACATTTCCCGCAGTACGTGGAGACGTCCTACCGACCCAAAGGAGATAAGGTTACCGGAAACCTACAGGAGCCCGACGATTTCGCTGCAAGACTGGACCCGGATATATGCATATCTTTGGTATCAGTACTTAAATAATGACGTAGTTTCCCGAGCACGATTTGAAAATGATCCAGCCGCGACTCTTCCAGACATCGTAGCCGGTATAAAGGCCTTGTCTAACGTTACGATAAACTACGTCAAAGGGACTCATCTTGTGGATCTGGGCTATCCACCAGACAAAGATAAAGATCCCGCGGTGCTCAAAAGTATCCAAAATGATAAGGGTGCTAAGCAATACAGTCACAAGCCGATGTTTTCCTGTTGACTATGTCTGGGACGTCCAGGAGATCTGACAATGAGCGGGCCGTGGTTTGGAAGAACAGGCCCGACGCTTGGAATATTTCTGGACTAAAAACGCCAGTTCGAAGACGAATATTTGAAACCGCCGCTCTGACCTGACCCTCTATAGAGCACTGTTGAGAGTCCTTGCACAGTCCGTTCTTCCCCCGCACAGGGACAGCCGATTTGGGGGGTAGCGGGCGCGGGAGGCCGAGAGTTGATCCCTCGACCGCAGATCAAGTCTTCGTTCCGCTGTGAGATCATCCCTTCCGAGGGCGTGATTTTGCTGTCTGAAAAAGAGCATTCCCTGCTTCCGGGAAATCTCTACTTGCACGTCGCACCACTTCTTGATGGCCGGCATACGGCCGACGAAATTGCTAATCAACTCAAGGGTGAAATACCTGCCGCCGAGGTATTTTATGCGATCGAAATCCTGCGGCGACGCGGTTACCTTACGGACGTAGATTCGTCTCTGCCGCCCGAGCAGGCGGCCTTTTGGGATATTGCAGGTATAGACGCGAATGTCGCGACCCGGCTTCTGGGGGAAACGGCCGTTTGTGTCCGCTCATTCGGACAGATCGATCTGGCCTCCTTTCGAGGCCTGCTCACCTCTCTTGGGATTCGGATTGATGACGATGCCGATCGTTGGATCGTATTGACCGATGATTACCTGCGCGATGAATTGCGCGCCTTTAACCAGGAAGCATTGGAAAATAACCGCCCGTGGCTTCTGACCAAACCCGTTGGTTCGGAGTTATGGCTCGGGCCGCTCTTTATTCCAGGAAAGACAGGTTGCTGGACCTGCCTGGCACATCGACTTCAGGGGGCGCGCAAGGTCGAGAGCTACTTGCAGACGGTAAGGAGAACCAGCGACCCGTTTTCCGTTCTCCCCGCAGGACTTCCTTCTACGGTCCATACCGCATTCGGTATAGCTGCTACCGAAATTGCAAAATGGATCGCCTGTGGACGAAACGAATACCTCGAAGGCCGGATCGTCACCCTGAATACATTCTCACTCGCGACGCAGAATCACGTGCTAGTCAGGCGCCCCCAGTGTCCCTCCTGTGGAAATTCAGAAGCGTTCGCGGTGGGACAGTCTGCGCCCCCCGGGCTGCAAAATCGTAAGAAGATTTTCACCGACGATGGCGGCCATCGTGGCTTTTCGCCTGAGGATACTTTGAAAAAACTCGAACATCACATCAGCCCGCTGACTGGTATTGTGAGTACTCTCTATCCCACTTCCTCGCGGGCCGGAGAGGGCAGTCTGGTTCCTTCCTATGTCACGGGCCACAATTTTGTCGAGATCTTTGGTGGAGATTCTTTGGGAGTGGACTTCCTTAAGTCGAGTCTTCAAGCGGGCGCCGCCGGTAAGGGCAAACATCCCGCGCAGGCTAAGGCGAGCGCATTGTGCGAATCGCTTGAGCGTTATTCCGGGGTCTTTCAGGGTGACGAAGCTTTCCTCCGGGCGCGCTTTTCCGACCTAGGCGACGCTGCGATTCATGTAAATGACTGCATGCTCTTCAGCGAGCGGCAATTCACCGATCGTAAGCAATGGAATGCGTCCGGGCCGTTATCCAGTTGGGTGCCACAGCCGTTCGACGTGGATGCCGAGGTCGAATGGAGTCCAGTCTGGTCCTTGACCCTCAATGTACGTCGTTATGTTCCAACGGCACACTGTTATTACGGCTATTCACAGAAGCATTCCGCCTGGTTTGCGCGCGCTGATTCAAATGGATGCGCCGCGGGGCACAGTAAAGAAGAGGCAATCTTGCAAGGCTTCATGGAGCTAATCGAGCGGGACAGCGTGGCCTTGTGGTGGTACAACCGTTTGCGCAAGCCGGCGATAGATCTCGCTAGTTTTGCCGAACCATATTTTCACGAATTACAGACGTACTATCAGACACTTCGTCGCGACCTGTGGGTGCTGGATATCACGAGCGACTTGAATATACCTTCCTTCGCTGCCATCTCGCGCCGCAATGACAAAGAGACCGAAGATATCATTTTGGGTTTTGGTGCCCACTTCGATTCACGTATTGCCATCCTCCGTGCGCTAACCGAGGCCAATCAATCACTCGCGGCGGTGGGCTCAGGAACATGCGACAATAACGAGGGATATTTTGATAATGACCCTGCAGCTATCTCATGGTGGAAGACCGCCACGATCGAGGACCAGCCATACCTGGTTCCGGATAGGACCTCAAGTCCAAAGGTGCAGGGAGATTATGCCAAATGCTGGAGTGATGATTTCCTCGTCGATGTTATGACTTGCGTGCGGATTGCCGAAGAAAAGGGATTGGAAACACTCGTGCTGGACCAGACCCGGCCGGACACCGGACTCCATGTGGTGAAGGTGTTTGTTCCCGGTTTGCGGCATTTCTGGCCCAGATTTGCGCCCGGCCGCCTATATGATGTGCCGGTAAGCATGGGATGGCTGGCAGCGCCTCTGACCGAGGTCCAATTGAATACTCAGCGCATCTATTTCTAGCACGTTGCGGAAAAACTAGTTCTGGACACCAATACTCAGTATTCATAGCTTGATAAAAGACATCATAGTGCAGAATTGCGTCAGTCGAAAGCGGGCCAAAAACCCTTTTTCCGCAACCTGCTAGCGGTCTTCCGACTTCCGACCAGTCTGCCCGTTGAATGAGATTAAGGAGCCCTTCCAATGCTCGATGACAGAAGAGCAGAGTCCTTCGTGTTGTCGTTTAGGGATGGCATCGCGCTGCTGGAGCAGCCAGATGGTGGCACAGTCTTGCGGTCGTCTGATGCTGAAATAACCTTGGGCCGCCCATCGCCGGGTTTCCGGACCGCTTTGCGCGTGCTTTCCTCCGACGGCGCGACGGAGGAACAACTCCTGGATTTGGTATCCGACGCTGGCGGTGGTGAAGGCGACGCGTCAAAGGTGTCCGATTACCTGCGGTACTTTACCCAACATGGTATGCTGTGTCACTCGATCACATGGAACGGAAGCAGACTGGCTACGCTCGTCCCGCTTGCACCTGCCTGGCACGAAATACCCGACGAACCAGCTCCCGAAACGCGTTTTGCGATCTCGCGATTTATCTACCTTCGCAAAGATGCCGGCCAATTCGTCCTCGAATCGCCGTTGGCGAATGCCAAAATAGTGCTTTATGATTCGCGAATAATTACGCTGCTAAACACGCTTGTCAAACCCTGTAGCTTGGAAGACCTGTATCGCGCACACGAAGATATCCACCGCGTTTCCATCGCCCTCTTCGTGCGTTTGCTGCTGAGATGCCAGGCGCTCTCTCAGGTGGGTGATGAAGGGTACTCAGAAGGAGAAACTTCTGCGCTGGCACAGTGGGAGTTTCACGACCTCCTTTTCCATACCAGAAGCAGGCTTGGTAGACATGGCAATCTCTACGGCGCCACCTTTCGTTTTCAGGACAAGATCGCTCCCCTTCCCGCAGTTAAGGCGCCACCCGTGTCGGATGAGGTGGTCCGCCTGTACGCGCCGGATATCCAGACCCTGTGCGAGAACGACATCCCGTTTACGCGGGTCCTGGAGCAGAGACATTCGATCCGCCAGCACGGAGAACAGCCCATTACGGCGGAACAACTCGGCGAGTTTCTCTATCGTACTGCCCGACTCAGGGTACTCTCCGACGTGACGGAAGAGGGTTACGAGCGCAGCGGCAGACCCTATCCGAATGGCGGGAGCTGCTATGAGCTGGAATTCTACGTGGCGGTTAGTGTTTGTGAAGGGTTATCGCCCGGCCTCTTCCACTACTGTCCAAAGACACATCAACTCTACAGGGTGGTGGGTTGGACACGCGAACTCAATGAACTCTTTGAGGGAGCGTACTACGCAGCAGACCAGCAGAGCATGCCGCGGATTTTAATCATCCTGTCGGCGCGCTTCCAAAGGGTGGCGTGGAAATATGAGGCTATCGCATACGCGCTTATCTTGAAGCATGTTGGCGTTGTGTACCAGACGATGTACCTCGTTGCGACTGCTATGGGTCTTGCGCCTTGCGCCTTGGGAGGCGGAGATTCGGACCTCTTTGCGGCGATTGCCCGCACAAACTACTACGCCGAGACTTCCGTGGGGGAGTTTATCCTGGGGAGCAAGGCCGAGTAGAGCGTCGAGTCCGGGCGAACGGTTGGCGGAACACGTTCGACGGTCTCGGGTGCCTCGACCTGGAATCGCTCGCGTGGCGCCTGCTTGGCCTCGAAGGCGCGGCAATCGAGGCGCACCCGCCCCTATTATGACGGCCCTATCGCTGTCCAGTCAGACGCGTCCGAGCAACGTCGCCTGTAGCTGTGCCCTCCGTTTTCTGCCGTTCCTATTCATAAAGCGCCTGTTCCATCCGTTTGAACCATTTGTTCTCTCGTTTGTAACGCCCTTCTCTATGAGAGCCAACAATGGCCCCCAAAAGGAAGGAGGATACGAAAATGGTTGTGCCGTCCAACCCGGTAATCCTCGTGTCAGTTGCGGTCTTCGCGATTCTCTTGGCGATCGACTGGTATCTCGGAGGTATGGTCTACAGCCCGAAGCCGGCGCGCCTATTGAGCGAGGACATTGCAAAACAAAGCGACGCGGAGGAACTCAAAAAGGCTGCCTAACCACGGTTCGTCTGGCAGCCGCCGCATCACCGCACACGGCAATCGTGGGCCCATAGAGAGTCCACTGACAGCGCAAGACTGATACGCGGTGAGGCGCTGTCCGAAAGGGTGAGAATAGCGGAGAGACCGCTGACGGATCCCCCGCTACTCTGCGTGCCTGCCCGTTGAATGAGATTCTGGGGAGCAAGCCCGCGTAGATGCGTAGAGTTTCCAGGCGAACGGTTCACGGACCCGTTCGACGGCCTTGGGCGACTCGACCTTGCATCGCTCGCGTGGCGCCCGCTTGGCTCGAAGGCAGCAGCAATCGACGCGCACCGGCCCCAATTATGACAGCCCGTTCGCCGTCCGTTCAGACATGTCCGACCAACGTCGCGTGTAACTGCGTCCTCCGTTTTCAGTCGTTCCT
>WNFJ01104696.1_pt1 | contig 11349 bp, 12 predicted proteins | sample 5400461 | NCBI WGS metagenome assembly WNFJ01 (sample SAMN13153349, study PRJNA577476) | soil metagenome | isolation source: 115 cm saprolite on Douglas fir-dominated hillslope | place: USA:California | collected 2013-09-17 | reverse complement strand
ACAACCAGCCGGAGCAGACAGCAGCGTGAGCTTGCCTTCAAGGCCGGCATCAAGTCGGGACAGCAGGCGCTCGCGAGCGACCAGGGCCGCATGCAGGCGGGGCAAATGGAGTTTGGGGGCAAACACTGGCGCGAATTGCCCAGCTGGAGAGGTGGGTACAGGACTGGGAACATGTGCTTTGCGCATTGCGCTTACTGCTTCGGCTAGCGACAGCCTTTCCAGCGAAGGAATTCCTCCTTCTTTTTCCACGGCTTCTCGCTCCTCACCCACGGCCAAAGAGCGGGTGGGGTCAGTGGCATGCCTTGTAGCAGGAGGGAACGCAGCGGCAATCTCCTCTAAGCGACCTAGGGTGAGGTCTACGCTACGCCCCAGATATTTCTTCGCCATCCTGGGACCAACCCGGCGATAGGCGTACCAGTACTGATCTCCCCTGGGTCTGACTTCCTTGCGGACCGTCAGGTGCCCCTGTTGCCCCTGAAAAGAGAAGGCGGAAATGCTCTCCAGCCAGGCCACCCACCGCTCCTTATTGCTTGTGAGAGGAAGAAACGGCTCGCTGCCCGGCTCATCCAGTTCATAGACCCGGCGCTCAGTGCGCCAGATCAGATGGTGATGGGAGGTCGCCATCGGATGTTCACCTCTTCTGCGCTTCTGCTACCCAACACGGATTTCTGTGTCAGTATACCTGTTGGGTAGCAGAAGCGCAAGAGGATTCTCTCCTCCATTTGTTCAGCTATACAATCTCGTTGCACATCTCGTGGGTCTCCCCAACTCTGTGGTAGCAAGCGGGCGGATTCACCAAAAGCGGTGGTGAACCCGCCTCATACCACCACCCCTCGTGTGATCACGGTCGATAAAAACGCTGCCTATCCCAAGGCCTTCAACGAACTGCAAGCGGAAGGAGCCATTGCCGACTCCTGTGAACTGCGGCAGGTCAAGTATCTCAACACCATCGTCGAACAAGATCACCGCTTCATCAAACGACGTGTCAAACCAGGGTTAGGCTTCTTCTCAGCTGAAACGGCATGGAACACGCTCCAGGGATACGAGGTCATGAACATGGTCAGGAAAGGGCAAATACGTGGCGTGGGAAAAGGGGACATCCTGGGGCAGATCGCGTTCATTGCTCGCCTGTTTGGTGTGGCAGCCTAAGCTGAGCAAGAAGGGAAGCTTCACGCCCATCGTGCTCCCCCGTGCGTTTTTGCAACACAACCGAGCTGGCTGCTGGAAGCTATCCTCCCCAGCCAATGAGTAAAGTTGCCAGGAAGTTGGGGTATGATCATTCCTTTCTCTGCAAATATTATCCCGATTTGTGTAGGGCGATATCGGCGAGGTTTGAAGTGTACCGGGCCAGTCAATGCGAGGAGAAAAAGCAAGGCATCATTTGTGAGGTACGTCGGGCTGTGTTCAAAGTGCACTCCGAAGGGCTCTATCCAAGCCAGGTGCGGGTGAGGAACTTATTGACGAGGCCGGGGGCTATCAGGATTCCCGAGGCTCTCCATGCGTGGCATACCGTTCTGAAAGAGCTCGGCTGGGAAAAGTAAAGCTTGGTCGAAAACAGGTACCCGAATCTCGGTGGGAATTTGTGGAACCATAAAGCTGCCGCGGCGGCAAAGTTATGGGTATAGTCGCAACTTGAGATGTGATTATTCCCATTTCTTTGCAGTCAGCTGGACGCATAAAATTGCAGTAAAGCGCTTCTCGCACGCTCGAAAACTGAAAGATAAAGGTAGAGTTTTTTGACTGATTGGACTCATATACTCATAGTTCGGTCATTTTCAGGTTGGTTTTGAAAAATCAGCACCGAGCTGGTCATACAGCTTTGGCGACAAGTCCAAGAGTGCTAAGAGGTGCTGTTGCAACTCCGACAGAGGCGTGACATGGTGGTGAAGCTGTTGCCCAATCGAGACCTCGGACAAGTGAATACCCTGAAACGCCCCCAGCAGGGCTTCGGCCGTAGGACGGTTGGTGGTTCGTTTCGGATTGCCGGCGTACAATCCTGCCACCGTTGCTTTGGTGTCAGCCAGGTGCTGGCGAGCGCTGAATTCCAGCAAGGTCAAGACGCGCAAGCCCATCGAGAGCAAGCGAATGAGGCCGGTGGCTCGCTGATCACTGTGCACATACATGGGCGAGAGCGACAGCGGTTTGCCTTTCAACCGTCCAAAGCCACGCTCCACCAGATATTCTTCGCGGTACGCCAAGACCGCTTGCTCAAGCGGCAGCACCTCTCGGGCTTGATTGGTGGCATACACACGCCAGCCCAACCAGCGGATGGCTTCTTCCACAGCGGGTGCATCCACCTCCGAGCGCACGCTCAGTGCTCGTTCGACCCGTACTCCCGCAGGGCGGTTCCCATAGGCACGCACCCGGCGTTCTTCCGCCTGTTCTGTGATCGTCACCTTGAGCAAGCCGTCGACCCGGTGTCGTTTGAGGATGGCTTGGGCGGCCTGCTCGACCGAGACGACGTCATGGTAGCGTTTTTTGCCCTGTTTGTGCTCATTCAGGTCTCCCACTTCAGCCTGGGCTGTGGCCAAACGAGCTTGCAGCGCTTCTGTTGCGGCTTTGGCTTGCTGGATGGAGCGCACGATCAGGTGTCTCTCGGTCCAGGTGATGAGCTTTCCCGTCACTTCGGCGCTCAGAGTTACCGACTGTTCGTAGCCCTCAGCAATCAGTTCAGGCTGCCCTGCTTCCCGTTCACGTGTCACCGATGTCAAGGGTTGGGTGCCTGCCCAGACCGGCCGCAAATACGCTGCCAAGACGGCTTCTGGCAGGTGCTTGCTGGCCAGCGGGCACAGATAGTAGTCCTGCTGGGCCTGCACAAACGCACGCGTTTCCAGCGCCGCCATCTTGCAATCGCCTACATAGAGCAATCCATGCTCATGCAGGCTGGCGCTGACCTGCTCAATCGCGGGAATATACAGCAGATCGTCGGCTCGTTCCCCCGATACCACCTGCGTCGCCACTGGCAAGCCCAACGGATCCAGCGCCGAAAGCATCACCTTGAGTTGTGGCAGATCGGGGCGGTGGTCTTTGCTGTAGCCCAATTGGAACAGTCCCTCCTCCGTCACCGTCCCATACCCGCTGGCCGTGGTGCTATCGACCCGCACGCGTTTGGGCTTCAGGTTGTACACCCGCACGAGTTGCCGATTCAAGGCCGTTTCGAACTGTTGCCACTGCTGGTCATCGCTGAGGGCATCCAACACAATACTCAACCGATCATCGCTCCATTCCTGCTCGCGTACAACTTGTCCGCTACACTTCTGCACCGTTTGCAATCGCGTGGCTGCCCATGGTTGGACCTGATTCATCCGGTGGTCACCCTCCGACAAAATGTGCGTCAGCCAGATCGTTGTGGTCAAGCCCAGGCTGGTTCCCTCCCAGTTGCCATGGGGCTGAAAGGAGGCATCCAGCAGTTCTGCTATCCTCATTTTCTCGCTCTGCGCCAACAACACCGGAATATCGTCCACTCGTTCTGTCGTCATGGTAAGCTTTTCTGTCATGCAGTAAGCTTACCGCAATTTCAAAATGTTGTCAGTATTTGACCGAACCAGGAGCATATAGTTGCAGAAAATTGAAATTGGACGCATAAGCGTGCAGTAAGTTGTCGATGGGTACCATCTAAAAATGTTGTTCTCTCCTCGTTTTTTAAGAACGGATGTCTCAAGTTGTCAGCACAGAGCAATTCGCTGACCCAGCGTACTCGTTGGCTGACTGTGCTAGAATGGGTGTGAACCATTGGTTTCTCCTTGGGGTCTGGTGATCGGTTTTTTCTACCATACCTCCCAGGGAGGTTTTTCGCAACTTCTGGCTCTCACACTGTCAAGTCCTTTGTCTTGCTTTTGAACCTTGCCAAGATATTTACTGAAGGAGGATTTATATATGAAGAAGATTGTTGTGACAGGAGGAAGTGGCAAAGCGGGGCGGGCAGTGATCAAAGATCTCCTAGCACATGGCTACGATGTGTTAAATGTTGATCTGCTGCCGCCACGTGAGCGGCTAAGTCCTTATTTAAAAACAGATCTCACAGACATGGGTCAGATGTTTGAAGTGCTGCATGGCGCAGATGCGGCAATACACCTGGGTGCTATTCCGGCATCTGGTATTCAGCCAGAAGAGGCCACTTTTCGCAATAATACGCTCAGTACATACAACGTCTTTAATGTTGCTGCGACACTGCGCTTGCAGCGCGTAGTATGGGCATCCAGCGAAACAACCCTGGGCTTGCCCTTTGATCGTGTGAAGCCCGCTTATGCGCCTATCGACGAAGACCATCCACTGTATCCCGAATCGAGCTATGCACTTTCCAAGGTGCTCAGCGAAGAAATGGCCCGGCAGTTCAACCGCTGGAGTGGTGTGCCGTTTGTGGGACTACGCTTCTCGAATATCATGGAACCCCAGGATTACGAGCGGTTCCCCGCTTTCTCGCAAGATGCGCATCTGCGCAAGTGGAATCTGTGGGGCTATGTCGATGCGCGCGATGTTGCTCAGAGTTGCCGGCTGGCTCTTGAAGCTGACGTCAAGGGTGCAGAGGTCTTCATCATTGCCGCTGCCGAGACGGTCATGAATCAGCCTAGTCGCGAACTGCTGACAGAGGTCTTCCCAGAAGTCCCTTTGCGCACAGAGATTGAGGAATTTGAGACACTGCTTTCTATCAGAAAGGCTCGCAAGCTACTAGGATATGATCCTCAATATTCCTGGCGCAATGCTTAAGTCCCATCAGGGCGGTACTGCCATTGAATATGGTGGATAATTCGACCAGCCCCTGCGAACGCATTGCGGGCTGGTTTTCTCCTCATTCGACTCTACAGGTAGGCTACTTCATCCTGTAGACCCAGACGCTTGTACCTTGTGCTGGCTACTTCTTATGAAAATAGTCCTTGAAGCAATCAAGCAGATGAGCAAGGACTATTTTCATCCTCATGGATGACGCCCAGGCGACATGACGCTTCCTTCGGTACATCGCATACTTCTACCGCTTTTGCTTGAGATGCGCGGTGTACCATGCTCTTGTCTGACGCTTTGCGTCATAGCACTTGGGACATCCGTACAGAAAACAGGTGGAAAAGAGTGGAAGAAGATCGGCATTGTGTCAACAAGGGTGAACGGACAGTTTTCAATTGCATCTTGTCTCATACTGCTCGCAAGTCAAATGGGCAGAGAAGACAAAGTCTCTCTCAAGAGCCTATTTTAGAGTAAGGTAGGGGGCCGACGAGGTACCATGGCTGGCCCTTTTTCGACCTCCCCCTTCCGAACCGTGCTTGCACCTTTCAGCGCACACGGCTCTCCAGTTGATGACAGCCACTCAGGTTCAGGTTCATACATCCCGTGCCCTTCTTCCTTTCAACTGTCACTCACCTGTCCCCCTTCCCCGTGTCTCAGGCATTACCCTGAGCAGTTGAGTACTATGAGGACTCCGTCGCCCTGAGCCTCGCAGCTTTTAGGCGATCCCGCATTTACGCTCGTCAGACGTACAGTGCGTTTAGGTGCCCATTCTCGTCCCCTTAAACCTGTCCGTTACAGGTCGCTCGCCATAGAGAGCCTTTGCCAGTCATCCGTTCAAACCGACTCGTATGGCGTTGTCGCGCAGAGATGTGCTGCGACAGGTGTGGGATACCACCGCTGGAGACTTGGGTTCAACCAATCCAGGCTTCACCCTGCGCACAGGACTTGCGGAGCAACGCCTTACACATCGCAGAGACGTCTCCGCTTTCCCGCCATGCTCATTTCCCCCTTGTCTTTCGACGTAAGGTAGGGCAGGTGTCCTAAAAGGCTAATTTGCTCTCAACCTTCTACCCTTCAAGGGCTATCTAACGAGCGCCGAAGCGGCGCACACGGATGTCCCGAGTAGCCAGCACAGGCGGCTTGGGTCGCCGAGCATACCGAGTTGTTCTTTCAAGGGTTCTCAAAGCCAATGGCGGGCCAGGTGAGAGTCCAAAGCGAGCCTGCTCGTTTGTCACCGACCAGCGAGGAGGAACTACTCCAAGGCTCTTTCTAACCGAGCCTCATCCACCCAGATTACCTCAAGGACCGTTCCCGACAGGACATAAGGAAAGGAGCGAGCTGTTCTCGCTCCTTCTGTGCAATGACTGCTCTACGGGCTTTTGCATTATGAACCGCATCCCATACGCGCATGGACATAAAGGCCTTTTTGGGGCTTTTCCTCAGCTATACCAGGCTTAATCAGCAAAGAAGGACGCCGAAAGGCTCGTGGTATGTCCATGCAGTTGCGCCTTCACAACCACATCACCTTTCCAGATGGGACGTCCTTTGCAATCTGGCTGAGGCGTCCAGTTCCATTCGTAGTAACCCTTGCTATCGGCGTACGCGGTTCGCTTAAGTTCGCTGCTTGGGTCGGGAGCACCATTGCAGAATCGCACCGTGATCGTCAATACCGCACCAGGAGCCGTCTGAACGCAGACCCGCCCATGTGCGCCGCCGCCAAGAACGTAAAATCCCCCTGCGCCGCTATCCTGACATCTGATTTCGAGCGTGAGCGGAGTCGCCCGAGTGGGTGTTGCTGTGAAGTTGGCGCTATTGCCCTCGCCTGGAGTGGTGGGTGAGCCACAAGCAGCGAAGAGCAATAGCAGGCTGGTACCTAGTAATGCTACTATGATAAAGCTAAAATGCTTGAAATATCCTTCCATGGTGTCTTCTCCTTTCACCACGACCTGATGCCTCTTCGCTGTCCGCTTGAGATCACCCCACACTGATACTGTTAAAAGGTGGAGTGTCTGATCAGTGCTGGATGCTGAGAGGGAGAGTAGGTAGGACCATTACTCAACACATTTGTGCCCCCTCCTATTTGCAGAAGGTCTTCAGGTGTGGTGAACATGGCCTCGTGACAAACTACTGGGAGTAAACCACAACGTGATGCGCCAGTGGGTGGCTGAGCGACCGCAAACACCGGAGTGGCCTCATCATCACCAGGGACAAAGGATGTTGAGATGTAATCACCTACCATGAGACCCTGGGATGTATCTGCCAGCCAGGTCACCTTCATCGGTCCAGCCAACTGCTCTTTGCTACTCCAACTGTTCCCACTGTTGGTGGATGAAACAAAGCCGATATCGAGCTGGCATGTGGCGATGGTGCAGCTTGCATGCGGGTAGTAGTAGAAAGCCAGCCCGAGATGTGCAGACTCATCAGCGGTTGTCCTGTCCACAGCCAGGCCGGGGATGAAGTGATCGACACCGCTGCCAATAAGGTCAATCGGGATGGGCATTGGTAGTGTCCAGTGTAGGCCATCGCTGGAGGTAATCATCACGATATCGTTGGCGCTGCAGCCGGGTTCAAACCGACAGTCTTGCCAGACGACGTACAATTTGCCCGACCTGTCCATCTCGGCGGAGGGAAGGGGACCTGTACGAAGGTTTCCGCTCACCAGGGAAGACAGTATTTGCGCAGCAAGGACTACCTTACTCCAACTCTTGCCTCCATTGGTGGACCTGAAAGACAGGACCGCGGTCTCAAAACAATCGTCTATCGGGACGATGACCGTGCCATTGGGCTGAACGAGAGGCTGTCCGCCGATGACACAGGCTTTGTCAGGGGTCGTCTTTGGTGACAACCAGTGCCGTCCCCCATCGGTGGAGGTGCTCATCTGGACCAGGTTGATGCTGCTAAAGTTGTCGAACTCGGTGTAACAATGCCCGTAGAAAGGGCTGCTGGCCGTATCATCGCAGACGGTCCAGTTTTTGTCGAGAAAAGCCCCTGATGTAGTACCTGCATTATCCACCACGACGGGGGGACCCCATGTCAGTCCTCCATCAGTTGAGCGGCTGACGACGACATCTACAGAAATGACAGAACCATTGAGGGCATGGATGCCAAGGGAGGAGACCATCCAGACATTGTGCCTGGCATCGAAGGCAACCGAGGGGTCACTGGTACGGTCATATGTGCCACCTGTGAAGATGGTGAGACCAGGCAGAAAGCCGCGACTCCAGGCCTCTCCGCCATCCGTGGAAGTCGCAAAACCGATGTCAGAAGCTCCACCATTAAAGAAGCGGCCAACCTGAAATGCGGACACGATGGTGTTGCCAAAGGCAAAGGTGTCAGGCTCGACTTCCGTCTTGTGCTGACTGGTGTCGTTGGTGAAAGGGTCGCTGCTGATTTGGGTTAATTGCTCTCCCGCCGCAAGGGCGAGAACTCGTGAAGAGGGTGCGAATACGAGGGACAGTGTGAGAGCCAGGAGTGTGAAAGCCGTAGCAATGCACATTCGCCGGCGAATGAGAGAAATAATTAACATATCTAGCACCTCCTTGCCTTTAGATCGTTCTCCTGAGAACGTGTCCTGACACTTAAAACAGTAGTATGAACATAGATTTATGTCAAGTGGTAGTTTTGAGCATAAGTACAGGGTTTCACGCCACCGCCCGTTCCTGCGCATAGAACAGACCATGACAGATTTTACGAGTAAGAAAGATTTCGGTAGGGGAAATGGCCTTCCCAGGATGTAATCCTTGCCAGACCCCATGCCTGCCGCGTGCATGACGCTTGACTTCTTTTTCCTCGCGTGTTTTAATTTGACTAGATGAGCTTTTTTAGTCATATATTCACTTGGCGTGCAGTGTGATGAAGGGAGAGAGGCAATGCCAACAACGCAAAGGAAAGGGCGATTTCTCCTCGGAGCATCGATCTTTGGCCTTGTAGTGTTCTGTGCTTTATCTGGGGTGACGCAACTGGTCGCGCCTTTTCGTGTCTTGCTTTCCTCTCCGTTTGTGCAGGTGCTGGTGGTGCTGGCGGCGGTAGTGACGTGCACGATGTTTCTCCTATGGGGACGCCTGCCGGGAGTGGTGGACCGGTGGGCATATGTGGCGGCAGTGATGGTGATGGGGCTGCTGCTGGTGCTCTTCCAGGCGGTTGCTCCCGCGCTGGGCCGGATCGGTGGTCCTGTGACAGCGGCACCGCTGCTGATGCAGGGACTGATCTATGGCTTGTCGCTGGCGGCACTAGTGGCTTTGCTGCTGGCGGGCGAGAAGACGCCTCTGGCTGGCGCTGATGATCTATGCGCTGCTCTCGCTGGCGATGATCCTGGCGACTATCTTTAGGGACCGCTATGCGCTGGGGTCCGGGTTGATGACGTTTGGCCATGGCTATACCATTTTTGTCGATATCGTGTATGGGTTGGCGCTGTTATGGGTGCCGCTGGCGATCTATGCATTGCTCTGCCTGCGCTCCAAAGTGACCTCCGCGTCGAGTCTCGGGGTCAGTAAGAATCGGTAACAAGCAGTAATGCATGCATCCTATACTCAAAGTGTGAGAGGGAAACCTCTCAGAGAGAAACGAAGGGAGACTTCTACGAGGAAGGAGACACATGTAGACGAAGGGCGTACCACAAGGACAACATCCTCTACGTGAACGGAGCCCTTCAGAGAGCTATGCACATCAGCGAAATGAATCGTCTTTGTGCCGCCAGGATAGCCAACGTGTGGAAACGTCTGGAACACAATCAATAACAGGGTAAGGAGAACTCCCTTGGACAGTTAATGAGGCTGGTACCCTTAGCAATTTCCTCCCTTCATGGGCAGAGAGCAACACGTAACCACGAACGCGATCGATAGTAGTAGGTCTTCGCTGTCGAGGGCGGGATATGCAGCCGCTGCCCAATCTCGCTAAAGCTGAGGGCTTCGGTGTACCGCAGCCACACCACGGCACGCAACGCGGATGGCAACCGCTGGATAGCGGCACGCAGGCGATGCTGCGACACCATCCCGTATTGTGTGTAAAGGAAAGCTGTTCAAAAAGGGGTTCCTGCTAGGATAATACAGGCATAGAACATTGCTTGAGGATGTTCATTCATTTCCAAAAAGGAGAGTGCTCTGCCTGTACCTCAGAAAAAGCCTATCACATCGAAATCTTCGGTTTCAACGCCGGAGTCCTCGTCACCCATGCTGCCAGAACAGGAGGAATTTCGTCAGCATGTACGTCGCCTCGCTGTGAGTGCCGTGCAGGTCTTGATCGAACAAGTCATGTGTGAAGAATTGGAGCAGTGTATTGGAGCGTCATGGGGAGAATGCACTCCCCATCGCAGGGGTTATCGCAATGGGGCCTCTACCCGTGACTTGCTAACTCCCACCGGACGCATTGAGGATCTCAAAGTCAGAAGACGATCGAGAAGGGGAGTTTCACACGCAGGCATTCGAGCGGTATAACCGAAATGCCCCCGAGGTAGCTGAAGCCTTGACCCAGATGGATGTCGCGTGGGGTAAGTACTCATAAAGTAGGAGAAGTCGCTGAAAAACTGATGGGAGTTGGTCCCTCCGCCAGCGCCGTGATCCGACTCAATCACACCTTGACTGAACAATTTGAAGCGTGGCGCAAGCGTCCCCTGCTTGCCCACTACCGCATCTTGTACCTCGATGGCATCCATTGTACGGTTCGACATGGCAGCCAAACCGACTCCACCATCATCTTAACTGCCCTTGCTGTCGACCTGGAGGGGAACAAGGACGTGCTGGCCTTACGTGCGTGTGCCGAAGAGGACAAAGATGGGTGGAGTGGCCTCTTACAAGACCTGCGCACCCGTGGTGCCACGCAGATGGATCTGATGGTGACTGATGGGCATGATGGACTGCTCGCGGCTGTCTCTGCTCTCTTCTCTGCAACTCCCCGACAACGCTGTGTGGTGCATAAACAGCCGAGTGCTGCTCAATGCTATCCCTCATCGGGAACGCAAAGAGGTGAGCATCGAACTGGCAGGGATCTTTAAGCAGGAGAAGAAAGAAGACGCACTGCTCAATTTAGCTGCTTTCAAAGCCACATACCAGAAGCGCTATCCCGAAGCGATCCGTAGTCTCTGTGAAGATGAAGAGCATCTGCTCACCTTTTATGCTTTCCCACAGGTGATGCATCGCTCTATTCGCACGACCAATGCGATTGAAAGTTTTGGAAGTCAACGTGCGACAACGCACGGACCAGATTGACGCCTTCACGACAGAAACCAGTTGTCTGACGATTGTTTGGGCGGTCATGCAAGATATCCACGTGCCCAAGATACCAGTCTCGTAAGAGCTAAAACGTGCTCGCCGTCAGCTTAAAGCAACCAACCGAAAAGGGTGGTCTAGGAGGGAGATTTCCTTTGCAGTTGTCCCTGTGTAACAAGAGCCTCCTCACCAGCTTTTCCCTTCTCACTGGTGGCTGCTTGGAAGGGCTTTTTCCTGTTCTGTCAGAGTCTATGGATGGAGCATGGCGATCTTAGATCTCTGCTTGCTTGTTTACTGCTGGCTTTTACACACAATTGGGGATAGCGTCCGCAGCGTTGTGGACCGCTTTCAGGAACTCTCCGAAGAGGTGACAGCAGCCGTGGCCAGTGTCAAGGGGCCAAAAGAGAAAGATCCCACTCTGGCTGAA
>WNFJ01375235.1_pt1 | contig 11350 bp, 10 predicted proteins | sample 5400461 | NCBI WGS metagenome assembly WNFJ01 (sample SAMN13153349, study PRJNA577476) | soil metagenome | isolation source: 115 cm saprolite on Douglas fir-dominated hillslope | place: USA:California | collected 2013-09-17 | reverse complement strand
CAGCGGCGCCGACCCGATGCCGCTCACGATCCGCGTCACGTCGAAGCCGAGCGCGTCCATCTTGTGCAGGCCCGTCTCGAGGATGCGGGCGGCGATTTGCACGCCGCCCGCGACGCTCGCCGTGGGCGCCACCGCGAACGTGAGCGCGGCGGGCCGGAGCCCCGCTTTCTCGCCCACCCAGGCCGCGACCTCCGCCGTGGGGGCGGCCCGCGTCTCGAGCACGAGCACGCCGCGCTGCGCGGTCTCCGCGTAGCCGAGTTTGCCGAACAGCTCCTTCTCCACTCGCGCGTGGGCGCGCAGCGGCCCCGAGCCCATCGCGAAGTACTTCCCCACCTCGATCGCCCACCCCGCGTACTGCGAGGCCATGCAGCTCACGGCCGGGTGGTCGGTCCATACCCGCACCCCGGGCCAGGTGTCCGGGCCGACCACGACCGGCGCGTAATCGATGTGGCCGAGTCCACCCATGCACAGCTCGGCGAGCGCGAGCCCGGCGCCGTAGCCGCCGGGCGTCTCGATGCCGGCGTCCAGGACGCGCGCCCCGCCGGCTAGGGTGCTCGCGCGCACCCGCAGCGCGGTGGCGTCCGTGGCCATCCGATCGGCGATCTGCCAGGCGCGCTCGTTCAAGGCCAGGGCGCCGGTCACTCCCCCACCCATCGCAGGATCTCTCCTTTGCCGACTTCGGCCAGGTCGCCCGAATAGCGCTCGTAGCGGCCGGTGACATGACGCTCTGCCACGTCGAGGCCGTAGCGGGTCCGTACGTAGCGGAGCAGGAGCGCCACGTGCGGGGGACGATAGGTGCACGCGTAGCGGAACGTCGCCGGCCGCTCGACGTCCCCGAGCGTGACGATCGAGCCGCGCTTCAGGAACCGCCCCGTGCCCGGGCCCGCGGCCCCGAAGAGGACGACCGTCCCCGCGATCATTCCCTTGCCCGTTCCCCCGCCGGCAGCGCCCGTCACCACCACGAGGCCGCGTCGCATCCGCGCGCCCGCCTCCGCACCGGCGTTCCCCCGGATCACGATCTCGCCTCCCGTCATGCCGCGCGCGGCGCCGGGACCGGCGCCGCCCGCATTGTCGCCCGCCGTACCGCGCACGTCGATCCGGCCCCCGGCCAACTCGAGCCCGAGGTCGCGCCCGACGCTACCCTCGATGGTGAGCTCGCCGCCCGCCATGCGGGCGCCGAGCGCCTCCACCCGCGCGAGATCCCCCTCGATCCGGACGTCGCTCGCCCGCTCGCCCCGGACCTGGAAGAAGTCGCCGAGCGTGGCGACGCGGCCGCCGTGCAGGACGGGTAACGCGGTGATCTCCTTGGTCGTGAGTCCCGCGAGCCGGTCCGCGGCGATGCAGTCGGCGACGAGACCGAACTCGGGCCGTGCGGCGAGCGACAGGGTAATCGTGGCGCTCATGCCAGGATCTTGCGCAGGTAGAAGTGATGCGGGCCGAGCTTGCCGCCGTAGTTCCCGGCCGAGATCGCCTGGACGCCGGGCAGGCACGCCGCGCGGACGCCGGCCCGCAGCGCGGCTTCGATGGATGGCGCGTCGGTTCCGTCGAGCACGATCTCGAGGACGCTGTTCACGCCGTCGGGCAGCTCCGACGTGGTGACGGCGCGCAGCGTCGGGGCAAATGCGTCGTTCGTCGTGGCGACCAAACTCTTGTAGCGGCGAGAGCCGACCTTGCTCCCGCTGCGCACCACCCCGCCCGGGAACGGCAGGATGACGCCGGGCAGATTGGTCATGGCCGCGACCGCCGCCTCCGCCGCGGCCAGCGCCGCGTCGGCGTCCGCGGCGAGGATCAGGAAGTTGCCGCCCCCCACGCCCTTCTGCATCCCGAACGTCTCCGCGATCAGGAACTCTCCCTCCATCACCGGGATGCGCCAGTAGCGCGTCCCGCCGATCAGCTTGCTCGCCTGGAAGCCGTCGCCGAAGACCCGCAGCGCCTTCCCGACCGCGAGGCGGTCGGGCACCCCAGGGAGGCCGTCGAAGCATGCGGTAGTGGGGCAGGTCAGCACGGTCTGGCCCAGTCGCACGATGAGCTGCTCGGGTAGGCTCTGCTTGTCCAACGTCAGGAACAGGACGCTCACGCCGGGACGCCCGTCGGGCGTGTCGCGCGCGGCGAGCTCGCGCTCGATCCCGGCCTCGCACTTGCAGCCGATCACCGACGTCGCGAACCCCGTGAGCTTGAGCGCCGCGGCGCGGGCCCACTGGAGCGTCCGGCCGGTGATCACGATGCGGGCGACCCGCATCGTGAACGCCTCGGCGAAGGTGTCCGCGATCGTCACGCCGTTGATCTTCACGCGAGATGCTCCACGCCGTAATTCTCGAACGCCACCGTGGCGTAGTCGTCGAAGAACCGCTTCAGGTCCTTGGTCACGGCGGCGTCGTAGGCCGGCCGCACCGCGAGCCGCCGGCCCACGGGTGCGCGGCGCAGCTGCCCCTCCTCGACCACGAGCACGCCCGCTTTGAGCACGTAGCGGGGCGTGGCGAACATCTTGGCCCGGTCGGCGTCGGTGGCGTAGATCGTCACGTCAGCGTCAGCCCCCGGGCCCAAGTGCCCCTTGTGCGCCAAGCCGAGCAGCCGGGCGGGGGCGGCGCGGGTGACCGTCGCGATCTCGCCCAGGGTGTATTCCCGCTCGAGCCCGTCGAGCAGGGCGCTGCCCGCGAGCAGCTTCTGGTTCACACGCTTGAGCCGCTCGTCGCGGTAGGTCCGGTCCATCAGCAGCCGGATCAGCTCGGGGTACGAGCGAAACGTGCCGCCGTTCGGATGGTCGGTCGACAGCACGACGCGCCAAGGATCCTGGGCGAGCAAGAACAGCTCGAGCCCCACGGCCCACTGCAGCGCGGCGATCGCGGCTGTCTCCTTGTACGTATAGGGGACGATCCCGCACCCGGTCTCGAGCTCGATGTCCACGTTCACCCACTTGCGGCCGCTGCTCGTGTGGAGCAGATGCTCGACCGGAGCGTCGGCCGTGACGGTCGTCGCCGGTCCGAACATCACCTGACCGACGTCCACGCTCACGTCGGCGTGGGCATTCACGTAGGCGATCACGTCCCGGGCGGCCGAGCTCCACCCCTGGCCCGGCGTGCCGCCGTAGCTGTGAAACTGCAGATGGGTGAAATGCGCCCGCTGCCCCGCGAGCGCCTGCATGCTGGCGAGCGTGGTCGTGGCGTTCCCCGCCTGCCCCAGGTTGTTGCAGTGCACGTGCACGGGGTGCGGCAACGCCAGCGCGTTCGCCGCTGCGGCGAGCGTTTCGAGGATCTTCCGCGGCGTGACCCGGCTCGATCCGACGGCGTCGTCGAGCGCGCTCACGTTGCGCTGCGGGCCACCGCCCTTCCAAGCCGCCACGCCGCCCGGGTTCACGATCTTGATCGCGTAGCCGCGCGTCGCGCCGAGCAGCCACGCGGCGTAGTCCTGGGCCCGGGCCATCTCGCCCGCCGCAATCTGGCGCAACAAGAAGTCGTCGTTGCCGAGCAGGATGAAACAGCCCGCGTCGACGATCGGCGTGTCATCGAGCTCGGCGTGCGCGTGCCGGGCCATGAGCGGCGCCACCGCCGCCTCCATCACGGTCGTGTAGCCGAGCCCGGCGTAGCGATACCCGGTGGCGAACGTGCTTGGCACCGTGCCCTCGGTGCCCGAGCGAGCGCGTGCGCCGTCCGCGAGCCGCGGGGCCGGCGCCGCGGCGTGTTCTTCGGACAGGAGCCGGCGCGCATGATTGACACTCCCCCCGGCCAGATGGGCGTGGATGTCCACGCCGCCGGGCATGACCACCATGCCGCGGGCGTCGAGCCGGGGCGCGTCAGCCGGCAGCTCCGCCACGATGTGGTCGTCCTCGATGCACACGTCCCGCACCACGCCGTCCACCCGGTTCGCGGGGTCGTATACCGTGCCCCCGGCGATCCGGAGGCGGGAGGGCGCGGTCATGCCCCCAGCCGCTCGCGCAGGCGGCGCAGGGTGGCCGCTGCGCTCGGCACCTGGGTTTGCGCCAGTGCCGGCCTGAGCGGCAGTGGCACGTCGTCCATCCGGAACGCGGTGCCGCCTTCGTGGATGCCGGCCACTCCCGTGTCGATCGCCACGGCGGGCGTGAAGGCCGCGGCGCTCGCGCGCGGCCCGATCGCGACGCTCGGGAGGCCCGTGAGTCCCCGGGCCACCGAGTCGGGGAGCGTGTGCGGCGCACCGACGACGAGCGCCCGGTCGACGGCACCACTCGCGAGCAACTCGGCCGCCCCAGCGTGCGGTCGGTAGGTCGGGAATCCGGGGGCGAAGTCCACGGCGAATGGAAACCCGGTCTGCCAGGTGAGCACGGCCTCCGCCCCCGAGCGATTGCCGCCGCCGCGCAGGGTCGACAGGGCGCAGCGGGTCGGGCCATTGAGCGCCTGCGCCAGACTGATCAGCGCCTCCGCCCGGTCCCCATCGGGGGCGTTCGTCTCGGGCTCGCCGTCTGCCACGAGCGCCACGTAGCGCGCCGCGCTCATCGCACGGGCCAACTCGGCCGCGCCGCCGAGCGGCGCGGCCGCGCCGAGCGGGCGACCCGCCACCGTCGCGCGCATGACACCGAGGGCGTCCACCTCCTGGCCGGCCGGTATGGCCACCCGGGCGTCGGCATCCGCGGGCCCCCGGCTCGCCCCGATGTCGACCGCGATCACGCGGCGGCTCTGCCGCCCGCCGGGAGCCTCGAGGCCCTTGGGGCTGACGGCGTAGCGCGACGCGTAGCGGGGATAGCGGAGCCCGGGATCGACCCCCCAAAACACGATCAGATCGGCCCGCTGCCGCAGCTCGCCGAGCGTGGCCGTGGCGCGCCCGCGGCGCTGGGCTGCGAGCACGCCCGCCCCGCCAGTCGCGGCCAGGCTGTCGACGGCCGCGTGCAATCGGTCCGCGATCGCGACGGCATCCCGCTGGGTTTCGCAGGAAATGTCTCCCGCGAGATAGACGAGTGGCCGCTTCGCCGCCGCGAGCAACGTGGCGGCCGTCGCGAGCGCCTCGTCCACGGTCCCCGGACGACCGTTCACGCGTGTCGCCGTGCCGACCGTGCCGTCGCCAAACCAGGCAACGCCCAGCGTGCAGGCGTTCTTCGCCTCCGCGATCCGGCCGTCTTTCACGAGCACGGCAATGTCGTCACAGGTGCAACCGCAGCCGAGGCAGGTCACGTGCTCGACGCCGGACGCGGCGGGGCTCATGCGATTCTCACGCGGCGCCCTTCCAGCGTGTGGTACAGGGCGCGCGCTCGCCGGGCGAGGGCGGCGTGGCAGCCGGCGACGGTCCGGGCGCGCGCGAAGATGGTGCAGATGGGACGGCCCCGCGCGATCCATTCCCCGGACGGCGGCACGTCGCCGAGATCCGCATCGTCGAGCCAGTGGTGCGTGTGCTCGGGCATCACGTCGCGCCGGGCGTAAACGACCGCCTTCCCGAACACACCGGGGAGACGCGAGCCCGCCAAGTCGAAATCTGGCAGCTCGCCGGCACAGGCGCGGGCGTGGATGCCGAAGATCGAGAGGCCATGGGCCCGCTCGACCAGCTCCATGGACGCGGTATAGCGCGGGTTGACCTCGATCGCCTGGGGCGTGCCGTCGACGGTCACGAAGTCGAGTCCGTTGACGCCAACGAGGCCGAACAACTCCGTCACGGCGGCGCTGAGGCGGGTGGCGTGCGCGAGGTGGCGCGACCCGGCGGGCGCGAGGATGCTCCCGCAGTAGCGAAAGCCGGCCGCGCCGAAACGGCGCTCTCCCGCGAGGGCGTGGGACACGCCGAGCGGGACCGCGCGCCGGCCGTTTGCGGCGAACACGATCGATCCCGGCACGCCGGTCAGGTGGGCTTGGAGGTAGCTGCCCCGCGGGATGACGTCCCCGAGCCAGCGCGCGACTCCGCTTCCCCCCCCGGAGGCCCGGGGCTTCACGAGCCAGCGACCACGCGAGTCGCCGGGCGCCGCGCGGCGCACGGCGGGCACGGCGAACCCCCGACTGGCGAGCCCCCGGGCGAGCCGCGCCGGATCCCGCACCCGTCGCAGCACCGCAGGTGCGTTTCCCCACAACTGGCCGCGCGCGGCGAGGGCCGCGACCGCCCGGGGGTGGTTCTCGAAGCTCCCCACGTAACTCACCGCGTCGCGCGGCAGGTCGCGCGCGGCGGCGAGCGCGGCGCGAACGCTGAAGCGCTCCCCCGCCCGCGCCACGACCACGGCGCGCGCGCAGGCCCGCAAGTCGAGATCCCCGAACCCGTCCACCGCGATCACCTCGTATCCTGCTCGGACCGCCGATTGGGCGAAGCCGCGCGTCGCCACGCCCGCGATCAGCACCCGTGTCACGCGAGCCCCAGCCGGCGCCGCGCCTGGTCCCGCCCGATGACGTAGAGGTGATCGAGCACGCTGCCACGCGCGTCGCGGATCGCGAGCCGCTCGACCAGTTCGCGGTTCGCGCCGCCGGCGAGCCCGTCGGCGAGGAGTGCGGCCCCCTGGGCTCCCTCCTTCGCCACTGTCGCGAATCCCTCGACCCGCCCGGTCGGACCGAACGGGCCCAGCCGCTCTGCGAGCGCGTGGGCCACGGGCTCGAGCCGCGCCAGCCGGCCCGACAGCACGAACTCCGCGGGCCCGGGCAGGGAGGTCGCGAGCGCCACCGCCGTCTTGGCCGCGCTCTCGACCAGCGCTTCCCACGCGATCCGCCGCTCGTACTGCTCGAGCTGGGCGGCGCCTTCACGGCCGCGATTGCCGTGGCGCGGGGCCAGATCGTGGACGGGGTCGGCGGCTCCGCCGTGAAACAGCAGCGCCTTTTGCACCTCGCCCGCGAGGTAGGCGACTTCGCCATCGAGCGCCCCCGGCGCCCGGAACCCGAGCGGCCCAGCCGAGCCCCCGACCCCGTCCACGATCTGGCCGCCCGCCACGGCGATCACGGCCGTGAAGGCGCCGCCCAGCTCAAGGAGCACGAGCGACACCTGCGCCAGCGGGCGGGCGAGGCGCCGCGCCTGGTCCGCCACGGCGAGCGCGACCGCGCACACCTTGTCGGCCGTGCCCATGTCGACGCGGTTCACCTTGCGGTGGGCGGGGATGGTCGGGAGATGCAGCACGCCGGGAGTGAGCAGGACCGGTAGGCCGGAGCGGGCGAGCGCACGCACCAGGGTGCGGAGCCCGCCGATTCCGCCCGTCTCCCCCGGGGCGGCGAGAAAGGCGAGCCCCAGGTCTTCTTCGCTGGCCTCTGCCGCGCGCCGGAGCGGCAGACCGTAGCCTGACGGTCCGGCGATCAAGTCCAGCGGGCCGGCTTGCTCGAGCAAGGCGACGAAGCGCGCGGGGTCGGCGAGCGCGTCGGCCGTGGGCAGGGTGCGGTCGAGAAACAGGCGGCCGTCATCGAGACCACAGAGATCGATGCTCACCGTCCCGAGGTCGATCCCGATGACGCGCGGCATCGCGCCTCACGGCTGCTGCGCCGTCAACTCCCGTGCGACGTCGGCGATGGTCTCGGCGTCCAGCACGAGGTCGTTGCGCTCGAACAGGCGCGCGATGCACGCCTTGTGCACTTTCATCTTGAGGTTGCCGATAGCGAGCGCGCCGAAGCACATCACGCCGTCCTTGGTGATGCCGTCGTCCATCAAGTCCACGCCCTCGATGCCGAGCGGCGGCACGGCGTTCACGTCGGCCACCACCTTCAGGCCCGGCCGCTTCGCCCAGGCTGCCCGGGGCACGAGCATGACGCCCGCCGGTCCGGCGTTCAAGACGAGCACCGCCCCCTCGAGCGCGCCGGCCGCGTCCGCGGGGCCGATCACGCAGACACAGCGCACCTGGCCGCCGAAGCGCTGCCGCACCAGGTCCCGGGCACGGTCGCCGGCGTCCTGCTTGCGGGACGTGATCACCACGTGCCGACCGGCCCCGTCCCCGCCACCACGACCACCCGCTTGCCGCGCACGTCGGGCCCGGCCGCGAGCATCTTCGCGACCGCCGCGACGGCGGTGGTGTTCGAGCCGTTCGAGTCGAGCATCACCGACACCGTGAACGGCTTGAACATCGTGGGCGTCGCCGCGGCGAGCAGCTGCTCGCCCGCCGCGATGTCGCTGCCACCGATGAAGACGGCGGTGTGGGTGAGGTCTTTGGGGCCGCGCGTGAACATGCAGCCGTACACGAGGTCGCGGACGTCCGTTGCGGTGATGCCGCCGTAGCCCAACACCGCGTCGGCACCCCCGTCGTAGGCCACGACCCGGTCGAACACGCTCGCCAGCCTGGAGCTGTCGAGCTGCAGCAGCAGCTTGCGCATCAGGGCTCCCACTCCGCGACGACTCGCACACCGGACTCCAATAGCCGTCGAGGGGCGGCGCGCCGCCCCTCGACGTGGGATCAGGCGATCACCGGAGCGCTCAGGCCTTGTCGGCGCCGCCCGCGAACGGATGCGTCGCGGTCTTCGCTTGGGTGATCACCGTGTCGATGCGCGGCTGGCCCTTCAGCGCGCGCTCGATCGATTCCTTTACCGCGCGATAGTTAAAGTCGAAGATTTTCTTGTCGTTCTTCGCCTGCCAGTGAATGAAGACACCGACGAGGATGCAGTAGTCGTCCACCTTGTCGCGCGGGATCACGCCCGACGACACGCTGTCCACCACCGCGCGGGCGACTGCCGCCTGCGCCGGGCCGAACATCTGGACGGCCTGGGTGGCGTTCTTGATCGTGACCTTAGGTTGGGCGTGACGACGGCCAGGAGCTTGGTGAAGCCGTCGGTATTGTTCGACAGGGTGTTCACGAACGCCTGCCCTGCGTGCCCGGCCTTCGACCCGATGATCAAGTCGATGTGGGCGACCTCATTTCCGTCGCCTACCAGCGATTCGCCGATGAAGAAATCCGCCGCCATAACTACCTCCCGATCCGGATGGGGTCCACGAGCTGCACGAGTATCGGCCGTACGAATGCGGTATTGAGAGCAGCGTGGCTGAGGGAACGGCGCACCACGCAGTCCCGCTTCTGCGGGTAGCTCCTACGGAACCGTATCGATGGGGTGCTAACCTGCCGGCGGCCCCGACACGTGTCAAGGCCGCGCCGCGGCGCGCTGCGGTGCCTTTTCGGGGGGTTACTCGGGCGCCGCCCCGCCGGTCGCGACGCGCCACGCCTCGTCCGCCAGCCACTCGAGGCGCTGCTGCGCGTAGTCCAGCTCGGCCGGGGTCATCTCCTTGGCGCGCCGCACGATCTCGCGCGTATGGGCGAGGAGCTCCTCCAGCACCTCGCGCAGCGACCGGTTGTGGCGCCGTTCCGCCCGGGCACGCGGCGTCATGCGCTCTGGATCCCGAGCGCGCGATCCTCGGCCGGCTTGAGCTCGTCCACGGCCGCGCGCACGGTCGATGCGATCCCCCGCTCGCCGACGTAGCTCTCCACAAGCCGCAGGCCCAGATAGTATCCGGCGCGCTCCGGCAGCACCTTCCCTCCCATCAGTCGCGCCGCCGGGCTCATCCCGCCCGACAGAAACCGCAGCCGCAGCCCCAGGCCCGACTGTTCCAAGAGCGGCGCGGCGGCGCGGCGCAGGAAGGCGTCCAGCTCCCGGATGCGGCGGTACTGACGCCGGGTGTAGCCGTAGTACTCCCACGGCTCGAACCCCGGCGCCACCGCCTGCGCCGCCGCCACCGCCACGCCCTCGTTGGCGAGCAGCTCGCGCAGCGTCGCCCGCCGCCCCGTGTCCCAGACGTCATAGTAGCCGCGCAGGTCCGTGACCAGCCGCCGCAGATCGGCGCGGCTCGTCGGGGACGTGTAGCGCACCGCGTGCGCCACCTCGTGCGCGATCCACAGCGGCAAGAGGTGCGGCGCGAGTCCCATCCCGTACGTCTGGGGATTGGCCCGGGCGGTGAAGTGCTCGAGGCACACGAACGCGATGCCGCGGCCGCCCACGACCAGCTCCCCGGCGTTCGCCGCCCCCACGCCGACCATGAGGTACAAATCGATGGGACAATCGGCCTCGAACCGCTCGAGCGAGCGGCGCAGCGCGTCGTCGGCGATCGCGGCGACGTCCACGTCCTCGAGCAGGCGCTCCAAGTCCGCGCGGTTGGCCCGGAGCGCTGCCGCGATCACCTGTTCGGCGTGCGGGGACGTCGGGTCGAGCACGTAGTTGCGCCAGTAGCTCTCGAGCACCGGCTTGTGCCGGTCGAGATACTCCCGGTAGGCCGCGACCGGTTGGGGCGCGGCGAGCACCGCGAGAAATTCTGGCACGAGGTTGACGAGCATGGCGCGGCCGGCCCCAATTTGGGAACCGGCCTCCCCCAAGACAAGCGACGCCCGCCGCCCGCGTGGGGCCGGCGGGCGCTCGCCCGCTTGACATTCTACGCGCCGGCGGTTTCGGCGGCGCGCCCTAGGGGTCGCGCATCTTGCGGCTCATTTCGGCCAGGAACCGCCGCTCGGCGGGGGTGAGACTCTCGATCCCGCGGGCCGAGATCTTGTCGAGCACCCGGTCGATCTCGGCCTGTGCCGGGGGGCGCTCGGGGCGGCGCGGTTTGGGGGCGGCGCTGGCCCGCGCCGCGCGCCCGGGGTGCACCAGCACACTCGGCTCTGCCGCGCGGCGCACCCGCCGCTCGGCTCGCGCCAGCCGCCAGTCCGCCACTTTGAGATAGAGGAATCCGGTCGCGAAGCCGCCCAGATGCGCGAGATGCGCCACGCCGTCGCTGCCGCGCAACAGGGCGGGCAGGAGCGAGAGGGCAACAAAGAAGGTCACGAGCCACTTGGCGGCGATCGGCTCGGGCAGCGGAAACACGGAGATCGGCTGGTCGGGCCATGCCCACGCGAAGGCGAGCAACACGCCGTACACCCCCGCCGACGCGCCCACCACCACCGGAACCAGGGTGAGCTGCGTCAGCAAGAGCGAGGCACACGCGCCGCCCAAGCCGCAGAGCAGGTAATACGCGAGGAACGGCGCGCCGCCCATCCGTTCCTCCACGGGCACGCCGAACACGAACAGCCCCAGCATGTTCACCGCCAGGTGCAGCACGTTGGCGTGGAGGAACATGTAGGTGCCAAAGGTCCACGGTCGCGCCCATGCGTCGAGCGGCGTGAAGCCGAACGTGCCCACGAACCATGGGTTGACGAAGATCGTCATCTGGAGCAGGAAGACGATCAGGTTGGCGACGATCAGCCGTCGCACCCACGGGGTCATGCCGAACATCCGCTGCGGGCCCATCCCGTAGTTATCCCCCGCGCGTGCTCCCCGAGTTCCTCGCCAGCCGGCAGATCCGCTCGCACAGCTCAGGAAACGCGATCCCCGCGGCCCGGGCGGCCTGGGGCAGGAGGCTGGTCCGCGTCATGCCGGGGAGCGTGTTAGCCTCGAGACAAAAGATGTCGCCCTCGGGGCTCAACCGGAAGTCGATGCGCGAATACCCCCCGAGCTTGAGCGCCCGATGCGCCGCCAGCGCCAGCTCC
>WNFJ01195629.1_pt1 | contig 11350 bp, 10 predicted proteins | sample 5400461 | NCBI WGS metagenome assembly WNFJ01 (sample SAMN13153349, study PRJNA577476) | soil metagenome | isolation source: 115 cm saprolite on Douglas fir-dominated hillslope | place: USA:California | collected 2013-09-17 | reverse complement strand
TGTCGAATGGACACCGGGCCTCGGCAACGCGCCGCTGCTTGCGGGTAGCGTTGCAAATTTTCAATGCCGCGCGGCTAATCGATATTATGGCGGCGACCATGTCATTTTCTTAGGCGCGGTCGAGGCCTATTCGTACAACCGGCAAGCGCCGCTGTTGTTTGCGCGCGGCGGTTACGGCCGATTTCTCGAGGCTGACGACATGGTGGTTCCCAAGTCATGAGAAAAAAAGCACCGGCCAAGCGCGTTCGCGGGAAGCAGAAGCGGCTCTCCCCGGACGATCGCCGCAAGGAGTTCGTTGCCAAGGCGACCGAATTCTTTTCGGAAGAGGGATTTGGCGGCGGGACGCGCGACCTGGCGCGCCGACTGGGCGTCACCCAACCGCTGCTTTATCGCTATTTTCCAAGCAAGGATGACCTGATCAAGGAGGTCTATCGCACGGTCTATCTCGAGCCGTTCGACGCCGGCTGGGAGAAGCTGCTCACTGACCGCTCCCGGCCGATCCGCGATCGGCTGCAGGAATTCTACAACGCCTATACGAATGTGATCTTCACCCGCAATTGGCTGCGTATCTATCTCTACTCGGGCTTGAAGGGGCTGGATATCAACCGATGGTATGTCGGCGTGGTGCGGGACAAGATTCTGACGCGCATCATCAGGGAATGCCGGCATGAAGCCGGGCTTCCGGTGCAAAGCAAGCCGACTGCGTCCGAGCTGGAAATGGCATGGGTGTTTCACGGCGGAATTTTTTATTACGGGGTTCGCAAATACATCTACGAATCTCCCGTGCTCGAGGACAAGGAACAGATGATCAGCGACGCGCTGGATGTTTTTCTGGCCGGCTTCGAACGGGTTTTTGGAACCGCGCCGGGCGCCAGGCCCGCGCCGGTGAAGGCGGTTGGTTGAGGCGGTACCATCGAGGTCATCTGAGCATGCCGTCATTCTTCGCACGCCGCAGCGGCACCACGCGGAACAGATCGTCGCGGTAGCGAGGGCGGGGCGTCACGTATTCTGCGAGAAGCCGTTGCGGACTATGATTTCGCCATTTCGGTTCGGTACCAGTCGCCGATTTCGCTTGCGGTCATCAGGGCGACGCCGTCATGGCCGATGACATAGTCGAGCAGCGCTTCCAGATATTTGATGCGATGCGGGACACCCGTAATGTAGGGATGAATTGAGATCGCCATGATCCGTGCATTTGTTTCACCCTCAAGGTACAAACGGTCGAACTGATCGGTACAGCGCTTCAGGAATTGCTCGGAGGGCAGATGCTGCAGCGCATGGATGACGATGTCGTTGGTTTCGACCGAGTATGGTATCGTCGTGATGGTGCCATGAGGCGTCGCGATATCCTGGGGGAGATCGTCGATCACCCAATCAGCCACGTATTCGATGCCGTTAAGGCGCAGGAGATCGAGGGTCTCATCCGTCTCCGTCAGACCCGGACTTTCCCACGATCTCGGCGGCTTGCCGCTGAATTTTGCGATGGTATCGACGGCCCGCTTGATCGCATCGGCCTGGTTGTCGAGCTTATGCATCGGGCCCTGCACGAACCCGTGGCCCATGAACTCAAAGCCGGCTTCCAGCGCAGCTGACGCGACGCGAGGGTAGGCGCTGCAGACGTTGGCGTTCAATGCCAGGGTCACCGGCATGTTGCGGTCGGTCAGCGCCTTGAACTGCCGCCAGAAGCCGGCGCGCATGCCATATTCGTGCCAGGACCAGTTCGGCACATCCGGGAGCAGCGATTGCCCCATCGACGTTGAGGATGACCCACACAGCGAGTTTCTTGCCTCCCGGCAGTCTCAGTTTCGGACGATCGATTTGCGCCTGATAGGGAATGCGGTCGGAAAGAGCCACGGCGAGCCTTCTGGAATTGGCCGCGGATTATTCCGCGGCGTTGGACTGCTTCGAAGTGCCAGCGTTGACACGCGGCATGACCTTTTCAGCCATCAGAACCATGGACTGGCGACCGAGCTCGCGATCTTTCCAGTCCTTTCCTGCATACAATAGCGTGCCGAACTTGCCGACCTCGTCCTGGAAGGCCAGCAGCTGATCCGCAACGCTCTCAGGCGTCCCATAAATGATCAGCTTGTCGCAGATCATTTCCAGTGTCACTTCGTCGTCGGGCTGATCGCGGCGTGTCTTGAACAGTTCGATGCGGCCGCTCTTTTTCAGCTTGGTGAAGAGCGAGCGATAATAGTAAACGTAGGGCCCGTCCGGATCGGTGGCATAGGCCTTTGCCGTTGCGGCGTCCTCGGCGACAAACACGCTCTTGGCGACACGCCAATTCGCGGACTCGGCCGCGCGACCGCCGCGCTCGCAGCCCTCGACGTATTTCGGCCAGTGGCTCTTCACCCAGGCCGGCATCAGGAAATTCGCCGAAATCGGATCCCAGCCGCGCGCCGCAGCCTCGGTGACGCCCTTTGAAAAGGGCGCGACGGCCGTCACGACGATCGGCGGATGCGGCCGCTGTAACGGGCGTGCAATGAATCCCTGGCCGATGTCCTCGATCATCGTCTTTTGCGTCGAGAGGTTCCAGTACTTTCCCCGAATATTATACGGCGGCTCGCCGGCCCAGATATCGAGAACCTGATTGATCGATTCAAGAAACATGGCGTTTCGGTCGGCGTCGAGGTTACCGAACAATTCCGCATCCGACAGGAGTCCGCCGGGGCTGATTCCGAAAATCAAGCGTCCATCGAGTATGTGATCGAGCATCGCTATGCTGGCCGCAACGGTGGCAGGATGGGTATTGGGCATATTGATCGTGCCGGTGCCAAGCCTGATCTGCTTGGTGGCAGCGGCGATCCACGCCAGGAACGCGATGCAGGAGGTGATGTTCTCGGCCTTGTCGGTGATGTGTTCGCCGACGTAAGCCTCGGTAAACCCCAATTCGTCGGCCAGCAGGAAAGCCTCGCGGTCTTCCTTCAGGGACAACTTCCAATCCTTTTCGACAGGATGGATCGGCATCGTAAAGAAACCCAGATTCATTGCCTGCTCCTTCCCGGGACCGATTTTGATGAGAACCGAGCGTGCGTTGTTCGTGATATCATGACAAGTCCAAAAGTCGGACGTTCCGAAATAATCGTTCGATAAACAAACTTGACCTTTGAGGGTCACCGCCGTCTAATCTTAAGAAATACGCCAAAAAAACCGGCCGGGGAGGTCACGTCAATGAAAGCCTCGGCTTTCAGCTACGCACGCGCAACCAGTGTTGGGAACGCATTGGACTTGCTGGCCGCGCACGGGGACAAGGCCAAGGTGCTGTCGGGCGGCCAGAGCCTGATGCCTGCGATGAATCTGCGTTTGATCGCTCCGGAACTCATCGTCGATATCGACGGGATCGCCGAACTGCGGGGCATTGCGGTGAGAGGCGATGTCCTTAGTATCGGAGCGCTGACGCGCCATGCTGATCTCCTGAAATCGCCGGAAATTGCCACGCACGCCCCGTTGCTGACGGAGGCGATAGCCCATATCGGAACCATCGGCGGCAGTCTTGCCCATGCCGACCCGGCTTCCGAGCTGCCGGCCTGCATGGTCGCGCTCAACGCGACCATTGTTGTGCGTGGCCGGTCCGGGGAGCAGCGAATTGCGGCTGCCGATTTCTTCAAGGGGATTTATGAGACAGCATTGTCGGCGCAAGAATTGCTCACCGCCGTCGCACTGCCGGTCGCGCGTAAGAATTCCGCGCACTTCTTCTTCGAATTCGCCCGGCGACACGGCGATTACGCCATCGCCGGCCTGGCGGCGCAGTCGATCATTGCAGGTGACAGGTTCGCCGAACTTCGCATGGCATTCTTTGCCGTTGGCGATCGGCCCGTATTGGCCAAGGCCGCGACAAAACTGCTCAACGTCGTCGTTACGCCAGCAGCATTGTCTGGCGCTTCGGCGGAGCTTGGCGACGAGCTTGATCCCCAGGAAGATCAGCAGGCGTCCGCTTCGATGCGCAGACACCTTGCGAAGGTGCTGATGGCGCGCTGCGTATCCACGCTTCTTGGCCGCCCGGATCTCAATGCCGGGGGGCTTGAGTGACGGCCCACGTGTCAATTTCACTCGATGTGAACGGCGAGCGCGTCGATGCACAGGTTTTGCCGCGTCTCAATCTGGCGGACTTCCTGCGCGAGCAGCTGCAACTGACAGGTACGCATGTCGGCTGCGAGCATGGGGTTTGCGGTGCCTGCACGGTGCGCGTCAACGGCGAGATCGTCCGTTCCTGCCTGATGCTGGCGGTGCAGACGCATGGTGCATCTGTCCAAACCATCGAGGGATTGTCCGATAGCGGCGAGGTCGCCGATCTGCAGGCCGCGTTTCGCGATCGCAACGCGTTGCAATGCGGCTTTTGCACGCCGGGAATGCTGATGGCCGCACAGGATTTATTGAGACAAAATGCCGAGCCGGACCGGGAGCGGATACGCCGGCATCTTTCCGGCAATTACTGCCGCTGTACCGGCTACCAGGCCATCATCGATGCGGTCGAGACCACCGCACGCGGGCGCATGGGACGCGAGCGATGACGGCCGCATCGGCTAGTCCGGGATCCCTCTCGGCATTGGATCGGCCAAACTCCTACATCGGCCGGGTGGTTCCGCGGCCGAACCTCGATCGGCTGATGCAGGGGCGCGGCCTCTATGTCAGCGATATGGAACTGCCGCGCATGGCGCATGTGGTGTTCCTGCGCTCCCCCCATGCACATGCGAAAATCGTTGGCCTCGATGCCGCCGAAGCCCGCCGCTTGCCCGGCGTCGTCGCTGTCGTAACAGGCGAGGAGCTTTCGGCCGTGATCACGCCGTGGGTCGGCGTACTCTCGCATTTGAAGGGGCTCAAATCTGCTCCTCAGCACGCCGTCGCGATCGATCGCGTCTGCTGGCAGGGCGAAGCCGTCGCCGCCGTGGTCGCAACAAGCCGCGCCGTGGCAGAGGATGCGGCGGAGATCGTCAAGGTTGAATACGAGGAGTTGGTGGCTGTGACGGACATGCGCACCGCGCTCGATCCGGAAAGCCCGATCATTCATTCCTCGCTGGGCGACAACCTCGCCTTCGAGCGACACCTCGACGCCGGCACGGTCGATGCGGCGTTTGCCGGCTCCGATGAGGTGGTGGAAGCGGATTTCATCTTTGGCCGGCACACTGGCGTCACGCTGGAGCCCCGCGCGGTGGTGGCCGACTGGAATGCTGCCGAGGAACGACTGACGATCTACCAGGGCACCCAGGCGCCGCACATGGTGCAGAACCTCGCAGCGCTCCATCTGGGGCTTGAGGAATCGCAGGTTCGCGTGGTCTGCAAGGACGTCGGTGGGTCCTTCGGTATCAAGGTCCACATTTACGCCGACGAAATGGCCACCTATGCGCTGTCGAAACTGTTGCGCAGGCCGATGAAATTCGTCGCGGACCGGGTCGAAAGTTTCAATACCGATATTCACGCCCGCGACCATCGCTGCAGGGGTCGGATCGGTGTCAAGCGTGACGGCACGATCATGGCGTTCGAGATCGACGATCTTACCGGGATCGGCCCCTATTCGATGTATCCGCGCACCAGCGCCATCGAGGCCAATCAGGTCGTCAACCTGGTCGGCGGCCCTTACGTGACCAAGAATTATCGCGCCCGCGCGCGCGTCGTATTCCAGAACAAAAACGTGATGTGCCAGTATCGCGCCGTAGGGCACCCCATTGCGTGCTCGGTGACCGAAGGCCTGGTCGACCTGGCGGCGTCAAAGATCGGGATGGATCCGGTGGAAATCCGCCGTCGCAATCTCATTGCCGATGACGCCTATCCCTGCGTCTCGCCCTCAGGCCTCAGGTTTGAGCAGCTCTCGCACCATGCGGCGATGAACAAGCTGATGGCGATGATGGACTATGAGGGCTTACGCACCGAGCAGGCCGCATTGCGCAAGAAGAACATCTATCGTGGCATCGGCATTGCCAGCTTCATCGAAGTCACCAATCCAAGTGCCGCGTTTTATGGGGTCGGCGGCGCCCGCATCTCATCGCAGGATGGTGTCGCCGTGCGGCTCGATGCCCAGGGTTCGGTGATCTGCCAGACCAGCATCACCGAGCAGGGGCAGGGCTCGGAGTCCCTCACCGCGCAAATCGTCGGCAGCGTGCTGGGCGTGTCGATGGAGCGCGTCCGCGTCATTTTGGGCGACACCGACAATACGCCCTATGGCGGCGGCACCTGGGCATCGCGAGGCGCCGGCATAGGCGGCGAGGCAGCGCTTCAGGCGGCGAAGATGCTGCGCAAGAACATCCTGGATGTCGCGGCCGCCATCCTGCAATCCTCACCCAGCGAACTCGACATCGTCAACAATGCGATCGTGAGCGCGAGCGACGGATCGTTGCGGATGGAGCTGCGCGAGCTCGCCAGAATCGTCTATTTCCGGCCAGACACGCTGCCGCCGGGTATTCAACCCGAGCTGATGGCGACGCGCCATTTCGTGCCACGCGAATATCCTTTCGCCTTCACCAATGGCGTTCAGGCCTCGTGGCTTGAAGTTGACACCGACACTGGCTTCGTCAAGCTGCTCCGGCATTGGGTGGTCGAAGATTGCGGCACGATTATCAATCCGCAGCTGGTCGACGAACAAATCCGGGGCGGCGTGGTGCAGGGTCTCGGCGCGGCGCTGTTCGAAAAATGCATCTATGACGAGCGTGGCCAGCTGACCAATGCGAATATGGCCGACTATCTGGTTCCGATGTCCGGTGAAATGCCCGATATAGACGTAGGCCATGTGGTATCTCCAACATTGGAGACGGAGTTGGGGGCAAAGGGCGCGGGAGAGGCCGGGACGGCGGGAGCGGCCGCGGCGGTGGCAAACGCGGTGAATGATGCGCTTAAGCCGTTCGGCGCGATAATTACCGAGATTCCGTTGACGCCACAGGTTATCCTGACGGCCCTGGGGCGAATCTGAGCGAGAACGACGCCAACTAAACGAATAGAATATTTTGGGGAGAATACATGACCAAGAAGATCACCAAATCCGGATCGATTTCCCGTCGCCGTCTGCTGGCGACGGCCAGCGCAGGCGCAGCCATGCTTGGGCTGACCTCAAGCGTTGGCGCTCAACAGCCGCCGCCGATCAAAATCGGCATGAGCATGCCGCAAACTGGCGGCCTCGCCGGCGGTGGCAAGGCTTCGCTGCTCGGCATCGAGATCTGGCGTGACGATGTCAACGCTAAAGGCGGCCTGCTCGGCCGCAAGGTCGAACTTGTCGTCTATGACGACAAATCGAGCGCTTCCGAGACCCCGGCGATCTACTCGAAGTTGATTGATGTCGACAAGGTCGATCTCTTGTTCGCGCCCTACGCGACGGTGCCGACGGCGCCGATCATGCCGCTGGTCAAGCAGCGCGGCCTGCTGCTGATGGGGAACTTCTCGTTCCAGGTGAACAGCAAGGTCGGCCACGACATGTGGTTCAACAATGCGCCGTGGGGACCGGCCGACAGCTGGGCGGGAGCGTTCCTCGATCTCGGCCAGAAGGCCGGCGGCAAGACCGTAGCGCTTCTCGCGGCGGACCAGGAATTCGCCCAGAATCTGGCGCTGACCGCGAGGGAAGTCGCAAAGAAGCGCAACATGTCGGTTGTCTTCGACCAGGCTTATCCGCCAAATACCGTGGAATTCTCCGGCATCATCCGTGCGCTCAAGGCCGCCAAGCCTGACATCGTCTATGTCGCGTCCTATCCGCCGGATTCGGCCGGAATTTTGCGCGCGGTCAACGAGATCGGTATCGGCGACGACGTCAAGATTTTCGGCGGCGGCATGGTCGGCCTGCAATTCGCCTCGGTGATGGGGAATTTGGGTTCGCTGCTCAACGGCGTCGTCAACTACAACTCATGGCTCCCGGAACCGAGCATGCATTACGAGGGGACAAAGGCGTTCTTCGAAACCTATGCGAAACGGGCCGTGGAAGCCAAGGTCGATCCGCTGGGCTACTATCTTGCGCCATTCGGCTACGCCAGCGGTCAACTTGTCGAGCAGGCCATCAAGGCGACGGGGTCGCTTGACCAGAAGGCGATCGCAAAATATCTCCACGACCACGAGATCAAAACCATCGTCGGCCCGATCGCGTTTTCGGCGGACGGCGAGTGGAAGGAAACTGCGACGCTGATGGCGCAGTTCCGCGGCGTCGTGGACAAGGACATCGAGCAGTTCCGCACCCCGGGCAAACAGGTGATCCTGTTCCCGGAAAGATTGAAGTCTGGCGATCTCATCAGTCCCTTTGAGGCTGCCCGGAAGTAAGCTTCGCGATCGGGACCATGGCAAGCGCGTCCGGATTATTAAGGACGGGATAACCGGGCGCGCACGAACCGCGGAAGCGGTGACACGGGTCAGGGGGACCTCACGTGTTTTCAATGGACCTGCTGCTCAATGCGGTGGTGCTCGGTGTGTTGCTCGGCTGCTTCTATGCGGCGGTCAGCCTTGGGTTGTCGGTTTCATTCGGCTTGCTCGACGTTCCCCACGTCGCGCATCCGGCGTTTCTGGTCATGGCGTCCTACGGCGTGTTCTTCCTCAACGATCGCTATGATATCGACCCGCTGCTGGCGGGGCTATTGATCACGCCGCTCTTGTTCCTGATCGGTCTTGGCGCCTATCGCTTCTATTACGAGACCTTCGAAAAACGCGGCAGCGATGCCGGCGTGCGTGGCATCGCGTTCTTGTTCGGTGTCGCATTCATCATCGAAGTGTTGATCATTCTGCAATTCGGCGTGGACCAGCGTTCGGTTTCCGCATCCTATATCGGCAAGGCCTGGCGGATCGGCGAGATGCGGATTCCGTTCCGGCTGGTGGTCGCGTTCGTGGTCGCCGCCGCGCTGACGATCCTGCTAACGTTGTACCTGTCGCGAACGTTCATGGGACGCGCGATCCGCGCGGTCGCGCAGGACCAGGAGGCGCTGCGGTTGATGGGCGCCAACCCGATCCGGATCAAGCAATGGGCGTTCGGCATCGCAACCGCCGTGCTCGGGATCGCCGGTGCCTTGCTCATTATCGTCGCTCCCGTCGAGCCGACACTCGACCGCACCTATATCGGGCGGACGTTCTGCGTAGTGGTCATGGCGGGGCTCGGCAGCATGAGCGGCACGCTCGTCGCCGCCATCATCCTCGGCGTCGCCGAATCGATCGTCCTGAGCACGCTCGGCGCCTCCTGGGCGCCGGCCATTTCGTTCGCAATGCTGCTGGGCGTTCTCGCCGTCCGGCCGCAGGGCCTGTTCGGCAGGCGATCATGAAGCGTAACGGTATCTTTTTCTGGATTGGAGCTGCCCTGTTTCTCGCCGCGGTCCTGCTGATGACGCAGGTCGTCGGCAACCAATATCCGTTCTTTGCCGGCTACGTAATCCTGCAGTTCATCGTACTCGCCGTCGCATGGAGTATCCTCGGCGGCTATGCCGGTTACGTGAATTTCGGCACCAGTGCGTTTTTCGGGATGGGCGTCTACACGGCCGTATTCCTGCTCAAGGCTTTTGGCGCGCCGCTCGCGGTGCAGATCGCGGTCGCAGCCGCCGTCGGCGCCCTCATGGGGTTCGCCCTGGGCCTCCTGACCTTGCGCATGCAGGGAATCTTCTTCTCGATCGCGACCATTGCGCTGACAATTATCATCGAGACGTCGATAACGAATTGGCGATATGTCGGCGGCGCGGCCGGCATTCAAATCCAGCGGCCGGCGGTGATCGAGCCGTTCAGCAACTATGTGCAAATGCTGTTTTTCGTCCAGGCGCTGCTCGTGGTGCTGTCGGTTGCGATCTCGCGCTACATTCAAAATTCATGGATTGGCCGCGGCTTGCAGGCGCTCAAGGACGACGAACTCGCCGCGGAATGCACCGGCGTGCCGACCTTGCGGCTGAAGCTGCTGGCGTGCGTCATCTCCGGCGCGCTGATGTGCGCAGCTGGCGCCCCCGCCGCGATGTACGTGCAATACGCCGACCCGTCGTCCGCGTTCAATCTCAACTATTCCGTCTCGGCGCTCGCGATGTCGCTGATCGGCGGGACCGCGCATTGGGCGGGCCCGATCATCGGCGCGATCCTGTTGAGCACGACGCAACAATTGCTGACCGTCACCATCTCGTCGGAAGTCAACGTGCTGTTGCTCGGCATAATGCTGGTGCTGTTCGTGGTGGGCGCGCCGGAGGGCATCATCGGCCTGATCCGCAGGGTTCGCCGCAATCGAAACGAGGGCGAAGGATGATGCCTCCCGAAACCCTGGCACCCTTGCTGCGGATATCAGCGCTTACCAAGCGTTTCGGCGGCTTCACCGCGGTTGACAATGTCAGCGTCGAGATTCGTCCGAGGGAGCGTTTCGGCCTCATTGGTCCGAACGGGTCGGGAAAGACGACGCTGATCAACTGTATTTCCGGCGCGTTCCGTACCGAGCCCGGCACCGTGATGTTCCGCGACGAGGACATCACGCGCTTGCAGCCGCATATGCGCACGCGCCGCGGTATTGCGCGCAGCTTCCAGATCCCGCGGCCGTTCAGGAGCATGACGGTTGCCGAAAACCTCATGGTCGCGCTCGACTTCGCGGCGGCTACGGGGGAACCCGCTTCGGCCGCGCAACGTCGCGACACCATGATGTCGATCCTGAAGCAAATGGGTCTCGAATTGAAGGCGGACGTGTCGGTCACCAAGCTTAGCCAGGTGGAGTTGCGCAAGATGGAGCTCGCGCGCGCGATGGCGACGCACCCGAAACTCCTGATTTCCGACGAGGCCATGGCCGGCCTTTCCAGCTCGGAGGTCGACGAGGTGCTTGATCTCCTGATGAGCCTTGCGGATCACGACATCACCATCATCATGATCGAGCACATCATGCAGGCGGTGATGCGCTTTTCGGACCGCGTGATGTGTCTCGACGCCGGCAAGATCATCGCGATCGGCACGCCGTCCGAAGTCATGGCTAACCAGCGCGTGCAGGAGGCCTATCTTGGCACTTAGCCTTGCCATCAATGACCTTGATGCGGGTTACGGCGCCGTGAAGGCGCTGCGCGGCGTCAGTCTCCATGTCGAGGCTGGCGAGACCGTCGCATTGCTGGGCACCAACGGCAACGGCAAGAGCACGCTGATGAAGTGCGTCGCGGGCCTGGTTCGGCCACAGCGCGGAAGCATGTCGCTGACGATCGACGGAAAGGCGCACGATCTGGCCAGACTGTCGACTGAGGCCATCGTCGATCTCGGCGTGGCGCTGGTTCCCGAGGGGCGACGGCTATTTCCCAAGCTGACCGTGTTGGAAAATCTGATGCTCGGTGCCTTCCGCAAGGCCGCCCGGCGCAATATCGATCGCAATCTTGCGCTTGCCTTCGAAACATTTCCGGCCCTCAAGGGGCTACAGAGCCAACTCGCCGGCACCATGTCAGGCGGGCAGCAACAGATG
>WNFJ01047488.1_pt1 | contig 11350 bp, 15 predicted proteins | sample 5400461 | NCBI WGS metagenome assembly WNFJ01 (sample SAMN13153349, study PRJNA577476) | soil metagenome | isolation source: 115 cm saprolite on Douglas fir-dominated hillslope | place: USA:California | collected 2013-09-17 | reverse complement strand
AGAAGCGCCAGTAAAGAGACGATCGGTGAGAAAAGAGCGGGAGACGGGGCTCGAACCCGCGACAGCCTGCTTGGAAGGCAGGTACTTACAACATCACCGATCGGTTGCTATAAATTGGCTCTACAGGCTGATTTAACGACCACGATCTCACTTTGAGCGTGTCTGACAAAAGTGTTCACAAGCTAATGAGTCTGTGACAACCTGCCTTCACAAGGACGCAAACACCTGCCTTCGCAAGGAAGCGACAACCTGCCTCAGGGTTTTCTTGTCGTATAGCTTCCTGCCTCGTTTCTTCCCCTGTTGAGGGGAAAGCGAAACGCGCATGAGGAACACCTATGCCAAGTCTGACTGGATCACTGCTTGAGTATTCCGATGTATTGCATGTGTATCATCCAGATCCCTTCGGCGGTCCAGGATGATACAGACGAAAGGAAACAAGCGAGCATGAAACAGACAGACAACGGTTTATCTGGAGCCAACGGTGGGAAGTCAAAAATGCAAGGAGGACGAGCAAGCAAGAGAGGTTCACGTGTCACAGAAGAACGGGCCAAAGCACAACGAACCAAACTTGATGCCCAGGCTGAGGCACGCCACCTCCAAGACGAGAAGGAAACGGCCGCTCATCAAACGCAGAACAAGAAGAAGACCCGGCAAGATCTGCAGGCCAAACGGCGCCTGATCGAAACACAGATAGAAGCCTACATCCAAGACCATATTGGAGGCAATCATAGTGAAAAAACGCTCGAGTGGCACCGCACAGCCTTGGGGTTGATGCGTCTGTTCCTGCAAGAGGAGTTGGACATTACCCAGATCGATGATGTCGAGGCAGAAGATATCAGCGCCTGGTTTGCTCATATGCGCCAGACACCTGGCGGACATGGCAAAATACGCAGTGAACGCACTATTCAGACCTATGCTCGCTCTGCACGGGCCTTTTTCCACTGGTTGGTGCGTCGGGGAACCCTAGAGAGGAACCCTTTTGAGCACGTGGTCTTTCCCAAAGTCGGTAAGCCACTGATCCAAACGATCACGGTCGAAGAGTTTGAAAAGCTCTTGTATGCTTGTGCCCCTCCCAATGAGGCCGGTCCTTTCGCCGAGCGGGCAGCCGTACGCAACCGTGCCATTCTTTGGCTGCTCTACGATACAGGTATCCGTGTCTCTGAACTCATCAATTTGCGGGTGGACGATCTGGATCGCAAACATGGGGTGATCACGGTATTGGGAAAAGGCTCCAAGGAGCGACGTGTGGCCCTTGGACAAAACTGTCTACGCAACCTCTCCTACTATCTGGAGAAGCATCGTCCTGATGAAGAGGAGCTAGCTGACTGGGGGAGTGCCGGGGAAGATCACCTCTTTCTCTCTGAGACACGCCAGCCACTCACCAAAAATGGGATGGAAATGCTCTTCAAGCGACTCAAAGCACGTGCTGGGATTGTCGGCAAGCGCATCAGTCCGCACATCTTGCGGCATACTTTTGCGATTAACTATCTGGTCAAGAGCAATGATCCCTTTAGCTTACAAGAGTTACTGGGACATGAGGATCTCACCACGGTACAAAATTATATGCATATGAACGATGCTCTCATCCAAGATCAAAAACGCAAATATAGCCCTGGCGATCATATTCCTGCTCGGATGCCTGGACCCAGAGAGATCAGACCCAAGGGATCTCAGACAAAAGAGCAACGAAAAAGAACGTAACCACGTGAGGAGTACGTGCTTGTCGAGACTGTTTGAGATGGAATGGAAGAAGGAAGGCAGACGTGCTCCTTTCCGTGCAGTACTCCTCGCTATCCTTCTCTCTGTCTGGCACATGAATGATCTCTCGTCTCAAAGTGACCCTGAAGTGGGTGAGAACAGCGTCGACTCTTCATGAGCCCTAGCCCAGGAGCTCTGCATTGTTGACATTTCCAGGAGTTGATTCTATAGTTTCTTAGAGAGAGGAAAAAGAGCGTCGATGAACGCAGAACAAATTGTTCGCTTTTTCACTACGGTGGGCGACATCCTCGAAGAGGTCGGAGCAAAGGAACCATACAAAATCTTGCTCATTGGTGGAGGGTATATGATCACCCAGGTCGGCAACCGCGCCGCAACCAAGGATATTGATTGCGTCTTTACCTCGGCCACCCTGACCTCGCCAGAACATCTGCTCTTCGCACGAGCAGTGGCAATAGCCCTTGAGGATCTCTCGCAGGAATTTCCCTGCGAATTTACCGATAGCTTTGGTGATCACCTGCAATCGGTGACACGGCTGCCAGCAGGTCGCCTCTGGTTAAAAGCAGGCATGCTGGAAGTCTCTGTTCCCGATGATCGCTATATCCTGGCGCTCAAACTTGAAGCTGGACGCGAGAAGGATCTGGATGATATCCGAGCCCTCTTTCCCCGCGTGGGCATCTCAACCAGGAAAGAGGCTCAAAAACTCATTGCCGAGTTCTATCATCCCTGGGTGCGTCGGGGCAGATCAAAGCAATTGCGTACCTCTTTAGATACCGTTTTCCGTGCGCTAACGCAAGAAGGCAACAGCTAGGCCAAGAGAGGGATCACATGGATACATATCCCCAGCAACTCTATACCATGCGCAGAGCGTTTGAAGCTATCTGCCTGGGAGAACGTCCCTGGACCCCATTGGGGAATTTTATGAATGCTTGGTGGGGATATGGGAAGGAGCAGCGTGAGGAACTGGTCAAAGATCCTCTGCCACACGACTATCCTGAGCAGTATCACCACTGGGCCGCCTTTTGTGCCGCTTCTGCTGATTGGTTTGCCACGACCTACGACGTGCTCCGTCCTGAGTGGGTCGATGATCCAACGTATGTCCTGCCAGATCCCTGGTACTTTGAGAAACCGAAAAGCCTGTGGCCCCGTCTGCGTAAAGAGACTTTGCCGGAGTTTTCCCGACGCAATATCTTTTGTGGGGATCGAGTCTACGCTAATAAGTGGGAATATCCTCTGGGTCGTATGCAATCCAAGTATCGGGATGCCTGGGACTTAACAGTCACCCCCCAGCAGTGGCATGGCAGAATGCAGCAGGAGCGTGAACGATCCTGGAGCACGCACCCAGATGCTTGCAGTCAGACAGACGCAACACAAGAGCAGGAGCAATGGTGGCAAGAGCAAGAGCAACGTTTGCAAGCCATTGCTTCTCAGCGTCGCAAGCACAGAGTTGCTCCTAACCATATGCACTTAGGAGAGGAACAGGTCACACCTGTCTCTAGCAGTTCTCAAGAGGGTTGAGCTTCTCTCTCGTCAGAGACTTTGCCGTTGCAGAAGGCAGATCATCTCATCTCACATCCTCCTTCCAACAAGGGCGAGGGGAGTGTACCAAGCTTGAAAACACGTATGAAGAAAGGATGATGCTAGCTATGGTTTTGGATGACGCAGTACGGCAAGCTCTGACCTCTGGGCATCTGGCCCATCTTGTGACACTCAATGCGGATGGGGGTCCGCAGGTCACACTGGTGTGGGTAGGTCTGGATGGTGATGAAATTGTTTGTGCTCATCTGGGTTCCTGGCAAAAAGTGAAAAATATCCAGAAAGATGCACGCGTCGCACTCTCGATGGAGACAGGCGGAAAAACGGGCATCCTGAATCACTATCTGGTAATCTCCGGGCGTGCTAGGATCACAGAAGGTGGTGCTCCTCAATTGCTGCATCAGCTCGCTCAGATCTACGTTGGACTTGGAACACATTTTCCCGATGACAATGCGCCATCTGGCTCTATCACACACATCACGGTCGAGCACATTCGTGGAGTTGGCCCTTGGAGCGAGTACCACTGAGCAGCGCAAATGCCGATTTCATCAGGTGTTTGATGCAGTTGGCTCTCCTATCAGGTATGTACCGTTTTGCAGGCAGAACAGCACTTCATGGGAATGGCATGACTGACGAAGCAGAGCAAGAATCAGTCATTTTCTGGATGATGAGCATCGGGGTATTCCAACACTTCTCTGATGTCCAGCGTTTCTGTTTGAGCACTCCGCTAAATCGGGTCAATGTCAATGTCTCCCCGTAGTGATGTCAGTGAGGAGCGAAAGAACCAGATCCTGGAAGCTGCTATCGCCGTATTTGCGAGGTTAGGCTTTCAGCAGGCTCGGATGGATGATATTGCCAGACAAGCGGGCCTCTCCAAAGGAGCACTCTATCTCTATTATACCAGCAAAGATGCTATCATCACTGCACTGCTCAAATACTTCTTTACTCAGGAATTCAAGCGGCTGCAGGTGTTCGTTGAATCGGACCAGCAGGCGTCCGTTCAGGACCAACTGATGGCCCTCACTCGCCAGCTTGTCTCAGCTATGAAATGGATGGCAAAGCTTATGCCCATTGCCTTCGAGTTCTATGCCATAGCAGGACGTGACAAAGAGGTCCGCCAGTTTCTCAAAGAGTACTATCAACAGTATTGCCGCGAACTTGCTCGCCTGATCCAGCGTGGTATTGAGCGTGACGAGTTCCGCGTCATAGACGCAGAGACAACAGCGGTGACACTTGCAGCATTGTATGAAGGGCTGGCATTGCTGTTTTTTGTCGACCCTCAGGCTTCCCAGTGGCCTGAACAGGCTGAGACATCTGTTCTGTTGTTGTTGGAGGGGATCAAACAGAGATCTCCTCATGAGGAGCAATAGCTTCTTTTTCTTTCTTGGGGAAGAAAAAAGGAGGATACGCTATGGCACTTGCACATCGTCGTCCCTACGGCATCTACCGCTGGCTCGCCAAAGCTCCACTCTGGTTCTATCGCTTTGGTCTTGGCTGGGTATTGGGCAACCGTCTTTTGCAGATTACCCATCGTGGCCGCAGCAGCGGACTGCTACGCCGGACCGTTCTGGAAGTCCTGCAGTATGATCCACAGACACGAGAAGTGCTCGTTATGTGTGGTTGGGAAGGCAAGACCGATTGGTATCGCAATATTGAGCATGAGCCAGCACTTGAAGTTCAAATTGGTCGGGTTCAGTATAGGCCAATCCAGGAGTTGCTCTCATCCGAAGAGACCGTCCGTGAGGTCCTAGCCTTTTTCCGCCATCATCCGCGAGAGGTACGCCTTCTCAGGCCGCTTTTGAGTATTGCCCCTGATGCTCCCGAGCCTGTCCTGAGGATCGAGACCTTCTTCCGAGGAGTCCGTTTTTGTCCTGCCGACTAGGATGAGGCTATCCTCGTTTTCGTTCCTCAGTCAGGCAATAAGAGCCTCAACCGTCTGTAAAGGATCTCAACATTTTTCGCACCCAAATCCCCACTCAAGGGTGACGGTAATGGTGAACAGAAAGTAATGATAGATGAAAGAGGAGAGTAAAAGGAGTTTGTATGCAGTGGTATCTTCTTGCCATGATGAGTCTCTCCAGCACACAAAATGAGGGCTCTCTATCCTTCCGGGTGAAAGCAGAGGGAGAGTAAGAAAAAAGAGTGGGGGAACGGTGCAAGGAGCGAGTCCTTCGTTCAATGGAGTAGAAACACTCATCCAGATTGAACAAAGGACAAGCGATGTCAGAAAAGCATACCATAGATGAGCAAAGAGTCAGAGAGCACGAGCCAAAGCAAGGGATCATCGTGCCCCTGGATTTGCCGGAATTTGAGATCCTGAGTCAAAGCAAGGGACCGGGCGAAAGCCTAGAGGTGCAGGTGAGAGCCAAACAAGAGAGCGCAGTCTGCCCCAGATGTGGAGAAGAAAGCAGCAAGGTCCATGATAGCCGTAAGCGGGTCAAAAGGGACATCCAGCTTGGGGCCTATCAGGTCTATCTTGTCGAACGCATTCGACGATTTCGGTGTGAGACGTGTGCAAAGCCGTTCACGGAAACCGATAGTGCCTGTGGCAAATATCAGCGGACAACCGAGCGATTTCGCCACCAGATAGCCAAGCAGGCCTGTCAACGACCCCTGACCCACGTCGCACAAGAACTGGAGGTCGGCCCTCGTTTCGTGCATGACTGTCTGCAGGCATGGATTGAGAAAAAGCTCCAAAAGAAAGGACGCAGCTTAGATGAACAGGCAAAGCTGCCCACCCCACAGATCTTGGGGATTGATGAATTTGCCCTGCGCAAAGGGCATCACTATGATACGATTTTGTGTGATCTTGAGTCGAGAGATGTTTTAGAAGTAGGAGATGGGAGAAAGAAGGAAGAGGTTATCGAGTTACTTGAAAGGTTGAGGAATCCTGATGCGGTCAAAGCCGTCAGCATGGATATGAGTGCCTCTTTTCGTCCAGCTGTGCAAGAAGCTCTTCCAAAGGCACAGATCGTGGTCGATCATTTTCATGTGATTCAGCATCTGATGAAAGCGTTTCGGAAAGTGCTTTCCAGTTGGGCCCACAGAAAAGAAGGAATCGTGCTTCTCCATAGGAAGCAACACCTGTTTTTGAAAGCAAAAGAAGATTTGACAGAAGCAGAAACACAGGAACGGGAAAGGATTGGGGCTCGACTGCCTCTTCTTGAGAAAGCATGGCAATTGAAAGAAGCCTTGCGTGCATGGTATGCCACAGCCACCGTGGCTGATGCAGCCGAGCGCCTTGATGCATGGATCAAACACGTGCAACAAGAAGGACCAGATGCTCTTCAGAAAGCTCTCTCTCCTTTTAAAAATTGGAGACAAGAAATTCTTGCTTTCTTTGAATATCTCCCTATACTTGTTTCTAATGGTTTTGTCGAAGGAAAGAACAATCGAACGAAAGCTATTATGAGACAAGCCTATGGGTATCGAAATCGACATAATCTTCGTATGCGCATTTTACTTGGAGCTGGCACCTGAATGGAAGACTACTTTCACCCGGAATGATAGAGAGCCATTCGCCGATCGCTCCCAATCTCCTAAAGCGTGATTTTACCGCTGATGCACCAAACAAAAGGTGGTTGACCGATATGACATTCATTGCCACAAGAGAGGGATGGCTCTACCTTGCAGGAGTCCTTGATGCTTATTCACGCAAACTGATAAGATGGGCAATGGGCAAGGAACATGATGCAGAATTGGTAAAAGAAGCACTTCGCATGGCCCTGATCCAGCGGCAACCGGGAGTTGGTTTAGTGCATCATTCAGACCGAGGAAGTGAATATGCCAGCAAAAGCTATCAATGTTTGCTGCATCAGCATAACATTCAGATCAGTATGAGTAGAAAGGGTGATTGCTATGATAATGCTCCCATGGAAAGTTTTGGGTGGACACTCAAAGAAGAAGGCGTTGGGAAAGTTATCTTTCAGAGCAGAAAAGAGGCAAAAACAGCCATCTTTGACTACATCGAAGTGTTTTACAATCGAAAACGAAGGCATTCTTCTTTGGGATATCTGAGTCCAGTTGACTTTGAAAAACAAGGAGAACAGAGAGAAAATGATCTTTCTTGACAAAGAGATGATTATATGGTATACTTAGTCTATACACATACAAAGTATTTTATCTCTCTTTTTCGTCATTTTTGATGAATCTCCAGTGACTCAACTTCCACGTTTGAGTCCCCCCCAAAAGTGGGTCAATTCCACTTGTCTCTCCTGAGAACATACCCTGGAGAGGAAAGAAATGAAGGATACAGGCTCCTCTGTAAGAAGCCGACAGCATGGCAAAGCCCGAGACAAAGAGCCCTGATCGCGGAGCGCAATAGGTTCCCCTTCCTTCATCACGAGGTCTGATTTCCCTCTGGGTACTGAGCCTTGGAAAAGCGCAGCAGCCAGATGCCCATGACCACGAGCCACACATGGATGGCAGACAGATACACCCGCTGAAACAGGCCAGCCGGAACCGTGGCAGTGGGCATGAGTGGGACATACACCACGACGAGCACGACCAGAAGAAGACCAATGGTCCTGGAAAACTTCCGCAGGCTCTGTGAGTTCGCCTTGTGTGCCAGTACCTGCCCCATCAACAAGGCGGCAGACGGCATTCCCAGGAAGAAGGGTACGGACAGATTCTCGTGGATGGCGCTCTGCGTGTCTGAGGTTGGACTCATGGGAAAGATCCCAGAGAGAAGGACGGAGAGTCCAGCCAGGGCGACGAGTCCTGCAGCGACCTTCCCGCTGGCATGTTCTCCTACAGCCAAGCAGAGACTGACAGCGAAAAGGATGAGCAGCAACCCGGGCACAAGGAAGTGAGCGATGTTAAAGAAGAGCGCATACGGACTTCCGCTCTCACCCAGCAGGCTTGCAGCCTGCATGAGAGGATCATAATCTGGCCGCATGAGGGTCACCGTGATAAAAGCGGTCACCATCAGAACGCAGACACCAATCGCTGCCACGCCCCCAGCTATCAGTAGCGACCTTTCAACCTTTGCGTATTTCATGATGGTCCTCTTCGTAAAAGAGAGAAAGGTGCGTTCACATCCTTGTGAAAAGACAGAAGACAGTGAACTGTTCTCTCGATTGTTGCGTACCCAAAAAACAGATGAAACAAGCCTAAAAGGTATCAACAACCTATTTCCTCCTCATCCTAGAGCCTCGTTGCTGGAGAAATGCTGGCAACTCAGCAAGACTCCCAATATGCAGTACCGAGCCTCTCTCAGGATGAGATGAGGAACTGACCAGGATGGTCCTTGCCCCAGTCTGTGCTGCCCAGCCGATAGCAAGAGAGCTATCATCGACCACCAGTGCCTCTGCTGGCCTGATACCAAGGTCTGCGAAGATCTGCTCATAGTAGGCTGGCCCTTGCTTGAAAATAGTGATCAGTTCTGCACCATAGCAACGACCAAAACACTACTGCACGCCGAGTCCCTGGAGGTAGCCAGCGATCTCAAAGGAGACTGCCCCAGAGGCTGTGTGCAAGGTGTACCCATGATCGTGGAGGGTATGGATGGCCTCGGCGACACCTGGCAAGGCTGCCCGGACACGAGAGGCGATCGCCGCGATGGCGTGATCAGCCAGCTCAAGACATTGCTCTTCTGGTGGGACTCTTCGCCCCATGAGCTTACACATGCCTCCTACCCAATAGCGCTCATAGGCTCGATGAAACCTGATGAAATCGGGAACAGCCCGTTGGATTGCTTCCCTCTGACCCAGGAAACGCCCGGTGATGATCCGGTGCGCTTCGTTCCAGGCTTCAGGAGTCCCACCAAGCTGCGAAGCAAAAAAGGTGCCGACCAGATGCTGAAACTGCGCTGTTTGCTGACGTTTCTCATTGATGACCCCGCCAACATCGAGCAAGACGATCAATCGTGACACGAATGGCTTCCTCCTTCAACCTTCAGCCCTCGAACGACTTCTTCAGCAACCTGATGCCAGTCGATGCTTCCTGGCTGCCGATGCCACTGCACCATCAGTCCGTGCAACATGGCCATGAGGATCTGCGCCTGGGTCTCGATCTGGAGATCCGCTCGGAACTCGCTTGCTGCCACCCCCGCACGCAACACCTGTCCCAAGCCTGCGAAGCTGCGCTCCTGCTGCTGCTTGGCTCGTTCTGCCAGGACAGGGATCTGCTGGCCCAGGTTCCAGCCCTCCATAAGCACACGGCAGGAGTCGGAGGAGGCCTGCACATGCTCTCCATTGACTTGGATCAGAACCCGCAAGATGGCTGCTGGAGAAAGCTCAGGGGTCAGTCGCGCCCGAATAGCCTCTTCCAATTCGCACCGCCACTGCTGCGAGATGGCGAGATAGATGGCCTCTTTGCTGGGATAATAGAGATAGAGGGCTCCCCGCGAGAGGCCAGTTTCTCTCACCAGATCCTCAATGGTTGTGGCATAGTATCCTTTCCTGGCAAAACAACGCACCGCTGCGCTCAGGATCTGCGTGCGCCGTGCGTCCTTGGCTGCTGCACTCGTCTTTGGCATCCTGTCTCCCTCCCAATATTCTCTGAAAGAGCAAAGCAACCGTTCCTCTTTGCATCCCATGCTCTGTCGCTGGCAGACTTCTCTTGCTAGGAGCCCAGGTCTGGCTCTTCATGAGAAAAAGGATGACTAGTCATTTTATTATAGCAGATGCGAGCTGTACCGGAAAGGGCCTCTCTATCTGAGTTTCTCTCGGTCTCGTTGACAACTCTTGCGCTCCTCTGCTATAATACCTATACGGATATTCGTATGTATAGTGGCTGAATGAGAGGAATGATGGAAACGATCCCCGAGCACATGAAGCCAGCCTTGGCTGCCGAACAGCCGCACGGTGTCCAGATAGCAGAGGGACTTGTCCGCCGAGATGCCGACCTGTATGCACGCTTTTTTAAAGTGCTGGGCGATCCAACGCGCATTCGCTTGCTGTATCTGCTGCTTGATGCCCCAGCAGCGGGCCGAACGGTCAGTGAACTCGTCGAGATACTTGGACAGCCGCAGGGCCGGGTGTCTACCCACCTGGGCTGCTTACGCTGGTGTGGATTAGCCGAGAGCGAACGGTCAGGCAAACAGGTCTTCTATCGCATTGCTGATCCCCGTGTTCGCGATCTCTTAGCCCTTGGTGGGACGATGATGCGCGACCATGCAGCAGGGGTTGCTTCCTGTGGGGTCATTTGCTGAGCGGATGGATCGCTCTTCTGCTGTGGACTGCCACATTCAGAAGAAAAGACACGCAACTGGTTTGCCTTTTTTATCACCACCCAGCAGATCTGGAGAGCACTTGCGTGCAATGCTCTCGGTACTTGAACCTGCTTGAGGTGACATTCTTGCATCCATTGGAGGAAGACAAGCATATGATACAACGACGATCCTTCGTACGTGGAAGTGGTGGAGGAGTTGCAGCCCTCGCCGCTCTTTTTACCACGCTCTGCTGTTTGGGTTTTCCAGCCCTGGTCGGCTTCCTTTCTGCCCTGGGGGCTGGGTTCTTGATCAACGACCGCTATCTGGAGCCGCTTCTGGCCGCAACACTGCTGCTCACGCTCTTGATAACTGGTTTTCATCTGCAACAGCATCGGCAGCCCTGGCCTTTCATCCTTTCGCTGGTGGCGGCCGGGAGTGTGTTCTTCGCGATCTACGGCGTCGGGTTGCTCCCGCATGCTGCGAGCACTGACTCCATGGGCGATCACATGACTGATGGGATGGTTCCTCTGCCCGTCTGGAGTCCTTCCCTCTCCTCTGGAGCGATCCTCGTGCTGCTCTTGGCGCAGGTTTGGGATCTCTGGCTCTACCGCCGATGCGCGTGCGCTTTGCCTGTCTCACCGGAAACACGAAAGGAAGGTGTGTAATGCGTCGAATTGGAGGCGTGCTTCTTACCGTGACAGGCTTTCTCGCCTGTCCCTGTCACCTGATAGTGACCCTGCCACTGCTGGCCACACTCCTGGCTGGGACAGCCCTGGGCAGTTTTCTTACCCGCAATACTGGCCTCGTGTACACCCTTGCGACGGTCTACTTTATCGTGGCACTTGTGTTAGGAGGGACGCTCTTGTTGGGCAGGAGCCATCCGGGCAGGAAGATGGTTTCTCCCCATTCCTCTTGCCCCAATTGTGCATCTCTGGAGCCCGAAGC
>WNFJ01036988.1_pt1 | contig 11353 bp, 9 predicted proteins | sample 5400461 | NCBI WGS metagenome assembly WNFJ01 (sample SAMN13153349, study PRJNA577476) | soil metagenome | isolation source: 115 cm saprolite on Douglas fir-dominated hillslope | place: USA:California | collected 2013-09-17 | reverse complement strand
TCAATAGTACGATGCGTTACGGTAGGGGAAGGGATTCAGAGGAATGCAAGACACGTCTGGGGTTCACGTCTGGTTGGTGCTCGCGAAGGCCTTTCGCGCCCTCGGGGCTCATGCGGAGGAGAGTTTGAACCTGAGCCGGACAGGCCTCGGCGACTCGGATTTCCGTGTGCTCGAAGCGCTGCTTCAGAAGGGACCGTTGCCGGTCAATACGATTGGCCCCAAAGTATGGCTCACGCCGGGATCGATCAGTGTCGCGGTCGATCGGCTGGAGAAGACAGCGCTTGTGAAACGGAAGAATACCGACGACCGGCGCGTGCGCCTGGTCGAACTCACGGCAAAGGGGCGCGCGCTCATCACCAAGACCTTTCGGGAACACGCGGCCGCGATGGAAGAGGCCGCCGGCGTCCTCTCAAGAGAGGAGCGGCGGATGTTGCTGCGGCTTCTTAAAAAACTGGGGAAAGGCGGGGAAGCTGAATCCTAGCGCAATAGCCGGCCGCGAGCCCCCGGCGTCGCGCCGTTCGACTCCGACCGCCGTCGTGTCACTCGCCCGTCCCTTTGCGTTATGCCTTGTGTGCTGACGGAACCTTGTAGTCGGCGAGCCCATTGGGGAAGACGCCGAGAGCAACCTCAACGAGGTCGACTGATTCGCGAAGAGGCTTGATCTTGCCGAAGCGTTCATCGGCATGCTGGAGGGACGCAACTTCGGCAAGCTGATCGTCCGCGTGGACGCCTAACGCCGATACGCGTGGATCAGAGACGTAACGCCGGATTTGTACCAGACACTTTCGTCGACAACCGCGGCCGGAGAGGCCAAGACGTCGTTTATCATGGCTGGAGTCGATGGAGGATCTCGCTGGAACTGCTGTCCGCGTGACGCCTGAGCGCGACCAGGCCGACGAATGGGCCGTGGTGCTCGCCGCCGGCAACATTCCACACCGCCTCAGCCCGAGGCTCGATGGCTGGGCGCTCATCGTCGCCGCCCGTGACGCTGAGGCCGCCCGCGAGGCCCTCGACGCCTATGATCGGGAAAACATTGCTGATACGGCGGACGTGGGCGCCGATGCCGTGGCGCCCATTCGTGGCGCGGCCGTGGTCGGCGTCGCCGTCGGCCTCTTGCTGATCGGGTTTTTTGCCGTCACCGGGACGCATGCCAGCCGCAGCATCTGGTTCGAACGCGGGGGCGCCGACGCCGCGCGCATTGTCGCCGGAGAATGGTGGCGCACCGTCACTGCGCTAACGCTCCACGCCGACGCGCCCCACGTGATCAGCAACGCGGGGGCGAGCGTCGTGCTCGTAGGGGCGGTGAGTCAGCAGCTCGGCCCCGGTGTGGGCCTCTGCATGCTCCTCCTCGCCGGCGCCGGCGGCAACGCCCTCACCGCCTTCGCCTACGGTACCCACCACGACTCCGTGGGCGCCTCGACGGCAATGTTCGGCGCCATCGGAATTCTCGCCGCCACGCGAGTCATGTCCCGCGGACGCCGCCCCGCCGCGCGCAAGCTGTGGATGGTCGTCGCGGCGAGTCTCGCCCTGCTCGCGCTCCTCGGCACGAGCCCGGGCTCCGACCTCCTCGCCCATCTGTTCGGGCTCCTGCTCGGCGGCGCCCTGGGCCTCGCGGCCGCGCCTACGCTGCCGCGACGTGTGAGCCCGCCCGTGCAGTGGGCACTCGCCGTGGCCGTCCTCGTGGTGGTGGTCGGCGCGTGGCTACGCGCTGTCGCCTGAGACCACACCATCCGCTGCGCCTCGAGTCGCTCGTCTAGCCCCCCTCTTCACCGGCGATCAACGAACGATCAGGCCCTGAGGCTCCGTCCCCGCCCTGATCCGGCCCGCCAGCACCAGCTTCTCGATGTCGATCACGGCAACGTCGTTCGCCCCGCGCACCGCAATGAACGCCGTCTTGCCGTCCCTGCTGAATCCAATGTTGGAGCCGCCCTGGCCGATCGTCAGGCGCTTCACTTCTTTGAAGGTCCGCGCGTCGAAGATCTGGGCGAAGGTGTCCTGGCCGTTGGTGACGACCACGTAGCGCCGATCGCGGGTCCAGGCGTTCGTCACAGGTTGCTTTCCGGTCGGCTCCGTCGCAAGCACCGCCAGATCGGAGGCGTCGAGAACCACGTTCGTGTTCGCGTCGGCTGTCTGCACCCACACCTCTTTTCCATCAGGAGACACGCGCAGCATGTGCGGCTTGCTACGGGCAGGGAAGGAGACGGTCTTGACCAGTCTTCGGCTCGCCATGTCGATCTTCGAGACCGTGTCCGCCTCGCGTTCCGGTGTGAAGCCAAACCGACCGTCCGGCGTCAGGTGGAGGTCTCGCGTGGAGTCCCCGCTGCCGTGCTCGAGGTCGAGGACCGGGATGAGGTTGTCCCCCGCCACGTTGATCGCGGCCTTCTTCTTATCGGGCAGCACGACCAGACTGTGGCCGGGACCCTTGCCGAGCCCGGCGATCGTCTTCGTGACGGCCACCTGCCTCGGATCGATAGCGATGGCCTGGACTTGATCGTTGGGAAAGTCGTAGGTCCAGATCCGTGCCCCGTCCCAGTACGTCTGCTCGTTGGACAACCAGCGCACCGAGGCGCCGAGCGTGCGGGTCTCGCGCACCTGGCGGTTGGCGACGTCGATCAGCGTGACATCTTTCGAGCCGACGTTGAAGACGTATGCTGTTTCGCGGTTTTCTGCGGCGCCGTCCGCCCCTGCCGATCGCACGGGGGCCGTACTCGTGGATGATCCGCAGGCGGAAGCGAGTAGTCCGAGCGCTGCGCTGCTCGCCCCCTTGAGGAGCGCGCGTCGATCGAGACTCGAGGATAGGAACCAATCCGTGCCGCCGACAAACACGCCCGTTGCCTCGTCACGCGAGGCGCAGTCTTCGGGAGCTCAGTGTGAAGGCGGCTTGGCCGCCGACAGGGGATTGATTATCGCATTCGACATCGTGTCTCTCCTTCAAGATCAGTACGATCGCCTGTTTCGCCGACCGTGATCGTAGTTCATCTGCGCGCCACAGCACAAACCATCCGATCCGCGGGTCCTGCTCCTGTGGTGGCATCATTGCCGCCACGAGCTTACGAGGAGGCCGTCATGACGCTCGACGTGCCGTTGCTCAGATCGGACACGCCCGGCGTGGCCAACGTTCTCCACTTCAACAACGCGGGCTCTGCCCTGCCGCCGCGTCCGGTCCTCGACGCGGTGATGAGCCACCTGGCGCGCGAGGCCGCCATCGGCGGCTACGAGGCTGCGGCCGAAGCGGCCGATCGCATCGCGGATGTCTACGACGCCGTCGCCACGCTGATCGGCGCGCGCCCGGACGAGATCGCGTTCGTGGAAAACGCCACGCGCGCCTGGGACATGGCGTTCTACGCGGTTCCGTTCCGGGCGGGCGACCGCGTCATCACCGCGAGGGCCGAGTACCTGTCGAATTACCTCGCATTTTTACAGATGAAGGCGCGCGTGGGGATCGAGATCGACGTGGTCGACAGCGACGCGTCCGGGCAGCTCGACCTCGCCGCGCTGGAGCGCGCGATTGGCCCGCGCACGACGCTGATCGCGATCACGCACGTGCCCGGGAGAGGCGGGCTCGTCCATCCGGCGGTCGACGTCGGCCGCATCGCCGCGCGCCACGGCATCCTCTATCTGCTCGATGCCTGCCAGTCGGTCGGCCAGCTCGCGGTCGATGTGCGGGAGATCGGCTGCCACATGCTCTCGGCCACGGGCCGCAAGTATCTGCGCGGGCCCCGCGGCACCGGCTTCCTCTACGTGCGGCGCGACACCATCGAGAGGCTCGAGCCGCCGTTCATCGATCTCCACGCCGCGTCCTGGATCGACGCCGACACCTACGTCGTCCGTGACGACGCGCGCCGGTTCGAAAACTGGGAGCGATTCATCGCGGGCCAGATCGGCCTGGGCGTCGCCGCCCGTTACACGATGCGGGTGGGCATCGACGCGATCGAAGCCCGGGTCAAAGCGCTTGGTGCGCTGCTGCGGCGCGAGCTCGCGAAGCGACCCGGCGTGAGCGTGCACGATCGCGGAGTGGAGCAGTGCGGGATCGTCGCCTTTCTCAAGGACGGCGAGGCGCCGGCCAAGACGCGCGACCGGCTGCGCGCCATGAACATCAACGCACACGAGGCCCGCTTGTCGCGGGCCGATCTGCCCGCGCGCGGAGTCGACGCACTCGTCCGCGCCAGCGTGCACTACTACAACGACGAGTCCGAGGTGGAGCGCTTCGTTCGGGCAGTGGGGGGCCTCGGCGGCCCTGAGCAGGAGTGGCGATCCGAACGATGATCCGCGATCCGGCAATATGAAGACGTAGACGGCGAGGGCCACGCCAGCTGAGCCCGCCTCCGCGACGCCGTCGTTGACATCACCGCTCCCCGTGACTACATTCCGCGGACGTGACCGGCCCCGCTCCCGAGCCGTCTCTGATCGCCTGCCGCCGCGTGGTGGCCCGTCGATTCCAGACTCCGTCGACGACAACTCGCGCGGCCACGTGCGTACTCGCGGCGCTGCTGACCGTCGCGTGCGCGACGCCTCCTCATCCGCCGACCGGCGCGATGTGGGGCTACCTCTGGACACCGCCGGCGACGCCGAGCCTCGAGATCGTCGGCTACACGGCCGACCGACCATCGTGTGAGTACAGTCGGCTACGATCGGAGACGCGTGGTGGCGTGCCGGTTCCCTCTCAGTTCTCGGCTCCCTGCCAACAGCTGGACGTCCTGCCGCATCGTGAGGGCGCTGCGTCGGTCTATTGGGTGTTCGTCGCCGAGGCCGGCACGGACCACTTCGCTGCCGGCGGGAATGATCCCAGCGTTTGTGCGAACCTTCGTCGAGAGGCGCTGAAGGCGCTGCCACCGGGCTCCATCCTGAGCGAGTGCGAGCCGGTCGTCGTGAAGCGCGTGATGTAGGCGTGGCTGACATGCGCGACGCCCTGGCGTTTACGTGAAGAGTACTGCGATGGCCGCCAACGTCATGAGTGCCGTGGTGGCCCAACCCAAGATGTTCGTCGCGACACCGTTCACGCGTCGGCCGATGATGCGGGGGTTGTTCGCGATCAACATGATGAGGACGAGGATGGGAGGCGCGAGAAAGCCGAAGATGACCGCGGTCCAGAACAGCGCGTCGATCGGGTTGACGCCAAGGTAGTTGATCAGCATCCCGACGAGCGTCGAGAGGGCGATCACGCCGTAGAACCCTTTCGCCTGCAGCGGGCTCTTCTCGAACCCGACCGGCCACCCGAAGACTTCACCGATCGCATACGCAGCTGACCCCGTGAGGATCGGGACGGCCAGCATGCCCGAGCCGATCAGGCCGAGCGCGAACAACGTGGTGGCCGCCTCCCCCGCCAAGGGCCGCAGCGCCTCCGCAGCTTCGCCCGCCGATTGGATCTCAGTATGGCCGGATGTGAACAATGTCACCGCAGACGCGAGGATGATGAAGTACATGACGAGATTGGAGAAGAACATGCCGATGTTGACGTCCCACGCGGCGTAACGAAGCTCGGCGTCAGTCGCGCCCCGCCGTTGCCACAAGCGCCGCTGCCCTTTATCGACCATTTCCTCGACTTCCTGACTGGCCTGCCAAAACCAGAGGTACGGGGAAATGGTGGTGCCGAGGATCGCCACGAGCGCCAGCAGGAACTGACGATCGAACCTGATCGTGGGCACGACGGTGTGGCGCAGCACCTCCGCGGCGTTCGGCCGAGCCAGCAGCGCCGCGCCGATATACGCGAGCAAGACGAACGCCAGCCATTTGAAGAGCTTCGCGATGAATCGATACGACCCCCAGAGCTGCAGCGCGACGATTATCGCCGCAATAGGAACGACGAGGACCGTCGCCGAGATCGGAACGATGAGGTTGAACGCCGCTGCAATGGCTCCGATATCGACGCCCGCGTTGATCGTGCAAGCGAGCGCAAGGCTGAGAGCAGCCGAGTAGCCGATCCAGTGCGGATAGTGACGGCAGAGAACGCCCACGACTCCGACGCCGGTGACGATGCCGATCTTGGCGGCGACGAACTGGGTCGCCGCCATCAGCGGATAGGTAATCCAGGCGGTCCACAGTGTCGCGTACCCGAGCGAGGCCCCGGCGACGGCATACGTTCCGACACCCGAGGGATCGTCATCGGACGCGCCGGTGATGAGGCCAGGCCCGAGGATCTTGAACGCGCGTTTCAGCGCGTTCGATTCGCGCTTGACTTCGGCCTCGCGGACACCCTCGAGCGGTAGCGTATGGAGCGGTCTTTTTCGCCGGAAGAGCCGACCTTTGCGAGACGTCGCCACGCTTCAGTCAATGGCAAGGTCTGTGCCGACGAAACACACAGAGCCGCCCGGGAGGAGGGACTATCTCTGATCATGAGGCACCGTTACGGTCGTGCTGCAAAGCGCCGAGTTCCCAGCGATGTCCATGCCTTGATAGGTCAAGGTATACACGCGCCCGCTGCCGCCGCCAAAGCGGTCTGCTCGTAGCTGCCCAGTGACGGCGGGAGTCCCCAGCGCAAAGGCCTCGATGTCTCCGGCTTCGAGCGGTTCGTTGCTCGTCACCGCGATCAAGGTAAAATCTCCTGGTCCCGACAGAGAGTCCGACACGTCAACCGCTGCCTTCACGGTCACCATCTTATGGTTTGGCGGCCACAGAACGTGCGGGCTCACGCTGCAGGTCACCGCCGGTGGCGTCTTGTCGATATTCACCGCGGGTGAAGTGAACGTGGCGGTGTTTCCAGCGAGATCGGCCACCGTGACGGTCTGTGTAACGCCCCTGCCCTCAGTCGTGAGGACAAGCGGACTCGACGGCGTCGTGACGCCGACGCCGGAGAGACTGTCGGCAGCGGCAAAAGCAATCGAAACGCCGCCGTTGTGCCAGCCAGCTGCATTTGCCGGCGGCGTGGGTGATCTGAACGTCACCGTCGGTGCTGTCTTGTCGAGGCGCACCACGAGCGTCTTCGACGCCTCCTGGTTGCCGGCGTTGTCGACGGCGAAGTAGGTAAGAGCGCTGCTGCCCTCGGACGACAATCTCACGGAGGCCATGCTCCCGGCGACGACGCCGCTGCCACCTTGAGAGCCCGCGAGGGAGAAGTGAATCTCCTTCACACCGGAGCCACCTGCCTCATCGCTCGCAGCCAGCGTCACGGTGACGTCGCCGTTGTTCCAGCCGTTTTCGTTCGGCGCAGGCATCCGCCTCGCCGTCGTCGTCGGCGGCGTCGTGTCGCGGTTCGCGCACGAGACGCGCAGGTCCAGGTCCACGATCGCCGGCGGAACGATCAGAACCGGCGACAGAACGAAGGTCTGGGTCGGGTCGGTGGGCGAGACGCAGCCCCTCTTCTCCGCGCGGACCTGGTAGGTGCCGGCGATGACATCCCAGCCGAAGAGACCCCGCCCGTCGGTCGCGTCCGGGTTGTTCCGGTTCTCGAGTGACATCGTGGCGCTGCCGTCCGGCACTGGGACGAACGGCCCACTCGCGGTGTCGGAGCGCAACAACGTGACCGTCGCGCCTGGCACCGGCTCGCCGGTCGTCGTGCGGACGGCGCCGCTCGGATCGACATAGATATCGAAGCTGATGTCTGTCGGGAACGGGTCGCCCGGACATGGCAACGAGATGTCGACACTGCCATAGCCTTTGTGTGGATCCAGCGGCGCGATGCGCGCAGTGTACGTGCCCGCCGGGCCCTCCGTCATGACGTCGCCAACGACGGCGCCCGCTGGCGGCACGTCGATGAAGAACGTCGCCCCTGTCGCGCCCGGGCAGCCCGTCGTCGTCAGGATCAGCGGATCGCGCCAGTAAACAATAGGAAGCCCGTCGGGATTCGTGCCGCGGCTCGTGATCGTCGTGCCCGCGGGCGGCGGTACCGGAGCGTGGAGAAATAGATCCTTGACGGTACTGCCGTTGAGCTTAACGACCCTTATGTGCGGCAGCAACGTGAATCCGGCGGGCGGATCCGCCCGAACCTCGTAGCTGGTGAATCCTACGAGCCCCGTGAAACTGAACGCGCCATTGCCATCTGCCGTCTGCGTCGAGCACGGGCCGGCGGGCAATTGGCACACTTGGACGAGAGCGCCGGGGACCAGCGGTCCAGCAACCGAAGTATCAAAGACTTGACCGCTGAGTGTGAAGCCATCAACGCCACCAAGGTTCTCCTCAAAGGACGATCCGGTCACCCGGTCGCCTCCCCTGTTGAAAGTCAGGCGCGCTGCCGCGATGCCGGAGGCGATGGCAGAAACTCCTCCGCCGATGCCGTGGATCGTGGCTGTGTACGTGAGCGTGGCGGAGGCGGCGCCGTTGACCGACTGACCGAAGTTCACGCTATTGCAAGTAGCAGTGCTCGACCCGGACGTGGTTCCCTCTACCACGATGGCCCCCGTCGCGGGGTCCGTGACGGTGAAGCGGCCTCTCCATGTGCCAGCGGTACTGATACTGATGACGCCCTCCTCTCGGAAGTCGCCGCTGAAAGGACCGTCCGCAATGCCACCGAATAACTGGTACTCGATGACATTGCCACTGCCGGCGCTGAAATCGCAGGTGAAGTTCCCGTTGAAGCCGAACCCGCGCCACTCGAACTTCTCCCCATCGAGAGTCGAACCGGCCACGCCGACCGCCGGGTTGCCGATCATAACGACAAAGGCCAGCGTGAGGATTGCCGCCACGCGCCGCAGGCACGTGAGCACAACCTTCCCCAAGCCGGTCGAGCCGATAGGACGATGCATCCAAGGCGATCGCATCATGGCGCGAAACGCAGTCGGTATTGACAGCGCCCTGCCCAACCGCACGTTCTGTGGCATGTTGCGCCTCCTCGCACACGCATGTGCAGAGGGCCCTCGACGGCACGTGTTGCAAGCCAGGTAGTCGCTTTTCATTTCTAGAAACTTCAATGCCGAATGCCGCGAGAACGGACCACGAAGGTAAAAGCGCGGTCGTCGTCGAGCGACGCAGGGGAAGCGTGGCGCGGAAGTTGCGGCTGCGAACTTGAGCGGCTCGTGAATGCGGGCAAGCTCGGGGCTTGCTGCAAGCGTTCCATCGATGTGGAGAACTTCGAAGAGTACAAACGGGAGGCGACATACGCCACTGTCCGCAGGGCTGAGTCCGAGCGTCGGCTCGCCTTCATGGCCGCGCGAGCACGATCAGGATCCCGCTTACCGGGCATCCCTGGCTCCTTCATCAGCCGGGCCGGTGCACCACAGGGGAACTAGGGCGCGACCCTAGTCCCGATATCGATAGGTGTCAATCGAATTCCGCGCAGGGCTTCTGGATCGGGCTGTCGACCTCGCCTTTGCGGAGCTGACCGCGGGCGTGACGGGGCAGCGAGCGAGACACGCCGAGCTGGAGGGCGAGCTTAGCGCGATTCAGAGCCGCATCGATCGGCTGCTGGATGCGCTGGCAGACGGCTCAGTCCCGCGCGACGAGGTGGCCGTACGGCTCAACGCCGACCTTCACAACAAAGTCGGCGACGTGAAAGGTCTGCTTGGGATCAGGTCCCGCAAGCCCGCCAGATGCTTAGAAAGCTCCTCGCTGACAAGATCGAGATCGAATCTGTCGGCAGCGGCAGGCGGCGCGGATTCAAATTCCGTCGCGCATTGACTGTCGACCGGCTGATCGGCGGGGATGCGATCGTCGGGACAAATAACACGCCTGTAAGTGGTGACCCCAACGAGACTCGAACCCGTGTTTGAGTCACGATCACGTTTTCGCCAACTCAATCCCGCGGTTGCGCGACAACCGAACCCCAAGGCGGGCACGCGACTAAAACACGCACCCAAAGTGCCTCGAACCTCACATGGCGTGCTGGCTCCGCGCGCCCGGTGGCGCGAGCGCGTGGTCGCGTACGGATGCGTGCTGCCCCGAGCCGCGGCGACGCCGCGGGCCGCAGGTCTGCACGATGCCGGAGTGAAACCCACCCCGCGCGCCCGATGGGCCCTCACAAGAAGGATTCAGTTCGAGGGCAAGAAACGGAATGTCGGCCGTGGCGCTGGCGAGTACGTTGCCGTTTGAACCTGGCGCAAAGGGTGCTGGGCGGAGATGAAGCAGATGCGAACTCAAAGGGGACGAGGAGGACGTGCGATGAACTTGGACACATTCACGTCAAAGCGGGCGTTTGTGGAAACACCCTCGGGGCGGATCAGCTACGTCGAGAATGGCAAGGGCCTTGTGGCCCTATTTGTTCACGGGGTCCTGCTGAACAGCTATCTCTGGCGGCACCAGTTGGCCCCGCTCAACGCCGCACGCCGATGCATCGCGGTCGATCTGATGGCCCACGGCGCGACGACCATCAAGCCCGATCAGGATGTCTCCCACGACGCTCAGGCCGTCATGCTGGCGCAGTTTCTCGATGAAATGCGAATCGACCGCGTGGATCTGGTCGGCAACGACAGTGGTGGCGCTATCGCCCAGATCTTTGCCGCAAAGTATCCAGAGCGTCTCCGGACCCTTGCGCTCACGGATTGCGACGCGCATGACAACTGGCCGCCCACGGCGGTCAAAGAGTTTCTTGAACTGGTAGCGCGAGGGGGTCTCCGGGGTGCGCTGGAGAAGATGCTTGCGGACGGAGACTTTGCTCGTTCGGATCAGGGGTTTGGTCTGTGGTACGAGCGGGCGCAAGACGTCGCGGACGAGACGCTTGCGACGTATCTTCAGCCGCTTGTGGCGTCACCGTCGCGAGTCCGAGATCTCGAGCGATTTTTCGGCACATGGGACAACACGCAGACAGTGCGCATAGAGGATGAGCTGCGGACGCTCACCGTGCCGACGCTCATCGCGTGGGGCACAGACGACGTGTTCTTCGATGTGAAGTGGTCGCACTGGCTAGCGCGAACGATCCCGGGAACGAAGCGCCGTGTCGAGTACGAGGGTGCTCGACTTCTTTTCCCAGAGGAGCGTTGGCCACAATTTAACGAGGATCTCCGGGCGCACTTCATGACGGTCGGGAAGTAGTATGACCCTCCTCGCGTGGACATGAGGCGCCTGGCATTCGTGCTTCTGCTGGTCGGCCTGGTGGACGGCTGGCTGGCCGCCTACTGCTCAGCCCTCTACACTAGCGCGGGCGAGCAGGGCGTGTACAGCCCGCACAGCTGCACCTGCACGCCCCACCGCATCCAGCTCTAGTAGCGTCCAGCAGAAGCACCGTCGTGCCCGAGGCCGCCGGCTTCGCGCCCTGCCCCCCCTGCCGGCCCGATCTACATCCGCTCCTAGTCTAGCCCGCCGCGTCGTCGTCCTCCACCATTTCACGCCGCGGAGGACGGCGACGTCTCTGCCGGTTCAGCGCGGACGGTCACCATCATGAGAGGGCACCTCACGAACGTTGGAGCTGGACGTTTACCTAGTGTGAGCCAGAAGCGCTTCCAAGTGGCCCGGCCGGGAATCGGAACCGACGAGTGTGGAAACGAGC
>WNFJ01122626.1_pt1 | contig 11354 bp, 12 predicted proteins | sample 5400461 | NCBI WGS metagenome assembly WNFJ01 (sample SAMN13153349, study PRJNA577476) | soil metagenome | isolation source: 115 cm saprolite on Douglas fir-dominated hillslope | place: USA:California | collected 2013-09-17 | reverse complement strand
ACAAACAGCAAGCCGGCCAGCACCGCAACCGTGATGGTCGCAATACGCCGCCGCAGGGCATACAATTGCACCGCCAGCGGACGCACACTTTCGATCCACGATGCAGCCATCGCCTCCGCCTGCGGCGCTCTTTGGACCACGGCTCGCAGCCCGTCTTGCGGGCTGGGAAATCGCCGGAGTCTTGAAACGACTTTTATTCGAAAATCCATTGCTTGGCCGCCGTGCTCAACTTCTCCAGACCCCGCTCACTCCGCGCCTCGGAATACACTCGCACCACCGGTTCGGTCCCCGAAAGCCGGTAGCACACCCACGAGCCGTCCTCGAAAACCAGCTTCAAACCGTCGGTGCGAACGACATCACTAACCTTGTGTCCGCAAAACTCCCGCGGATCGGACCTTAGCTTCTCAGTGAACTTCGCTTTTACCTCAGGCGTCAAGCGGAAGTTCTCCCGCTGCGGATAATAGGAACCAACTTGGTTACATAGCGCCTTCAGTTGCTCACCTAATGGCGTACCCCGCAGCGCCACCATCTCGCAGCAAAGCAACCCCGCGAGCACCCCATCTTTCTCCGGTACGTGATGACGGATCGAAAGTCCGGCACTCTCTTCCCCGCCAATCGCGATCTTGTCCTGCATGATCAGCTCGCCAATGTATTTGAATCCGACTGGCGTCTCATGCAGTTCCACGCCACGCGCTTTGGCGATGGCGTTGATCAAATTCGTGGTGGCCACCGACTTAGCAACGCCGTTTTTCCAGCCTCGGCTTTCCACCAGGTAGTCGAACAGCAGTGCGATCACGTAGTTGGGCTGCAGGAATGTTCCGTCCGCATCGACTATCCCAAAGCGATCAGCATCGCCGTCAGTCGCAATGCCTATGTGGGCTCCTGTCGCCCGCATTTTTTCCCGCAGGTCATTCAACAAGTGATCGTCCGGCTCCGGCGCATGTCCGCCAAAAAGCACATCACGATAATCGTGGACCGTGGCAACTTTCACGCCGACGTCGCTCAAAACGCCGTCCGAGTATCCCCGCGCCGCGCCCCACATGGGATCGAAACACACCTGGAGGTTCGCCTTGCGAATCACTTCCAGATCCACAATCTCCCCAATTCGCTTCAAGTATCCCGGTTTCACGTCAAGCGATTCCCTGGCCACTCCAGTTCTGCCGTTGCCTCCTGCGTGTGACGCCGGAACTTTAACGTCCCCGGCTTGAATCTCGGCCTCAATTTTCTTTGTGACTTCGGGCAGCGCCGGGCATCCATCCGGCGTCGAGAACTTGATGCCGTTATATTCCGGAGGATTGTGCGAGGCAGTAAAGTTGATCACACCATCCGCCTTCGTTTGAGCGACGGCGTAAGCGAATGCCGGGGTGGGTGCTGGTTCCGTGACCATGACCGGCGTAATGGCGTGTGCCGCCAGAATATCCGCGGCCATGGAACAAAACGTTTCCCCCAGAAACCGCGGATCGCGCCCCACGATTACTCGCGCGCCCTGTTCCTTCTGTGCGGCTACGTAGCGCGCGATTCCGCCCACCGCGCGGCGCACATTAGCAAAGGTGAACTCCTCCGCCATCACCGCCCGCCACCCCGAAGTACCGAACTTGATCTGCATGCTCATCTTCTCGTTTTCCAGCTTAACTGTTACGCTCTCAGATGGCACTGATCGGCAGAGGGCTGCCGGCTGCTGCTGAAAGCTGATTTTATATGACTGACAAGCGAGTCGTCCTTAGCATTACCGCCTCGGAACAGGAGGCCGCCAAAATCGCGCGTCATCTGGTCGAGCGCGGCCTGGCAGCTTGCGTCAATATCGTGCCGCAAGTTACATCAGTCTACCGCTGGAAAGATAGAGTGGAAGAAGCTCGGGAATGGCTCTTGATGATTAAGACGACGGCTGGGGTCTTCGGTCAAGTGCGCCAGGCGATTGCGGATCTCAACTCCTACGAGCTCGCGGAATGCATCTGTCTTACGATTGAAGATGGATCGCCGGATTATTTGCAATGGATTGCCGAATCGGTCTCCGCAGAAGAATGACTCGGCTGGGTCGTTCACGTTACACTGCCGCTCAGATTCAGCCGCCAATAATCCAGCGAGTAGGGCGGGTCGTCCGTCGCAGCCTGCGCCGTCAGTTCTGCCACAAACTTCTTACGAAGTTCTTCTGAGGGAATCTCGCGCAAGTGCGCGTGCAGAATTATATTGCTGACAAACTCTTCGTACTGCTGGGCGTCATCCAGGATCGCTGGAGCGGCCTCGACGCTGGTCTCCACATTCACAAATCCAGCGTGTCGCAAAATTTCAGCCGCCTGCTCGTCACTCGCAAAAAACCACGGCTCCGTAAACAGGGCCAGATGAGGGGCATAGAGCGAAGTGCGCGCGAGCTTGCCCACCCGATTCCGCAACCGCGCCAGGTTCGCACCGCCCCCGCACTGCGCGTGAAGCCACCCTCCGGGCCGCAGCGCCCGACGCAGGCTGACAAAAAGACGATGATGATCCAGCACCCAGTGGAATGCCGCAGTGCTGACAATGCCATCAAACGCGTGTTCGAAGGGCAGGTGCAACAAATCGGCCGCCACTAGGCTTACATGCGCACCTCGCAAATGATCTCGTGCCTCCATGAGCATGTTCCGCGAGAGATCCGCGCCCACCACCCGTCCTCGTGGTAACGCCGCAATCAACTCGGCTGTCAGACGGCCAGTCCCGCACCCGGCGTCGAGCAGTTGTTCATCCCCCCGCAGCCTCAGCCGTGACAACACTCTCCTGCCCCAACTCACCTGTGGTTGAGAAAGCCGGTGGTAGACCGACGAATTCCATTCGCGAGATTGCCCCGGATCGCTCACGGAAGGTTTCACATGTAACAAGAAGGTTTAAGTGCTACCGGTGCAGATCTTTCCAGTGCGGTAAAACGTTTTAGATTGCAGCCAGTCCCAATTCCAGATCTTCAAGAATATCCTGCAAATCCTCGATACCCACCGAGATACGCACCATGCCATCGGTAATACCGATCGCCTTGCGTCCCTTCTCGCCCAGCGCCGCATGCGTCATCGTTGCTGGATGCGAGATCAGCGTCTCCACTCCCCCCAGCGACTCAGCCAGCGAGCATACTCGCAGCTTCTTCAGCATCTTATTGGCATTCTTCAGCGACCCAGTCTCGAACGTGATCATCGATCCGAATCCACTCATCTGCCGCTTCGCCAGCTCATGCTGCGGATGATTGGCCAGACCCGGATAGAAAACCTTGCTGACCTTCCTATGATTAGCCAGAAACTCGGCCACCACGCGCCCATTGCTGTCGTGGATTTCCATTCGCGCCGCTAGCGTCTTCACGCCACGCAACAACAGCCAGCACTCAAACGGAGAGAGTATTGCCCCTGCCGCCTTCTGTAGAAACGCAAGCTTCTCCGCCTGCTCCGGCCTACTGCACACCACCACGCCACCCAAGCCATCGCTGTGACCATTAAGAAATTTTGTAGTCGAATGTATGACCATATCGGCGCCCAGAGCCAGCGGCTGCTGAAAGTAGGGCGACATAAAAGTGTTGTCCACCACCAACTCGGCCTTCTTGCGCCGGGAAATCTTGCTGATGGCCGCCAGATCGCTCAATCGCATTAGCGGATTGGTTGGCGTCTCCACGTATACCATCCGCGTATTCTTGCGGATCGCGCGCTCCACGTTTTCCGCATCGGACGTATCCACGTATGAAAATTCCAGACCGAAACCCGTCAGCACCTGATTAAACAGCCGGGGCGTGCCCCCATATAGATCGTTTCCACAAACGATGTGATCGCCCGCCCTCAGCATGCTGGCGACCGCATTGATGGCCGCCATGCCGCTGGCAAACACTGGCGCCGCGACGCCGCCTTCGAGGGAAGCCAAGTTTTGCTCGAGCCGGGTTCGCGTGGGATTCGACACCCGCGAATACTCATACCCCTTGTTTTCCCCGATCCCCTGCTGCACGTACGTTGAGGTCGGATAGATAGGGACAGTGACGGCTCCGGTCAACGGATCCGGCTCCTGTCCATCGTGAATTGCGCGCGTGGCAAAACCTGGTCGTCTATTTTTTTTCATGGCTCTCAACAACGAATCCGCCTTCTCTGCGTTCTCCGCGGATATTCTCTGCGCCCTCCGCGATTCAAGCTCTCGGCCCTGGCAAAAACCGCTGCTCTAAATCCCGCCTTCAAACATATTCTTCGACAAATACCGTTCCGCCGAATCCGGGATAATCGTTGCCACCCGTTTTCCCGCGCCCAGGCGCCGCGCCACCTCTAGAGCCGCAAACACCGCCGCTCCTCCGCTCGACCCCGCCAGTACGCCTTCTCGCGCCGCTAACTGTTTTACGGTCTCAAATGCATCTTCATCGGTCACCGCAATTACTTCATCGCAGAGGGACCGGTCAAAAGTCACGGGGATAAAGCTCGCACCAATTCCTTCCACCTTGTGTGGACCGGGCTCTCCCCCACCCAGCACCGATCCTTGCGTTTCCACCGCGAAGGCCAGCACTCCCGCCACATGCTCCTTCATATATCGCGCCACGCCGGTAAAAGTTCCGCAGGTGCCGCAACCCAAAACCACTGCATCGATTTTGCCGCCCAACTGCTCAAACATTTCCACGGCGGTGGTCTCGTAGTGGTAGTCGGGATTCGCCTGATTCTCAAACTGCCCCGCCATGAACGCTCTCCGATCACCGGTCACCAGATCTTTAGCGCGGCGGATCGCTCCCTGCATCCCCTCATCGTCTGGAGTACGCTCAACCTCAGCCCCCAGAGCGCGCATGATGATAACTTTTTCCTGCGAGAAGTTTTCCGGGACAAACAATTTCACCTTATAGCCGCGATTCACCCCGATCAACGCCAGCCCGATGCCGGTATTCCCCGCCGTCGCCTCCACAATCGTACCGCCGGGCATGAGCTTCCCCTCCTGCTCGGCCCTGCGAATGATCCCAATGGCAGCGCGATCTTTCACGCTGCCGCCCGGATTCAAGTATTCAAGTTTGGCGAAGATGTCTGCGGAACCGGCGGGAACCAGCCGTTTCAGCCGAAGCGTGGGGGTCCCGACGACCAGATCGGTAATATCGTCGGCAACCCCCAGATGGGAGACTTCAGAGTTCTTCAAGTGCACGTTACAGGGTAAGGGGTGAGTTTGGAATCGTCAATGGAACGAAAGGGGTGAAACTCTACTTCGCTCCCGACGCCGCTGCCTGTGTCCCCGCATAGTATCCGCTTTTGGTCCGCACCACCAACTTGCTGTGGCCTTTCACTTTGGCTTCGACTCGGATTTGCCGGAAGCCGCCGCTGGACCTGGGATTCGTTGGCTTGTAGCCGATGGTGTACTGATTGCGAATGTCGTGCGCGACTTGCCGGCTGATCTCATCCACTTCATCCAGGTCCACTTCATCCAGGGTCTTCGGAAAAAATGCCAGACCCCCGGTACGCTGGGCGATGATTTCCAGTGCCCGCTTGGCTCGCTTGGGATGTTCTTCATCTCCTAATATCCCAATCGCATAGACTGACGGTCCGTTTTCTTCCTGTAACTGCTTCACCGCCTGCTCCAGAGTTTCGCGGCTGGCGTTGTCCTCTCCATCCGTCACCACGAACAAAACCTTCCGTTCCAATCTGGCGTTTCTCTTCAGGTGCTCGCCGGATGCCACCGCAGCTTCGTACAAGGCTGTGCCACCCTTGGCGTCAATTTTTTCCAGTGCCTCTTTCAATTTCAGCAAATCGTTGGTGAAATCCTGATCGAGATAATATTCGTCGTTGAAATTCACCACGAAGACCTCGTCCTGCGGATTGCTTGACCGCACCAGGTTCAACGCCGCCTGGTTCACCTTGGCACGCTTTTCCCGCATGGATCCGGAATTGTCGATTAGGATTCCCATGGCCACGGGAATGTCTTCATGGTGGAACGAAACAATCGCCTGCGGTTTCCCATCCTCGAGCACAGTGAATGCATTTCGCTCAAGGTCGGTCACGATGCGCTGCTTGTCGTCGACAACCGTCGCATGCAGCAGAACTTCATCCACATCCTTGCGGATGACGTAGGTTCCATTCTCATCGGGAACCTGCTGTTGGCTCGGAGGGGTTATAGGCGGGGGACTGGTGTCTGACTTGGATTGAGGATCTTTTGCGGGAACAGAATGAGATAGTGGCTGTCCCCAGTCGGCGGATGCGGGCTGGCCAGTCGAAGACTGAGCGGATTGCGCTTGGAGTTGCGGAGCTCTCCACTCCGCACTTCCCGCAAAAGGCTGGAGAAGTACCGCGACCGCGGCTCCGGCCCAGATCGCGTAGCTTAGAAAAGAAACTCTCTCGCCCCGCTTATTCCTGGGGCGCGTAATATCCGGTCCTGGCATACACTCGGAGTGGCGGTAGTCCTTTCGGCGGAAGTAATTTCACTTTAATCTTACGCCATTTGCCGTCCCGCGCCACTTTGGTAGGACGATATCCCAGCACATATTGATTGCGCAGTTCGACTCCGATCTTGGTCGCCACATCCGCCAGGTCGTTCGGATTTTCGACCGTAAACGCCCGTCCACCCGTCAATTCGGCAATCTCACCCAGGAGCGCCGGGCCGAGTCGCTCTTCCTCGGTGGGAAAATAGCGGTCGTAAATACCGATGGCATACACCATGACGTCCGCTTCTTTTATCAAAGCCTTGATCTCGCCCTCCGTGTAGCGGCTGTGATTGTCGCCCCCATCGGAAATGATGAGCAGCGCCTTCTTCGCGTATTTGGCCTGCCTCATTTTGCTGATGCCCATATAGATCGCATCCAGCAGGGCCGTCCGCTTTCGAGGCACGGTGAATACCAGCTTGCCCTGGATCTCGTCCACTGAATTGGTGAAATCGCTCACCACCTCGGGCGCGTCCGAGAATGTGATCATGAAAAATTCGTCTTGAGGGTTGGCAGTCTTAAAAAATTCCACCACCGCATCCTTGGCACGGTCCATCTTGCTGCTCATGCTGCCGCTGGAATCGAAGATCACTCCTAGAGAAACCGGCGCATCTTCACTCGAGAAAGACTTGATCTCCTCTTTCGAACTGCCTTCGAACAACTGGAAGTTCTCCCTGTCCAGCCCCGTCACCAGCCGGTTCATGGGATCAGTAATCGTTACCGGCACCAGCACCAGATCCACCGCGACCTTCAAGGCACGTGTGTGCGTATCCAGGGTTGGGGAGACAAGGGTTTGCTTGGCGATTTCCTCCGTCCTCCCTTTCTCAACTTCGCGGGGGAGGATGTGGACATCGTTTACGCTCGTCTGCGCCATCGCGGACGGCGGCAAACCACATGCCGCACACAACGCGAACAGCAGCATCAGCAGGGCAGGGCAGATTTCACGCAACCGCACGATTGTTTGGTTCCAGGGTTGAACCGGGCAGGACTTCCGAACTACTTGCCGAACTAGGGCCTTGGGGCGAGTTGACCGGCGCCCATCCAGGAGGGCCATAAGCACCTCGATTGGCCGCGATAATATCACAGCTCGGGCGAAGTGGATGCCCTTTCTTTGTCAAAAGTTGGAGACAATCCGGAAATGGGTCGACACTTCCGGGCGATTCATCGCAGCCGGGTAAGCGCTGAGCCAACGCCTTCGATCCATATTGTTACAATCAAAGGTCCTCATGGCAGACATCCTTTCCTTTCGCGCGTTCCGTTATGATCGCCAGCAGGTTCCCCTCGCTCATGTGGTCACCCAACCTTACGACAAGATCACTCCCGCGCTGCAAGACCGCTACTACGCTGCCAGCCCGCATAATCTTGTGCGGATACTGCTAGGCAGGCGCGAAGCGGGAGATGATGCTGAAAACAATGTGTATTCCCGGGCGGCGGCCTACTTTCGCGACTGGCGTCAGCAAGGCATCCTGCGCCAGGATTCGTTGCCCTCACTCTACGTATACTCGCAATGCTTCAGGCTTCCCGGCTCATCCACCGAGTTGGAACGCCGCGGCTTTATCGCTCTGGGCCGCATCGAGGACTATTCCGCGGGCGTCGTCTACCGCCACGAACAAACCCTGGCCAAGCCCAAAGCCGACCGCCTCGACCTGCTGCGTGCCACCCGCGCCCACTTCGGCCAGCTTTTCATGCTTTATGAGGACTCGGGCCAGATTGAATCGTTACTCGCTATTCCCACCGATCCAGCTATTTCGGTCAGGGACGAATACGATGTTCTTCATCGTGTGTGGCCCGTCTCCGACCCCCATGTGATTCATTCTGTCCAAACCGCAATGAGCGATAAGAAGCTCATCATTGCTGATGGCCACCACCGTTACGAGACCGCCTTGACGTACCGCAATGAGCGCCGCGCCGCCGATTCCTCCGCGATGGAGAGGGGCATGGCGCCCTACGACTTCGTCATGATGACGCTCGTCAACATGAACAGCCCCGCTCTTCTGATCCTGCCCACACACCGCGTCGTTCATGGCCTGGCGTCGTTCTCGGAAGAAACGTTTCGCCATTCGACCCGACCTTTCTTCGAAGTGGAAGCCATCGATCCTTCTGTCGACGCACCTCGCGCAACCGCCATGCTTCGCGAATCCGATCGTGCTGGAACTTCCATTCTCGCCGTCACCGCCAACCGCGCCTTCCTTTTGCACCACCCCAATCCCAACTCCACTGCGCATTTTGCTGGCTTGTCCACCCGCCAGCAAGCGCTCGACGTGGTGCAGTTGCACAAGTGTCTGCTGGAAAAAGTGTTGAATCTATCGCAAGAATCCATCCGCAACCAACAAAATCTCTCCTACGTGCGAAACGCTTCCGAGGCATTGTCGCAAGTGCGGGGCCCGAGTGCCCGCGCCAACGTCGCTTTTTTGATGAACCCCTGCCGCATGTCACCATGTCACAAGTGCGCGACATCGCGTTCGCGGGCGAAGTCATGCCCCAGAAATCGACCGACTTCTATCCCAAGCTGCTCAGCGGTTTGACCATTTATGCGCTCGATTAGAGAGAATCGGAGAAGTGAAATTGCGAATAGGTATGGTAAGGGCTTGGCCTTCGTCTGGGCTTCCGTTTTACTGTTTCTTGCCGTTCTGCTTGTCGCCGCCGCGGCTCCCGAAAAGCATCTTGCCGTATACTCCACCGCCGCCAACTACTCTCTACCCGTAGTGCAGCGGCAAGGCCAGGATTACATCGGCCTGCTCGAATTGCTCGATCCCCTTGGCACGGTGAGCGCAAAATCCGATCCCCCGCGCTGGCGCCTGCATTACAACAACATCCTGGGAGAGTTCACGGTGGGCAAGAGCCGCGCGCGCATACAGGGACGCGACACCGATCTCTCGGGAAAATTCCTCATAGAAAACGGGCGCGGGCTCGTCCCCCTCGCTTCCCTCAATTCCCTATTGCCCCGCTTCCTGGGCGGCCCCGCAACTCTGCGTGAGGAGTCTAACCGGCTCTTCATCGGCAACATCGCCACGCACTTCACCGCTTCGGTTTCTCCGGACAACCCCTCGCGCCTGGTCTTTCACTTCACCGCGCCCGTCAATCCATCGGTTGCCAGCGAACCAGGCAAGTTGCGCCTGACCTTTCGCCGCGAACCCCTCACAGCGCCGGCTTCGCCCATGCTCACTTTCGGCAGCAAAATCATTCCCTCGGCCGATTATTCCGAGAACAATGGCGCCGCCGAAATCGAAGTGACAACGTCGATCCCGCTTCTTGCCAGCTTCAGTCCGGATGGACGGACTATCACTCTCGCTCCCGCAAAATCGCAGACCGAGACTAATCCTCCTGGCGTAAGTGGAGTCGGCGCACCGGCAGCCAGCATTCCCGTCGTCGCTCCGGCTCAAAGCAACGTACAGTCTTCTTCAGGACCTCTGCCCACTTCCGCTCCGCGGCGTTACTTCGCGATCGTGGACGCAAGCCACGGCGGCAACGACCGCGGTGAAGCCCTCAGCACCACGCTCGCGGAAAAAGACATCACCGTGGCCTTCGCACGCCGTCTGCGTCAGGAACTCGAAAGCCGCGGCATCACCACACTGGTCCTTCGCGACTCTGACGCTAATCTCCCCATCGATGACCGCGCTTATTTCGCCAACACTACTCACGCCGCTGTCTACATTTCCCTCCATGCCGCCTCCAACGGCCACGGCGTGCGCCTCTACACCGCGCTGCTTCCCTACACGGGAGAGGATGATCGCGGCCCCTTCCGCTCCTGGACCACAGCCCAGTCTTCGTCAATCCCTCTCAGTCAAGCCACTGCCGCAAGCGTGGCTTCCGAACTGCGAAAGCTGCAAGTCACGGTGCGTACATTAAGCGCTCCGCTTCGCCCCTTGAATAACATTGTCACTGCGGCCATCGCAGTCGAAGTTGCACCGCCCGCCTCCGACCTTTCTCCACTCACCGCGCCTGATTACCAGCAACTCATCGCGGGCGCAATAGCGAATGGAATCGTCGCCATCCGCGCCCAACTCGGAGCCGCCCCATGATTGGAGGACAATGATTCCTCGCCACTTTTACCTCGCGGTCTCCGTGCTGCTTCTAGCTGTCTTGAGCATGGGACTCTACGCCTGGCACATGCGTGGACGCGCCGCTGCCACTCCCGTCGCCTCCACTGATACGCGACCGGTAGAGGCTCCCGTCGCCGGACCTACCGAGCGGGTGACGCTGTTTGTCGCCTACGATGACATCGGAGTGCTGCGAGCTCAGTCCGCTCAGATTCCACTGCCTTCCGTCCGCCAACAGCGCGCCGAAGAACTGTTACGGGCTCTCTTGGCTCTATACCTCGGAAAATCCTCGCCTCACCAACTCTCGCACGGCTCCGACATTCGCAGCGTCTACCTGGTTGATCCCGGTCTAGCCGTCATCGACGTCAACGCCGCTTTCGCCGATGGCCACCGTTCCGGCCGAAGAACTCACAGTAGCGTCCCTGATCCAGACTCTTTCCGCCAACATTCCCAGCATTTTGAAAGTGAAAATCCTGGTGGAAGGCAAGCAGCGCGAAACCCTCGCCGGACACGCCGATCTGTCCAATTTCTTCGACGTCTCCGCCATCAAAGAACTAGGTGCGCAACTGCAGTCAACCCAGTAGCCATCACCGTTTCGCGATGGGCGCGGAGTTCACTTCCCAGAAGCCCGTTTCTGGATAGCTTTCAGTCTGACCGTAACGTTTGGCCATGCGGATCGCAGTTGCGGCAGACCATCCCATCATGCTTACCACCTCGAACGTTAACTCCCGCATACGGCAACGACTCATTGAGCGCGAGAAAAATTAGAAATGCTCGAAAGGCCCAAGCATGGTATGATTGCGCCGGTTTCCTGAGGAGGCAACGAGCGGGAGGAACCTGTCTGCGGTCTTCTTACCTGAGAATCCGCAACTTAAATGAGAGGTGAAACATGCGCGCTTACATTGCCGGGCCATTATTCAATGAGGGAGAACGATGGTGGA
>WNFJ01227808.1_pt1 | contig 11356 bp, 8 predicted proteins | sample 5400461 | NCBI WGS metagenome assembly WNFJ01 (sample SAMN13153349, study PRJNA577476) | soil metagenome | isolation source: 115 cm saprolite on Douglas fir-dominated hillslope | place: USA:California | collected 2013-09-17 | reverse complement strand
CCACCGAGACCAGCGCCGAAGTCGTAGCGGACGCGACCGCGAGTACCGCAACTGCCAGCGAGGAAAAGGGCCTCAGACGACTTTTCACTCTCACACAGCCTCCTGCAAGTGGTTGGTGCTGACGCTCAGGCGGGTTCCCGCCCATTCTGCTAGACGCAGGTTCCCGGCGGATGCTTGCGTGAGCCGATCAAATCGCCAAGCGGGAACGTGAGCCGTGCCGTCTGGCCGCACGCGCTGTTGAGGGTTGGGAGGGGGCGGACCCGAGTGCCCCCTCCCCCGAACGAAACGCTTGCTTAGCAGACCACGGCCACGACCGTGCCCGTGCCCGCGTGGCCCGGGTCGTTCGAATAGCCGGGGTTCGTCTTGACGATGACGATATGAACGATGGTGCCGGAGGTCGTCGAGCCAGACTTGGTTGCCTTGCTGGTGACGATCACGGCCATGAAGGTCGGGAGCGGGCCGGCCGGAGGCGGCGAGCTGTTGCCCGGGGCAGCAGTGAAGGTCGCGCCGCACGTCGGCGTGGTCGGACTCTTCGCGAAGCCCTTGAAAGCTCGCGGCGCGGCGCCGCCGCTCAAGGAGTTGTCCTTCGCCCACTGAGCGCCCCAGAAGGTGACCGAGGTACCGACCGCGGAGTTCTGGTCGCCGATGACGAAGGCACCTCCGCCTGGCGCAAACGAGAAGCCAAGCGTGGTGCAGGACGTGACTGCTTTGGCGCCGCCAACGTCCTTGATGGTGGTGGTGATCGTGAAGGTGCCGGTGGTGGCGTACGTGTGCGAGCCAGAGACGGTGTATGGGCCGCCGTTGGGCCCGCTGACAGTCCCGGCTGTGACGGTGGCATCGCCCCAATCAATGGATGCGGAGAAGTCTGAAAGGGTGCCGAAGGGGCTGGCTGCATCCGTAAACGTTGCGGTTGGGGCGCTGTATGCCCGCAGAGAGGTGGCCGCGCAGGCTGGGCTGGCGGTCAAGGCTGCATCGGCGACCTTGGCCGTGGAGGTCACAGTCGCTGTATTGGCGGGGGTGTCGCTGTCCGTGATCGTCACGGTCACGGTGTAAGTCCCCTCCTCCGCATATGTGTGGCTGCCGCTGACGGTGAATGGTCCGCCGGTCGCTCCGGATATCACTCCGGCCGTGACCGGGGTCGCGTCGCCCCAATCGATGGTGGCGGTGTACTCAGATGCGACGGATGTCGAGGTCGGATCGGTAAACGACGCCACGGCGGCCGTGAAGCCGGCGCCCTCAGTCGCCACAACAGGCGTACCGGTGGCGGTTATGGCCTGTTCGACTGGAGGTGCGAAGCCGCCGCATATCTGGACGACGCTGTTCTCGGTGGTGACCGTACCGTTGGCATAACGCGTGTGGTCTTGTGTCAGGTACAGACACCCGTCTGCCCCGACCTGGGTGAGGTCGCCCCGGAAGCCACCGGTGGCAAACGACGAGACGGTGGCGGGCATCGTGAAGTCATTGCCCGGAAAATCGAATCGAGTCATGTCGCCGCTGGTGTCGTTGGTCACCACGAACTGTGGCGCAGCGCCGTGAAATGCGATTCCGTCCGGCTCGTGCCCGACGCTGACTTTCTGAACCAGGGTGCCGTCCCGCCTGATGATGGTCAATGTGGTGTCGGTCCGATCAGAGACGAAGAGGAAGTCTCCTTTGGGATCGAACGCGATGCCGTCGATGAAGTTGGTGTTGGTCACTGTTGAAAATATTCCCGACAGCCTTGGAAATTGGGCTGCCGGCCCCACAAAGCCGATGTTTCCGCCCGAGCGGACATAAACCAGGTTGCCCGTGACGGGATCCGTTGCGATGCCGAGCGAATTACCTGCGGTCCCAAAGGGCGCGCCGATCTGCGCGCCGGTGGCCGCATCGAGATTGGTCACGCCGAGGCTCGTGTTCGAATAGAGAGTGCCATCCGGGTTGTTCGCCAGGCCGCAGCCGGCATTGCTGGGCGTCAGCTCGGAGTGGTTGTGAAGAAGGCTTCCGTTCAGGGTCGCCGTGCTGGTCTGTGAGTAATCGGTGAGCGCACTACCGGACGTAAGGCAGTGGTCGGCCAGCACGTCGCCGTTGGTGGCAAATGCCACTCCACCCAGAAATGACCCCGACGTGCCCCAGAGCGTTTGCGTGAACCCCGGCTGAAGGAAGGTGAAGCCCTCCGATCCCGTCGCGAGGGCAACGGTCGGAGACATGATCGCGGCCGCCATGGCGGTCCCGGCGGTCGCCAGCGCCACGGCGAGCGCTTTGAATCGCGCGCCGAAGCGCCGGCGCGTATTGAACGTCGTGAGTACCATCTTCAAACTCCTCGAAACTCGGGTGAGTTTCGGACAGGCTGAATGGGATATGAGCTGCCTACGCTCCTTGCCGGCGCTCCCTCCACCGCCAACTGGACGTAAACCCGAGGCCGCCGCTTACGCCCTTCCTCTCGGCTTTACTATGTTCCGGGGCTGTTAAGCCAGGAGGCCGATAACCGTTAGTTATTGTTAAGTCAAGGCAATTGACTGGACAGGGGGCGGGCGGGCTCGGGAGATTCCAAGGCCAGATCGGGGAGTTCCTAAGCCGGGCGGTCGATCAGGTGGCCCAGCCGTCGCCCGAGCTCGGTCAGGGCCACGCGCTCCTGCACGGTGGAGTCCCTCTGGCGGATTGTCACCGCCTGGTCGTTGAGCGTGTCGAAGTCGACCGTGATACAGAACGGGGTGCCGATCTCGTCCTGGCGCCGGTAGCGCCGGCCGATGTGGCCACCGGTCTGGTCGTACTCCACCCGGAACTGGCCTTGAAGTGAGCGCCGCACGTCTTTCGCGACCTTGATCAGCTCGTCCTTTTTCGACAGCGGCACCACCGCGATCTGCACCGGCGCCACGTTCGGGTGGAGCCGCAGCACCACCCGCGGCTCGTTGTTGATCACGTCCTCGTCGTAAGCGTCCAGCAGCAGAGTGATGAAGATCCGGTCCACGCTCACCGCCGGCTCGATCACCCACGGCAGGTAGCGCTCGTTCGACTCCGGGTCGAGGTAGGTCAGGTCGACCCTGGAGTGCTCCTGGTGGACTCGAAGGTCGAAGTCCGTGCGATCCGCGACCCCCTCCAGCTCACCCCACCCGAACGGGAAGTCGTACTCGATGTCGGTCGTCTGCTTCGAGTAGTGCGACAAAGACTCCTTGGGATGGTCGTAGTAGCGCAGCCGATCCTTCGCCAGGCCGAGGTCGTCCACATACCAGCGCATCCGTTCCTGCCGCCAGTAGTTGAACCACTCGTCGTCTTCGTCCGGCTTGACGAAGTACTCCATCTCCATCAGCTCGAACTCACGGACGCGAAAGACGAAGTTGCCCGGCGTGATCTCGTTGCGGAACGCCCTGCCCTGCTGCGCGATGCCGAACGGCACCCGTACGCGGGTCGAGTTGATCACGTTCTTGAAGTCGACGAACATCCCCTGCGCCGTCTCCGGCCTCAGGTACACCTCCGACGACAGCTCTACAACCGGGCCCACGTGGGTCTTGAACATCAGGTTGAACATGCGCGGCTCGTCCAGCGGCCCGCCACATTCGGGGCAGCGGTCGCCCTTCACGTGGTCCGCGCGCCAGCGCTTCTTGCACCGGCCCAGGCACTGTCGCAGCGGGTCGACGAAGTTGGTGAGGTGGCCTGAGGCGGCCCAGACTTCGGCCGGCATGATGAGGGTCGACTCCAGACCGACGACGTCGTCGCGCAGCTCGACCATGTGGCGCCACCAGAGGTCGCGAATCGCGCGCTTCATCGCGACGCCGTAGGGGCCGTAGTCGTAGAAGCCCGACACTCCGCCGTAGATCTCGCTCGACGGGAAGATGAAGCCCCGCCGCTTGGTGAGGGCGACGACCTTTTCCATCAGCTGGTCGCGTGGAACGGTCATCGTGAATTCGGCTGGTTTGGCGCCAGAAGAGCGTTTGAGGCAGCGAGATGGAGCGCGGTCGGCGCCAGACGCGCGGAATCGCTACTCATTTCATGGATCTCATTTGGTGCAGGAATGCTAGCGACTTCAGGCGCCGGTCCAGGTGGTGCTCCAGCTGCGCGCCGAGGACCCCTTCGATCGCTTCGATCAGCTCCCCGTCCAGCTTCAACCGGCGATACGTCTGGATATCGCCGCTGGCCATCAACCGGAGGACCTTGATGGCAGAAAGGGGCACCAGCGGGAGGTCGGGCAGGGCACAGTCGTCGCAGAGGAACCCGCCCGCGGCGGCGCTGAACACCGCGGGCCTCGCTGCCAGCGGCTTCGAGCACGATACGCACTCCATGAGCTGCGGGGCGTATCCGAGCAGGTCGAGCGCGGCCATCATGAAGTAGGCGGACGCGCGGCGAGGATCGGTCTCGCGCGCCAGCTCGTCCAGGGCCATCACCGTCAGCTCGTACACACCGTCGAGAGGATGACGGTCCTCGCACACCCGCTCCGCCAGCTCGGCGATCAAGGCCGCGTGCGACATGCGCTCGACCTCGCCCGCGATGCGCTCCCCCGGCATCCTCTGCACCTGGGCGACCACGTCCAGCTCGCCGCGGCCCTTGGCCAGCAAAACGTCCACGTGCCCGTACAGCTCTAGCGACGGTCCGAGCTTGCTCTCGGGCCGGCGGACTCCCTTCGCGAGCGCCCCCACCTTGCCGTGCGTGCGCGTCAGCAGCGTGAAGATGCGGTCCGCCTCTCCGTAGTCGAGCTTGCGGAGCACGACCGCCCGGTCACGATACGTGGCCAGTCGGTTCCTCCATCGTCAGGTCGCTCTGTTTCGCCTGGCCGTCGGACTGCGAGCCACCGCCGATGCCGGCCCCCTCGAGCACCTCGGCGGGCCACGGCTGGTCGGACGTCAATCGCACCGCCTCGATGCGGCGCCCTTTGACCTTCTCGACCGTCCAGAGCGCCCGTCCCGCATGGAACGAATCACCGGCCGCCGCGATCTTGCCCAGCATCGCGTGAACATACCCGCCGACCGAGTCATAGTCGCCCGACTCCTCGATCGCCAACCCGAGTCGTGAGTTGAGCTCCTCGAGCGGGAAACCGGCGTCGACGCGAGCTTCGTGATCGTTGATGATCGCGAGCTCGTCCTCCTCGGCGGAGTCGTACTCGTCGCGAATCTCGCCCACGATCTCCTCGAGCAGGTCCTCCATCGACACCAGCCCGGCGGTGCCGCCGTACTCGTCGACGACGATCATCATGTGCACCTTCTCGGTGCGCATCTCGAGGAGCAGCTCGTCGACCTTCTTCTGCTCGGGCGTGAACTTGATGGGACGCAGGATCTTGTCGATGTCGAACTTCTGCGCGCTGCTCAATGTGTAGAAGAGCAGCAGGTCCTTGGCGTGAAGCAGGCCGACGATGTGGTCGAGGTCCTCCTCGTAGACCGGCATCCTGGTGTGCCGGTGCTCCTTGAATACCTTGACAATGTCCTTCAGCGTCGCGGTGCGCTCGATGGCCACGATGTCCGTGCGCGGGATCATGATCTCCCGCACTGTCTTGTCGCCGATCTCGATGATGCCGTGGATCATCTGGTGCTCCTGCTCTTCGATGACGCCCGCCTCCTCGGAGACGTGCAGCAGGGTGAGCAGCTCTTCCTCGGTTAGGAACGGGGCGCGCGCGGCGCGGCCGCCGGTGAGCGCGCGGGAGATGATGGTGACCGCCCACAGGATCGGGCCGAGGAAGCTCGCCAGCCAGTCGACCGGACCTGCGGTGGCCAGAGCGACGCGCTCCGCGTAGCGGATGGCGAGGGTCTTCGGTGTCACCTCGGCTGCGATCAGCAGGATGACCGACAGCACGAACGACACCGCCAGCGCGAGCCACAGGCGCCAGGCGCTTGGGACTCCCCAGCTCGTGAACAAAGCGTCGGTGAGCAGCGTCGTCGAGGTCGACGCGACGATCAGGGCGAGCGTGTTGGTGAAGAGCACCGTCGACAGGTAGCGGTTGGGGTCGGACCGGAGCTTCTGCAGGATGGCCGCGGCCTTGCTGCCCTGCTCGGCGAGGTACCGCACTCGCAACCGTCCGACCGACGTGAGCGCCGTTTCCGTGCCGGCGGCGAGCGCGGCCGCAACGAAGCAGACCACCAAGACGATGACTTCGATCCATTCCTGGGCGCTCATGACGAGAGGATTATCTGAAGAGCTCGCTGACGCTCCGGTTCTCGTGTACCCGGATGATCGCCTCGGCGAGCAAAGGCGCTACCGAAAGGACGGTGATCGGCGAATCCGGCCCGAGCTTGTCGGCGCCGATGGGCACTGAGTCGGTGACGATCACCTGCTCGACGTTGGCCCTCTTCAGCCGCTCCACCGCGTCGCCGGTGAGGACCGGATGGGTGGCGGCGATGTAGACCCTGCGCGCGCCCTGCTTGTGGAGGGCCTGCGCGAGCTTCGAGATCGTGCTTCCGGTCGTGATGATGTCCTCGACGACCACGCAGTCGCGGTCCTTCACGTCACCCGAGACGGCGATCACCTCGACCTCGTCGTCGCCGGTGCGCCGCTTGTAGCCGAACGCGATGGGCGCCTGCAGCTGGTTGGCGACCGCCTCCGCGCGCCTCCCGCCTCCGGCGTCCGGCGCGACGATCGTGAGGTGCTGCAGGTTCAGCGTTTCCAGGTGGTCGGCGATGATCCGATACGGCGTCAGGTGGTCGGTCGGTACGTCGAAGAAGCCCTCGATGGCCTCGGCATGGAGGTCGAGGAGGAGGAGGCGGTCGGCGCCGGCGAGCGTGATGAAGTTGGCGATGAGCTTGGCCGATATCGGCTCGCGCGGCTGCGTTTTGCGCTCCTTGCGCGCGTAGCCGTAGTAGGGGATGACCGCGGTGACCCTGCCCGCGGAGGCGCGGCGGAGGGCGTCGAGGATGATGAAGAGCTCCATGAGGTGCTCGTTCACAGGAGGCGATGTGGGCTGGATCACGAACACGTCGTGGCCGCGCATCGAGTCTTCGATCTTGACGTTGATCTCGCCGTCGGGGAACCTTCGCAGGCGCGGGTCGGTGAGCTGAACGTCGAGGATCGCCGAGATGCGCGCGGCGAGCTCGGGGTTGGCGCTCCCCGCGATCAATTTGAGGGCGCCCCAAGGGGAGGCTTCCTCTCCCGCGAACTCGACTGCCGTGGTCAACCTACCGATCAATTTTCTTGCGTATCACCCTAGCGGGAACTCCGACCGCTGTCGCGCCGTCGGGGACGTCTTTGGTGACGACCGACCCGGCCCCGGTGCGAGCGCCCTTGCCAAGTTTGACGGGAGCGACCAGCATCGTGTCGACCCCGACGAAGGCGCCATCGCCGATCTCGGTTCGGTTCTTGCGCTCGCCATCGAAGTTGGCCGTGATCGTGCCCGCGCCGATGTTGGCGTCCTCGCCGAGGTCGGTGTCGCCCAGGTAGGAAACGTGGGGCACCCTGCTCCTCCGCCCCACCTTCGTGCGCACGAGCTCGGCGAAGCTGCCGATGTGGACCTGTTCCGCGACCTCGGTGCCGGCCCGGATCTTGACGAAAGGACCGCAGTCGGAGCGGTCGCCGATCTTCGCGTCCTCTATATGCACGTGCGGGCCGATGCGACAGCCGCTTCCGATCTCCGTCCTTCCTTTGATGATCGAGAAGGGCTCGACAGTCGTGTCAGCGCCGATGGTGACCATGGCGTCGATGAAAGTCGAGTCCGGGTCGACGATCGTGACTCCCTCCTCCATCAGGTGGTTGAGGATTCGCCTCTGCATGATCTTCGTCGCGCTCGCCAGGCGCAGGCGGTCCTTGATCCCCATCGCCTCGCTCGGGTCGTCGAGGCGAACGACGTTGACCGGCTTCAGGTAGAGGAAGACGTCGGTGAGGTAGAGCTCGCCGGCGTTGTTGTCATCGGTGACCGCTGCCAGCGCCTCGTGCAGGCGGCCGGCGTCGAAACAGTAGACGCCGACGTTGAACTCGTGGACCGACCTTCTCAGCTCATCGGTCGCATCCTTGCGCTCGACAATCCTCTCGAACTCGCCGTCCTTGCCGCGCACGATGCGGCCGTCGTCGCGGTTCGGGTCCTCGACGGTGGCCAGCGTGGCGGGGCGTTTGGCCTGGCGGTGTGTATCGACGACCCGCTTCACCGTGGCGGCGGTGATCAGCGGCGAGTCGCCGTTGACGACTAGGACGTCGCCGCGGAGGCCCTCCACCTGCTGTAGAGCATGGGCGGTGCCGCGCGGGTCGCGCTGGTAGACGACGTCGATCTTCCTCTCGGCAAGGTGCGCGGCGAGCTCGGCGTGGTGGGGATTGGCGACGACCTTGACCGAGTCGGCACCGGCTTCCGCGACGGCCTCGATGACCCAATCGATCATGGGCCGGCCGCACAGCATATGCAGAACCTTGGGGGTGCGCGACCGCATGCGGGTGCCGTGACCGGCGGCCAGGATGACGGCCGTTAGCGATTGGCTCAAATCTTCGCCCTCGCGGGCTAGGCGAATTATATGAAGAAGCCCCCGCTCAACCGGAGCGGGGGCTGTTGGTCAGGCGGCGCCTTTCAGTCGAGGCGCATCACGACCTTGTGGCCCAGGAAGTCAGCGTGCGCCAGGCCGTTCGAGCGGTCGACCACGATGCTGAACGTGGGGCTCTCGCCATGAAGCAGTGCTGCCTTCTGAGCGATCTCGCCGGTGATCGTCACCGATTGGCCTGACTCTTGAACGGACGTGACCCGAACCGAGCGAACCGTGCCTGGAAAGGCGATGCCGCTCATCGCGTCGGGCGCGCCGGCGTAGATGCTCTTGACCAGGCTGCCCGATCGCTCGCGCACGTCGACGATGCCCTCGATCACGTAAGACGCATAGGCGGGCCAGGGCGCCCTGGGCATCCCGGCCACCGCGCGGAAGCGAAGAGCGTTCTTGCCCATCCAGGCGAAGTAGCCGCTGACCGGCACGGCTGCGCCGGCGATCACCGTGGCCGCGCCGGCGCCGGCCATCTTCAAGAAGTCGCGTCGAGCAAGTGTCTTCATTGCGTCTCCTCCTAATGCGGAGTGCCGAGATATGGGAAATCGGACAGGTAGTCGTTGTGCGGTCCGACGTTGTCGGTCTTCAAGCCTCCGCCCGTGACCAGGCTGAGAGAGATGTCGATCACGTCGTCCTGAAGCCGGCGGCCGTTCAACGATGCATAGCTGGTCGGTTTGGAAAAGTTGTAGCTCAGCACGTCGGGCAGCAGCACCGTCGCCAGCCCAGGGTCACCGCCCAGAGCTTTGAGCGTGCTCGCGAAGCTCGCCACGAAGGTGACGCCCTCTGCAGTGGTGGCGGTCAGATCCTGGCTGGGATCGATCGCGTTGAAGATGTTCTTGTCCTGGCCGTGGTTGAACACGGTGTTGATCGCGGCTCGACCCATGCGGTCATCTCTGGTCAGGGCGCCGTTCTGGGCGAGCAGCGTTCGGCCCCAGAGGCTCGTGGTCGCCGCCGTCGCGCCCAAGGCGCTGTTGGGAACCTCCAGGACGATTCCAAAAACGTTCTTGTCGGCGAAGAAGTCGCCGTGGCTGAAGTTGAAGTCGTCGATGAAGCCGAGGAGGTCGAAGAAGAACGGGTCGCTGCGCAGGCCGGCGAAGAACCGGTACTCACCACGCACGGTGATGTGCGGCTCCGGCCCGAGAGAAACGGTCGCGCCGGCGATGATCGCGGGCCCGCCGTCGTTGAGGCTTGCCGCCCCGTCGCCGACCGCCAGGTGGACGGGCGCCGTCTGCGAGCCGGCCTCGACTTCGGAGAACCGGATCCTGAATGACCTGTCGGCCACGGCGTCGCCGTTGGTGTCGACGTTGAGCTCGTAGATGGCCTGGTCGTTGAATGCGCCGGCGAGCAGCGGAGCAAGCGGGTTGACGTCGAGGATCAGGATCGACTTGCTGGGGTCGCCGGGCTTCAGGAACGCGTAGACGTCGGTGATGTCGGTGCGCGGATCGCCGTTCGGAGATCCGACGTTGGCCGTGTCGTCACCGACAGTGAGGGCGATGGGGCCGGGTGAATCGAGATGGTCGGCCATGGTTAGGTGAACCCCCTTTTGTGGTTGCGTCTGGTGGCTTCGCGAGCGGTACCGTCAAGGTGAGATACGGTCCACTCACGGGATCGGATCATTCGTCGCGTAGCGGTGTGAGTGCCTGACCCTCGGGGAATACTCTGTTGCTGTGAGCGAGATGCCGGCTGTGAACCTGGCGGGCGCGGTGCCTTCGCACCTGCCGGTGCTGCCTTTGAAGTCGACGGTGGTCTTCCCGCGGATCTTCATCCCCTTGTCGGTCGGCCGCCGCCGCTCCCTCCAGCTGCTTGACGACCTGCCCGGCGTCGAGCGCCATATCGCCGTGGCCACCCAGCTCGACGAGACCGCCGAGGAAGTCGGCTTCGAGGACATCCACCACATCGGCGCGATGGTGCGGGTGCAGCACATGCTCAAGCTGCCGGACGGCACCGTCCAGCTCGCGGTGCTCGGGCTGCGGCGAATCAAGCTCTTGTCGGCGACGGCGGAGGAGCCCTACCTCACCTGCCGCGTTGAGATGCTGCCCGAGACGCCCGACTCGCTGACGCCCATCGAGCGCGAGGCTCTCATGCGCCGCGCGATCTCCTCTTTCCAGCAGCTCGTCACTCTGTCCCCCACCCTGCCCGCGGAGCTCGCGAGCGCGGCGGGCGCGATCGACGAGCCACTGCACCTCGCCTACTACATCGCCAACCACATCCGGCTTACGACCCAGCAGCGCCAGGAGATCCTCGAGATGAGCTCGGCCAAGGAGAAGCTCGAGCGCTTGCTCGGAAACCTGTCGCACGAGCTGGAGGTGCTGGAGCTCGGACGCAAGATCCAATCGCAGGCCGAGGAGCAGATGGGCAAGGCCCAGCGCGAGTACTTCCTGCGCGAGCAGCTGAAGGCGATCCAGCGCGAGCTGGGTGAGATGGACAGCGAGCACGGCGAGCTGGCCGAGCTGCGCGAACGCATCGACAAGGCGGGTCTGCCCGCAGAGGCTAAGCGCGAGGCCGACCGCGAGCTCGCGCGGCTGGAGCGGATTCCATCCGCGTCACCCGAATCGTCGGTGATCCGCACCTACCTCGAGCTCATCGTCTCGTTGCCGTGGAACACGTCCACCGGCGGCGAGGTGGACGTGGTGAAGGCGCGCGAGATCCTTGATGCCGACCACTACGACCTAGACAAGGTGAAGCAGCGCATCGTCGAGCACCTCGCCGTGCGGCGTTTGAAGCAGCAGCGCGGTCTCATGGATCGCGGACGCGAACCCATACTATGCTTCGTCGGTCCGCCCGGGGTTGGCAAGACCTCGCTCGGCCAATCCATCGCCCGCGCGATGGGACGCAAGTTCGCGCGTGCTTCGTTGGGCGGCGTGCACGACGAGGCCGAGATTCGGGGCCACCGGCGCACCTACATCGGCGCGATGCCGGGACGCATCCTCCAGGCCATCCGCCGCGCGGAG
>WNFJ01378610.1_pt1 | contig 11358 bp, 10 predicted proteins | sample 5400461 | NCBI WGS metagenome assembly WNFJ01 (sample SAMN13153349, study PRJNA577476) | soil metagenome | isolation source: 115 cm saprolite on Douglas fir-dominated hillslope | place: USA:California | collected 2013-09-17 | reverse complement strand
CAGCACCAGCTTAAAAGGCGACCATTCGCGATGGCCTGAGTGGGAACCAGCAACGGCAAGGTGAGAGCCGCCGCAGTGGGTTTTTCTATATCCGCTTTTCTATAGGCCCCATCTGCGGGACGCGGTACGGAACTCTATAACAGTCTCTATAGCAACTCCGACAGCCCGCGTACCACTCTGGCGGTGGCAGTCACAAGATGGACGCATGCGCCTCACACGTGCGCCGAGCTGCTGCCCGTATTGCCAGCGCTCCTTTGCTCCCTCCGTTTTTCGCCCGCGGCAGCGTGTCTGCAATCACCCCGACTGTCAGCGTCGGCGCCGCGCCGATTACCGCCGCCAGAAGATCGCCTCCGATCCTGTGTATCGGCAAGTGTGTCTGGACAGCCCGCAGAAATGGCGCGCGGAGCACCCCGGCTATTGGAAGCAGTACCGTTTGGGAGCGCAACCTTTCCCGAAATACGCAAGCCAGTTATCGTGACACACTGACGCTGCTTCTTCCGTTTGCCAACGAACAAAGCGGCCGCGCCATCGATCGGGGGAATGCCCGGTAGATCGTAGAAAGTAGCGACTCCCCGCTCGAGGCCTTTGATAGGCTGAGAGCATTTTCTTTTGCCGAGAAAAAGGAGAGTCGCTATGAAGAAACCATATCAGATTGAAGCGCAGCGAGCGGTGAAACAGCTCGAGGCAATGGCCACGGATGGAAATCCTGCTGTGCAGATGGTGCTGCCGATGGCCGAGATGGTGGGCTGGTTGCGTAAAGGCGTGGGTGAGTTGATGCGTCAAGCGGGCTTGCAGTTGATGGATCTTTTGATGCAGGAAGAAGTCCGACAACTGGGGCGTTGCGCTCTATCCTTAGAAATGATCCTTCAAAATGGATCAACCCGCTGAAACTCGGAGTAAATTCCCAATTCAGGGAGGAGTACTTCATTAATCCGAGTGTTGATACCACTAGGGCTGAAGGCTCCGTCTTGCGCCGAGAGCGTCAGCCCAAACAGGAAAAAGGCGGTGAGCCCCACAAGGCACGCGGTCGCGGTCCTCACGGCTGGGATCTCCTCATTGCGCTCTTCGAGGGGCAGCCCGGATACTCGACCGGAGCCGGCACGCTGGCGGCTTCTTGGCGGTACTCACTGCCGGTGCATTTCACCAGGTTCCCCCGGTAGAGTTCGCGGCTGGCCTTGCTGCCTGTCATTCCTTCCGTCCCTGGCCGCCCGCAAGGCCGGCCTTGCGGGCATTCTCCCGGCGCCGCGCAACAGAGAGTTTTTTGGCGCGTGCTTTGCCACCCGCGTGCTTTGCCACCCGCGTGCTTTGCCACCCGCGTGCTTTGCCACCCGTCTGTCCGCCCTTTTGGGCGATGGCTTTTTTCTTGGCGGCGGACAGTCCCTTGGCCCGCGCCTGGCCGCCTTTGGCGGCGATGGATGCGAGGTGCTCCTGGAGCGCGCTGCCTTTCCCCTTCACGGAAGATAGCTTAACATGCCATGGAAGGATGGTGACTTGACCTTTTACCGGCAAGTCAAGCTATGATGGCGTCATGGTGCGCACTCGGGTGAGGTAAGCGGCCGGCGCCGGCGTCTGCGGCGACGGGGTGAGAGAACTAACGAAGATCCCGCCCGGCGCTGCGCCTGCGGCCAGGTGGTGTGCGTCGATTGCCAGGAAGAAAACCACGGGCTCGTCTGCCGTGAGTGCGCGACACGCCGCGAAGGTAACGAGGAGACACCGCCGTACCGCGGGCCGCGGCGCGGGAGCTCGTGTGGCCGGCAGTAGCGATCTTATAGACCGTCATCACCAGCAAAAGGATCAACAGGAGATGCATGATGGTTTCGCAGCGGCGGGTCAGGCCACCAGCCTCCGCATTTCCTCCGTGAGTGTCCACAGCGCCTTGTTGAAGCGCGCGTTCTCGCCGATGCCGTTGACCGGCCGCGTGCGCAGGCGTCTGTCCTTCTCGGAAATTCGGTGGAGTTGAGTTTTGGAGTTGCGTCAGGCGAATGCACCTCGGCCGCAGTCCGCCGCCATTGGTCAGCCCGTTGGCGGTGGCGGGATACCGGCTGTCCGAGTCCACCTGGAGCTCCGCCAGCCAAAGAAGGACACTGCGCCTCTGCTGTGACCGTAAGCAGCAATTCGCTGCCCGGCCAGTCACGCTGCCCGACGTTCGTACCGATGATGAAGTCCGCCGACTTGCAACAGCGCAACCACTGGCCCAAGATCCGGCGGTTGCACCGACCGACTCGCCGGCGTGTCCTTCTCTAGGGATAGGTGCGTCCTGGTCTCGTGATAATAGGCTATAAACGATTTCAGGTGACGATACAGACTGGCCTCGTTGAGCACGATCACGTGGTCGATGCACTCGCGCCGAATCGACCCAATCACGCGCTCGATGTAGGCCTTGCCAGGGGAACGCGGCGCCGAGAGCACCTCCTTAACGCCCAGGTTCCGGACCACCTTGGTGAAGTCGGCTCCGAAGATGGCACGGACAGCTTCAGGGCATTCAGTGCCATTGGGAGATGTGGGCACTGCAATCCCGCGGCCTAACCAACCACGAGGTTTTGCGGGCCGCGACGCTTCACGGCGCCAAAGCCATCGGTTTCGCTCAGGGCCTTGGCAGTTTGGAACCCGGGAAGCTGGCCGATCTGCTTGTGCTCGACAAGGATCCGCTGGAGAGTATTCGCAACACGAACACGATTCGTAACGTGATGAAGAACGGCAGCTCTTCGAAGGCGACACCCTGAACCAGGTTTGACAGTTCCAGAAGGCGCTACCCGAAATGTGGTGGTGGAAGGATAAGCCGCAAGAACGTTGACGTGGGCGCACGTCCTCTGTCGCTGGAAACGGTCCAAGGGCGACCATGCGAACGTGTTGTGTGTGCGAAAATCGTCGAAATTTGCGGTCCGCCAAATTCATCCGGTGACCGTCAGCCGCTTCGTCGGTCGCGCCGACATACTGGCAATTTCAGCCGACCACAGAACAAGTGTCCGGATGTTAATGACTGGCGTCGGTAACGGCCGCCGATACCATCTCGAGAATGCCAGGGACGCCGGCGCCCGATATGGCCCGCGGAGCCTTCCAATCGGCTCGAGACGTGTCGCTTTCCTTGGGCTGCGGAAGCTGAGTGAGCGCACCCGCGTATGCGGCATCGTTCCCTCCCAGCTTGTAAATTACCAGGTCGAGCGACGGCACGACATAGATGGCAAACCCACCCGCGCCCGACTTCTCCAGTATGCGTCCCGCGGCGCCCATCCGACATGTCCGTCCTGGTTCACCTCAAACATTAAGCTGTAGGGATAATGCGGGTTGTATTTCGAGGGCCGGGAGCACATTTCCACATAGTCTGCCGGTGCCAAGTGTTTGCCCAGCCATTTGCCGTTGTGCAGCATCATATAGCCGAACCGCAAAGCGTCGGTCGAGTGTAAGGCGATGCTGCCCGCTCCCGGAGGGTGCTCCAACCTGCGCCCGCCACGATTCATGCAGTAGGTCCACGACCCCCATTGCATCGGATTGCCGAGTTTCACGCGGATGTAGTCCTCAAGCTCCATGCCGACCAGCCTCCGCAGCATAATCGAGGCGATATGCGGCGAGGGCGAAGAGTACGAATAGCCCTCGCCGGGTTGGCACCACAGTGGCGTGCGGATCGCGGTCATGTCCATGCTCATGTGTTCCTGAGTGTAGCGTTCCAGTGGGCCTGCACTCCGTTCTTATAGCCAGGCTGCGTTCCTTCTCCATGGAACCCCGCAGACATTGATAGGAGCTGCCCGAGAGTGATCTCGGCTTTAGCCGGATCGTCTAGCGGAAATGCCTCCGGCAGGTATTTGTCTGTGAATACTTTGGTGTCCAGTCCCTGTGGAATCAGGTCGTGTTTTTCCTTGAGCACGATGCCCATCGCTACACTGGTGAAAGCCTTTCCACATGAGGCCATGTCAGGGTTGGCATTGCGGTCCGCGCGGCCGAAATATTTCTCATATACCAGCCAACCGTGCCGCACCACCACCAGCCCGCCATGCTTGATTGTGTCCTTGGCGAATTCGAAAGCCTGATCCAGCCTGGCGCGATCTATTCCAGCTTTCTCCATGAGCTGCGCGTCGCTCGCGCCAGTCAGGGAACGCCAACCGCCCTTACTATCCGGGGGCGGGAAGTACTCCGAACCGGCCAGAATGGTGCCGGCGGTTGCCAGAATGAGAATCGCGGGAATCGCGTGTTTACGAACTCTTCGCCTCTGTTGGAACGCAAACATGTTGAATGGCTATGCCAGAATTCCCTGGATCACTTTGCCACCGGTATCGGTGAGCCGCTGGTTTCGGCCGGCGCTGTAGTATGTGAGCTTCATATCGTTCAAGCCCATCAGGTGCATAACGGTCGCGTGAACATCGCGCATGCGATACACGTCTTCCACCGCTTTGAAGCCCAAGTCGTCAGTTGTGCCTACCAGGGAGCCCGGCTTTACGCCACCGCCTGCCATCCAGATGGTCATCGCGCGCGTGTTGTGATCGCGTCCCGCCTTGTTGCGCAGGTCGGCCGGATTGTCCGGAGTGCGTCCGAACTCGCCCATCCAGACCACCAGGGTGGAGTCGAGCAACCCGCGCCGCTTCAAATCCTGGAGTAGGCCGGCTATGGGTCTGTCGGTCTCCGCCGCATTCTTGGTGTGGTTCTTCACGATCTCCGTGTGGCCGTCCCAGCTCTGGCTGGGCGTGTAGAGCTGCACGAAGCGGACGCCCTTCTCCACCATCTGCCGCGCCATCAAACATCGTTTGCCGAACGACTCTGTCACCGGATCGTTCAATCCGTACAGCTCCAGCGTTTCCTGGGGCTCGGCCGCGGTATCGAGCACCTCGGGAACCTCCGCCTGCATGCGATACGCCAGCTCATAGGCATCGATGCGGCCTTGCAGATCCGGATTGGTTTCATGGATCTCGGCAAAGCCCTGATTGTAGGCGCGCAAAAGTTCCATCTGCTTCGACTGTTCTTCCGTAGTCACCCCCGCGGGCGGCTTGAGGTTGAGAATCGGATCCCCCTTCCACCGTAATACCATACCCTGATAGCTCGCGGGCAGGAACCCCGCGCCCCACTGCTGCGAGCCGCTGAAAGGCAGCGAACGGAAATCGGGAAGCACCACAAAGGCCGGCAGATTCTGGTTTTCGGTCCCGAGGCCATAGGTGATCCAGGAGCCCATGCTCGGCTTGCCCGGAATTACCACGCCTGTGTTCATCAGAAACACCGCCGCCGGGTGATTGCCGTTCTCGGTCTGGATGGAACGTACAAAGGCCATATCGTCGACGCAGGTAGCGATATGCGGGAACAGGCTCGAAACATCGCGCCCGCATTGGCCGTATTTCTGGAAAGAGAAGGCGCTTCTGAGAATCAATCGTGGCTTGGCGAATAAGTTGGCTTGATCCGTATTCTTTTCTTTGCTCCAGTCCATTACCGTGTTGTCAAACTTCTCCAACGCCGGTTTCGGATCGAACGAATCCATCTGGCTCACCCCGCCGAGCATGGTCAGAAAAATGCACGACTTGGCCTTTGGCTTGTGGTCGGGCGTCTTCGGCGCCAGCGGATTAATCGCTGAGGTGGCGCCACGCATTAGATCCGCTAGCGCGAGACCGCCTACCCCGGTAAGACTCTGATACAGAAAACGTCGTCTAGCAAGATCGAGACTCATGATCACTCCAGATACAGAAACTCGTTCAGGTTGAACAACACCACGCCCAGGCTGACCAGCGATTCCGCAGCGGGTTTTCCGGAGAACATGGTTTTGTACTTGCTGCGCTCCGTGTCGGTTGGCGGCCGCGCCAGGGTTGAGAGAAACGCCAGATCCAGTTGCTTATCGACATCCGGCCCGGCCAACTGAATCAGCCGCTCGGCGAAGCGCCGGGCGGTGTTGTGTGTGAAGTCGCTGTTCAGCAAGGAGAAGGCCTGGGTCGGTACCACCGTCGCACTGCGCCGAGAACACACCTCGCTCATGTTGGCGCCATCAAATACTTCGATCATCGGATTCATCACCGAGCGCCGCTGGAAGGTATAAATGGTCCTCTGCGCCTGCTGCTTCTCATCCGACGGGAACCACTTGAAGAACTCGAATCCACCGGCGACATCCTCGGGCAGGCTCACAAAGGCGCCTGGACCACCAGCGGATTTCTGCAACTGGCCGCTGACGGCCAACAGGGAATCGCGAATCTCTTCTCCCTCCAACCGGATCCAGTTCATTCGCCACAGCAGAAGATTTTTCGGGTCCGCCTTAGCGTAGGCGGACTGCGCCGGGTTCTCGGTAGATTGGCGGTAAGTGTTGGAGAGGACCATCATCTTGTGCAGCGCCTTCAGACTCCACCTGTTCTCGACCAACTGCGTTGCCAGATAATCGAGCAGTTCGGGATGCGAGGGCCGGTCGCCGTTGATCCCGAAGTCGCTGGGCGTCCGCACGATACCTTCGCCGAAATGATGCTGCCAAAGACGATTTGCCATCACGCGTGCGGTCAACGGATTCTCCGGAGAGCCGATCCATCGGGCCAATGCCAATCGCCGCCCCGAACTTCCGCCTACGAATGGAATTTCTGCCGGTTTGTCGCTGCCCGCTACCTCCTGTAGAAAACCAGGTGAGACGGAATCACCCCGGCTCCCCAAATCGCCGCCGGCCAGCACGTAAGTTGCGGCCAAATCCGGAACTTGTGGCGGCACAACATCCGATACCGAAAAGGCCACCGGACGGTAACGCGCCACCAGTTCGCGGGCCCGGCGCGCAGTATCGGTGGCCGTTCTCCAGGCTGCCTTCTGCTCCGCCGTGAACGTGTTGTCTTTCGGATTCTTGAGCGCGGCCATAAAGTCAGCGGGCGCCTCGGCTTTGCCCGGTTCGTTCGCTGGCTTGGAGTCGCTCGCAGTCACACTCGGCTTGGAGCGGAACTGCGCCCGCAGTTCATCCTCCATCTTACGGAGCGCCTGGTCAGCCGCATCGGATTCATCCTCGTAAGCCCGCAACTTGTCGCGCATCGGCTTGCTGCCGCCTTCGGCATCGCTAAACGGCGCCTCCCGGTTGTCTACCTTCATCGGCGCGAAGAAAGCCTGGAGACGATAAAAATCCCGTTGAGGTATCGGGTCGTACTTGTGATCGTGACACCTGGCACAGCCCACCGTGAATCCGAGAAAAACCTGTCCGACCGTTCCGGTCAGTTCGTTCAAAACATCCTGCCGCAGTTGTGTCTTGAAGTTCGCGTCGGCCTCCCAGGTTCCCATTCGTAAGAAGCCCAGCGCAACCAGGCGGTCGGAGCGTCCGGCGCCGCCCGCCGAGGCGCCCTTGCCGCCGCCCGGCATTTCGTCACCCGCAAGCTGCTCCGTAACGAACCGGTCGTATGGCTTGTCCTGATTGAACGAGCGGATCACGTAGTCGCGATACCGCCAGGCAGTCGGACGCTCACCGTCAATGGCGAAACCGTCGGATTCGGCAAAGCGCGCCAAGTCGAGCCAATGGCGGGCCCACCTCTCGCCGTATCGCGAATCGGCGAGCAGCCTGTCCACGACCTTTTCATACGCATCGGGCGCGGTGTTGTTTTCGAAGTCCTGCCCTTCTTGCGGAGTCGGGGGCAAACCAATCAAATCGAAGTACACGCGCCGCAGCAAGGCACGTTTGGATGCGGGAAGCGCGGGACTCATGCCCTTGGCCTCAAGCTTTTCCAGCACAAAAGCGTCAATGGGATTGACCACCCAGGCGGCATTCTTCACGTGCGGAATCGCCGAAGCTACAGGTCTATGCAGCAGCCATTCCAAATGAGAATCCATCTTCTTCGCGCTCTTGGGAAGGGCCTGCAGGTGGTCGATCGCCTCGGCCAGTGCGGTTACGGCTGCATCGGGAAGGGAGCCGCCCATCGGCATTTTGGGGGTCCGTTCACCGCGAAGATATTGCATCAAAAGTGATCGCTTCGAATCTGCGGGCTCCAGCGCCGGCCCATGTTTGCCTCCGCTCAAGACTGAGCTCAGGCTTGCCACGCTTAGTCCGCCGGCAGGGCTTGCCCCCGAATGGCAGCCGCTGCAGTTAGTCTTTAGGACGGGTGCTATTGTTTCGCTGAACGCTTTTTCATTAAACAGCGCCTCGTTGGGTGAGTTGCGCGCTGCTTGTCCAAAAGAAAGACTCGTGACGGCGCCCAAAGCAAAAGCAGTCGCAAGCAAAACGCGCATAGTCCCCCTTCCAGCTTCTCGGTCAAACGCGAAAATGGCAGCATTTTTCGCCGAATGCTATACGGGAAATTATACACCTGCTTCTCGTGTACGTCGCTTCCGCCGGGTGTCACGTCCTCTTCCTCTTCTGGATTCAAACGCACTGGCTGCGGCCGTCAAGTAATTTATCATACATGGTCTTGGCTTCTTAGCTTGTGATTGGCGCTGGAAGTTGATACTTTCTGGCCCGAGGGGTGAGCTGAATATGAACCGCGCCAGTTTCATAGTTTGCATTTCCATAGCCGCGTTGTCTTTGGGAGCGCCCTGCGAGGCCCAAACCGCTCTGGGAACCATCACTGGATTAATTACAGACTCGAGCCAAGCAGCGATGCCTGGGGCTAAAGTTACGGCTAAGAATATGGCCACCGGTGCCGAAGCAACTACCGTTACATCAAGCACCGGTAACTACGTAGTCCCGAACCTGCCGATTGGCTCGTATGAAGTAACCATTTCGCAGGCGGGTTTCAAAAGTTGGGCGCGTACGAATATTCCGCTGTCTAGCGGCGATACCATCCGCGTGGATGGTGTCCTGGAAGTGGGGCAGGTGAACGAACGAGTGGAGGTCACGGCGGAGGCGGCTGAGCTAAAAACCGAATCGACGGAGGTCTCCACCACCATGGAGCAGAAGCTGGTGGATAACGTACCGCTACCCATCGCAGGGATCGGCGGCGGGATGAGAAACGCGTTCAGCATCATGATGATGTTGCCGCAAGTCAAGAGCGGCAACGGGGAAAGCGCATGGGACGATTTTCAGGTAGGTGGGGGACAGCAGCACGATTGGAACGTCAGCGTGGACGGTTTGTCGGTAGAGATGGGCTGGCGTAATCACGTCGGATACATGAATCGCCTCACCCCCCCAGTGGACTCGGTACAGGAGTTCCGGATCGAGACCGCGACCTTCAAGGCCGAAAACAGCCGTGCCAGCGGCGGTAACATAGCGGTCACCACTAAGTCCGGGACTAACGAACTGCACGGCCAGGCGTTCGATTACTATCAGGCCCAGACCCTGAACGCAAACTCCTGGCTGAACAATAAATTTGGCCGCCCGAAATCGATATTCCATCGCAATGACTTCGGTGCCAACGTCGGGGGTCCGATCTATGTGCCGAAAGTGTACAACGGCCGCAACAAGAGCTTCTTCTTCTTCTCTTACGAGGGATATCGGTTCCCGAGCACTGCGGGCGTGAGCCAGTTGACCATTCCAACGCAGCCGATGCTCAACGGGGATTTCTCGGGATGGAAGAATTCCAGCGGTGCGGTCATCCCGATCTACGACCCCGTTTCGACCCGCAGCGACGGTAAGGGCGGCTTCATCCGCGACATGTTCCCTGGAAATATCATCCCGCCGGACCGGATCAGCCCTCTCTCCCGGGCGATTACGAAATACTATCCCGCGCCGAATGCCCCCGGTTTGGTACTGAACTACAACACCGTGGGGACCGGACCGAATAAGCGAATCGAGAACGCGCATCTCTTGAAATTCGATCAGAGTTTCGGCACCAAGAACCGGCTGGCATTCACTTGGTCCCGTAACGGCGAACACTTCAGTTACGCGTACGATACCGACCCGAAAAACCCATTGAACTGGGGCAACTCGCTGGCGTATCCCCTGGCGGGCCGGCAGTACTACAACGGCGATCAATATTATGGCAACGTGTTCCGGCTGAACGACACGCATTTAATCAGCCCAACCGTGATCAATACGCTGACCGTGGGCGCCCATCGCCTGACCCATCCAGAGCACGACGTGACGGCGGTGCCGTTCGGACAGAATTGGGGCGACCAACTCGGCGGATCGGTCAAGAACAATCCATATTACAACTACAGTTTCCCGCCGGTTACTTTCCAGACCGATAACTACTACGGTTGGGACAGCTCAAAGTTATGGGACGAATATCACACGGTTTATGGTTTGGATGAAAGCGTGTCGTGGGTCAAGCGCGGCCACAGTTTCAAATTCGGATATTCATTTCAGTTGCTGATGCTGAACACCAACAACCGCAACAATGCCGCTGGAAACTTCGCGTTTAACCGGCTTGAAACGGCCGCGCCCGCCGATAATAGCGGCAACTCCGGAAACGCATTTGCCAGTTTCATGCTCGGTGCGCTCCATAGTGGCGGGTTCACGGTGCCGAACACCGGTATGCTGCGCTTCCCTTACCACGCTTTCTTCGCGCAGGACGATTGGAAAGTCACGCGGCGTCTGACTTTGAATATCGGCTTGCGCTATGAGATCGACATGGGTGCTTACGAGAAACACGATCGCATGTCGTACTTCGACCCAAGCCTGCCAAATCCGGCGGCCGACGGCGCTCCGGGTGCTCTCCGATTCCTCGGTTCCGGGACGGGTCGCGAAGGTCGCCGCAACCTTTGGAACAACGCGCACGGCTGGGGCCCGCGGCTTGGCGTCGCTTACCAGATCACGCCGAAAACAGTGTTCCGAGGCGGATTTGGAATCTTCTTCGCCTCCGAGAAAGCTCCTGGCCTTACGCCCTCCAACGCCGGATTCACCAGTTCGCCAAGTTGGAGCTCGCCTAACTCCGGGATTACGCCGGCGTTCTACTGGGATCAGGGTTTTCCCACATGGCAGGCGCCGCCGTTCATCAACCCCGGTTTCAATACCGGCTTCGGCATCTCGTGGTGGCCGGCTGCTGAGATCGCGCAGTTGCCCAGTACAAATAGCTGGAATGTGGCGGTGTCTCGCGCCCTACGCGGCAACTTCGTGTTCGATGCGACTTATGCCGGCAGCAAAGGAACGCACCTGGCGTCAGACCGTGTGAACTATATGCAGATTCCCGAACAGTACGCCAAGCTCGGGAGCCTGTTGAATAAGCCGATCGACGACCCGGCGGTGGTCGCGCTCGGCTTCAAGCCGCCATTTCCGGACTTCAAAACGGTGATGGGCAATAATGCGACGCTTGGACAGTCGCTCCGAATGTGGCCGCAATACACGGGCGTCGGCACCGGCGGTATGAACAATCACAGTGGCAATTCCACTTACAATGCCCTGATCCTGAAGATCAGCAAACGCTTCTCGGGTGGCCTCAGTCTGGTAGCGGACTACACCTGGTCGAAACTGCTTACGGACGCCGATTCTTCCGAACCATGGATCGCAGGTGTGGTCGGGTCCGGCGTAGGCGCGGGCGCTGCACAGAACCAGTACAATCGTCG
>WNFJ01029534.1_pt1 | contig 11360 bp, 10 predicted proteins | sample 5400461 | NCBI WGS metagenome assembly WNFJ01 (sample SAMN13153349, study PRJNA577476) | soil metagenome | isolation source: 115 cm saprolite on Douglas fir-dominated hillslope | place: USA:California | collected 2013-09-17 | reverse complement strand
CCGCGAGCGGGTGGGGACGACCGCCTTCGAGGCATTGGATAGGATGCTGAAGCTGAAACGGCGAAAAGGTGCGGACTACTATTTGGAAACAGAACTCGTTATTCGCAGGTCGACCACGACTGCCCGGTAGAGCAATGTTAATACGGATGTACAAGAGCGCGGAAATGAGGAGAGCCGGGCCAGACTGGGTCCGGCGCAAGATCGGTCCACAAATTGGTCGGCCACAAAGGAAAAATGCAGAAAACTAGTCCGGCCGCCTGCCTTCTGAGGAGTTAAGATCTATTTGCCAGCAGCAGGTTATCAGAGCTAAGAGAAAAAGAACTTGACGGCGAGGAGTGGGAGAGCATACAAAAGGGGTAGTGTGAAACCGGTTTCAGCAGGCGGTTTCATGACCTTCCAACTTTCGCAGGTTACTCCGAGCGAGTTGCATCGACCTCATGACCCATTTCCTGGATGACATATTTCGGCAGCCAAGGTCTCTCCTGTCCACAATGGACTATCTCGCGGGAGCCGCGCAACCAATGCTGGAATCCGCAGCGGCTGCGATTCGCAAGTCCCGGCACGTCTATTTAACCGGAATCGGCAGCAGTTACTACGCGGGGTTCGGCGCCGCTTCGCTTTTCGATCAGGGTGCCCGCCCGGTTTACATGCAAGATGCCGCAGAGCTTCTACACTTTGCCGCCTTCCCACCCGATTCGGTGATGATCGTGATCTCTCGCAGCGGACAGAGCGCAGAAATTATTGGCCTGCTCGCCAAAGCGCGGGAGAGCGGCACCATCGTGGTTGGTCTTACGAATTCCGAAGCAGGTGCGCTTGCCAAAGAAGCCCAGGTCCCCATCGTGATTCCAGTGGGTATGGATCACGCCATATCCGTCAATACCTATTCCACATTGGCCGCTGCCTCAGCCGCTCTGGCGAGTACCACTTTGGGCTCCTTCGACAGCGAACTGAAGGTATCGTTAATACACGCTGCAAACAAAACCGAGCAAGCGATTCCGAGCTGGCGTGAAAAAATTTCAAACGCTCTCTGGCCGGCGCCCCACGCCTCGTACTATTTTCTGGCTCGTGGCTCCAGTTTGGCGAGCTGCTACGAAGCCCGCTTACTATGGGAAGAAGGCGTCAAGTGTCCCGCGACAGCGATGGGAACAGGCAACTTCCGGCACGGTCCACAGGAAATGGTGGCGCAGGGCTTGCGGTTGGGTATATGGATCGATGGGCAGAGAATGCGCGAAGAGGACTTGGCCGTGGCGCGGGACTTGGGGAAGTTGGGTGCCTCGGCCATGGTGATTGGCCAAAACCTGCGCGAGGACGTAGGCGAACTCGTCCTGCAAATCCCGGCAGCACCTGTCGGCTGGCAATTTCTGTTTGACATTCTGCCGGCGCAACTGGCTGCGGAGCGTCTAGCCAGGCTCTCGGGAGTCGATTGTGACTCGTTTCGCATTTGTTCCTATATAGTACAGGGCGAGTATGGGCTGATCAGCGACCAACTGGCCGCTGAGAGGAGTGAAGATTAGGCGCACAAGCGTTGCAAGCAGCACGAGAACGACACGCAGAAAGAACATGCGCACGGCTACACACGGCTGGTTTCGAGTTAGAGTGATTGGACGCCCTGTGGCGACCGATAGGGGGAATCATGTTTGCGTACCCTGCCTCTTGGGATGAGCCGTTCTTGGGGAGCGGCCGCGGCATTTTGGGCCAGGCTTGCGCTTTTCACAAATTGCGGGGCTATTACCTTCATGTCCACAAGCCGCCTTTTGACATTGGAAGCCTTCCTCCTTCGGCTAAATTGATGTTCACAAGCTCCAAAAGTGTTTCTCGCTAAGCGGGACGTAAGGATTAGCTTGCCGGTCGTGGATACGCGGGCAACTTCCTGCGAGCCATTGCATGTTGAAATTGTCTGGACAAGCTCGGTTTTCGGACGATAAGGAAACTGGCTATGATCTTCTCACGCAGGATTCCGCGTAGAACATTTATACAATCGGCGTCGCTAGCAACCATGGGAGTCGCGACTCGCTACGTGGAATTTCCGACGTCTATCGCAGTTTCTCCGAGTCAGCGGCCGCTGAAAGAGTTCGGGTACCGAGACGTAACGCTGAACAGCGATCCGCACGAGAAGCAATTGCATGAGACTCGCACGGTACTAATGGAATTGAGCGAGGACAGTTTGCTCAAACCATTTCGGCAAATGGTCGGCCAGCCATCGCCGGGCGCGGATCTGGGTGGCTGGTATCACTACGATCCTGACTACGACCCTAACACTGTTGATGTGGGTTTCGCCCCAGCCGCAGCTTTTGGTCAGTGGGTGTCGGCCCTGGCACGGAGCTATGCGATCACGGGTTCTCAGGCAACTCGAGATAAGGTACTGCGGTTGAACCGCTTGTACGCACAGACCATCTCAGGCGATTTTTACGAGAAGAATCGCTTCCCAGCGTATTGCTACGACAAGCTGGTGTGTGGGCTCATTGATTCCCACCTGTTCGCCGGCGATCCGGACGCATTCTCTATTCTGGAGCGCACAACAAATACTGCGCTGCCCCATTTGCCAGGAAAGGCCGTGGAGCATGGGCGAAGGTGGCGTCAGAACCCGGCGGAGGGATATACCTGGGACGAGTCCTACACGATCTCGGAAAATTTGTTTCTCGCATATCAACGCGGTGCTGGTGACCGGTATCGCTGCCTCGGCGCTCAGTATCTCGACGATGAGTACTACGGTCCGCTGGCGGATGGCCGCAACGTTCTCGCAGGCAGGCACGCCTATAGCTACGTAAACTCTTTATGTTCGGCTATGCAGGCGTATCTGATACTAGGAAGCGTGAAGCATCTGCGCGCCGCCAGCAATGCCTTCGAAATGCTGACGGCGCAGAGCTTCGCGACGGGAGGCTGGGGGCCGGACGAGCTTCTTCGGGCGCCAGACAATGGTGAAGTTGCCGCCAGCCTGAGCGGCACGCATAGCAGCTTTGAGACGCCTTGTGGTTCTTACGCCCACTTTAAGTTGACACGGTACTTGCTTCGCGTGACACGCGACTCACGATACGGCGACAGCATGGAACGCGTGATGTACAACACGGTGTTGGGAGCGAAGCCACTGCTGTCCGACGGAAGCACTTTTTACTATTCCGACTACAACTTCCGCGGACGCAAAGTTTACAAAGAGAATCGCTGGCCGTGCTGCTCCGGCACGCTGCCGCAAGTAGCCGCCGACTATCGCATCAACTCCTATTTTTGCGATCCCGACGGCCTGTACGTCAATTTGTACATCCCGTCTACGCTGCGATGGAGGCACGATGGCATGCAGGTTTCCCTGACACAGAGGAGCGGGTATCCGTTTGACGGCGCTGTGAACTTCGACCTAACTGTTTCGAGAACGACGGAATTTGCGATTCACTTACGGATTCCAGCTTGGGCGGAGGGCGCTTCGATTTTCGTCAATGGCAAGCCCGTGCCGGAATCCGAAGTTCCGGGCAAGTTCGTGACGATACGCCGGGCGTGGAAAAATGGTGATCGCGTCGAAATGGATCTGCCGATGAGATTGCGCCTGGAAGCTATCGACGCGCAACATCCGCAGACTGTCGCTTTGTTATGCGGTCCACTGGTTTTGTTCGCTATCACCGATGCCACCCCGTTTGTGACGGCTCGACAGTTGTTAGCGGCGACGAAAGATGGGCAGCAGTCATGGCAAGTTGAGACCGCCAGCAGGAAGATCAGCATGTTGCCGTTTATCGCGATTGAGGATCAACAGTACTCAACCTATTTATTGGTCAAATAGATTGGCTTGATCTTCTGTTCCTCGGGTTGCCCCGTCGTGTTCTTGCGCCAAAACCAATCCTCGCTTACTCCGAACGATTCACGATCGGAGCTTCTAGCTCACATGAATTGCGTCAGGAAAAGCGGGCTGCCGAAGGCAGGAGCCTTGACAAGCCAGGTGCGGCTGCGTAAAAGAAGAGCGAAAGAAACCGGTTTCCGAAACCGATTGCACATTTTCCATTCAAACAATGGGCGGATCGCAACGGAGCTTGTGCAATATACGCGGAAGCTATAAATAGCATCAAAGGAGATTGCAATATGACTAGGGCTGATTACTCGCGGCGTGAGTTTTTGCAGAGGAGCGCAGGAATAGCAGGTGCTTCGCTTGCCGGCGTATCTATTCTACTTGACCCTGATCCGTTGGTCGCTTTACCCCGATTGACGGGCGCCAGCGACAGAGTTCGCTTTGGAATTGTGGGAGTCGGCATGGAGGGCACGGGACTGCTGACCACTGCCGTTCAGCTCCCCGGAGTAGAGTGTGCAGCCGCATGCGATCTTTACGATGGACGTCACGAACTCGCGCGGGAAATTGTCGGAAAACCGATTCGGACGACGCGGCGCTACAAAGAGTTGCTCGATGACAAAGAGATAGACGCCATCATCATTGCAGTTCCCGACCACTGGCACAAACAGGTAGTTGTGGACGCCGTGGGTGCAGGCAAAGATGTGTACTGCGAGAAGCCGATGTCGCACAGCCCTGCGGACGGCCTGGCGATGGTCGCCGCCGCAAAGAAGACGGATCGGATTGTTCAGATCGGCGCACAGCGGACGAGCTCCGTTTTGTGTGCCAAAGCGAAAGAGCTTTACACAAGCGGAGCCATCGGTGAACTGAGCCTTGTCGAAGGGAGCCTGGGCCGCAACGATCCCACGGGGGCTTGGGAATATCCACCTCCCGCGGACTTGTCTCCAGAAAACCTCGATTGGGATACTTGGCTGGGTACCGCGCCGAAGAAGCCGTTTGACCCCTATCTATTCGCACGCTGGCGTTGCTGGAAGGAATATGGAACGGGTTTAGCCGGCGACTTGCTTGTTCACTTGCTCAGCGGTATGCAATTTGTTATGGGAATCAATGAAGCCCCCAAACGAGCGTCGGCTTTTGGCGGCATTTACCGATGGAAAGATGGGCGCAATACGCCCGATGTGCATGCGGTCCTGTTTGAATATGCAAACGTCCCGGTGTACATGCGCTTGACGCTGGGGACGGAAACTGCGGAAGTCACCCGGTTTATGGGCTCCAAAGGGATCCTCGAACTCACCGAGTTCACCCTTAGCCATACCCCTCAACCAGGCATTGATCTGGCTCCAAGCTATTACTGCTACGGACTCCCGAGCCGTTTGAGGAATGCCTATTTCAAACGATGGCACGAGGAGCATGATCCCAAACCAGGGGAAGAACCCACCCCGGAGACCCAGACCTATCGCGGGAATGACTATGATGATCTGCGGCCGCATCTTTGGAATTTCTTCCAGGCCGTCAGGTCGCGAAAACCAGTCGTGCAGGACGTTGTGTTCGGTCACAACGCTGCGCTTGGCTGTCACATGGCGAATGAGTCCTACTACCGGAAGAGCCCGGTGTACTGGGATTCCGTTTCGCAGACGATTAAGTCCTAAGACGCTGACAGGTAAGCCTTGATGACGAACTGCAATCGAAGCGTAAGGGACCAGCAGGCCGCTGTTCAGGTACAAATAGAAGGGATCCATAATCTCATGAAACTTCAGAGGATCGTTTGCGTGCTAGCGGTGGCCATCTTGTTTATGTCCGTCAGGGTGTTTTCCCAAGGCGGAAAATCCGCGAAAAGTCCCTCCTCGCCCGCAGCCCAGTCCGTCGAAGCCTTCTTAGGCCGTTGGGATTTGACGCTGAAGGCGCCCGATCGGGAATATCCCTCATGGTTGGAACTTCGCCAGGAGGGCGGACAGTTGAAGGCCCAGATGGTGAGCCGATGGGGAAACGCACGGCCGCTTCCCAAAGTTGACCTTTCGCAGGGCCGCCTCACTTTCGTTTCTCCCAAAGAGGAGGAAGAGCGGCCCGATGATATGGTCTTCGAAGGAACGCTAATCGGGAAGACGCTGTCAGGCACCACGACAGGACCAAATGGAGCCCTTTGGCAGTGGACCGGCCAGAGAGCGCCGGCTCTGAATCGAAAAGGTATCCCGAAGTGGGGGAAGCCGATTCCCTTGTTCAACGGAAAAGATCTGGCTGGCTGGAAGATGAAGGGAACAGGCACGACGGTTTGGAAGGTTGAAAACGGAGACTTGGTAAGTCCTGGAAACGGTCCTGAACTGATCCATGATTCCAATTTTGAAGATTTCAAATTGCATGTCGAATTCAATTGCCGGGCAAATTCCAATAGTGGCGTCTATTTGCGCGGCCGATACGAAGTTCAGATCGAAACCGACTCCATCGAGGAGCCGCCCAGTCATCACATGGGAGGAGTATACGGTTTCTTGGCAGCTGCGCCGGAACTGCCCCGCAAGGCGGGAGAATGGCAAAGCTTCGATATCACGCTGATCGGACGGTGGATCACCGTCGTCCAAAACGGCCAGACCATCATAGATAACAAGGAAATCCCGGGCATCACGGGCGGCGCACTGGACAGCCACGAAGAACTGCCCGGCCCCATCTATCTTCAAGGAAGTGAAAAAGGGCACGTAGCCTATCGCAGTATCGTCATCACACCAGCGGAGAAGTAGCCGGATCAGCGGGCCCAGGCACGACCGATGACTCACTTCTTGCGCGACATTCTTCGCCAGCCGAACTCCTATGGCGGCTCTCCGGAGTTCATTGCGATTCCTTTTGTTGTAGTTTCTTCATCGCTACGGACTAGTACGGTTTATTGCGCGAAGACGCTAAAGTCCCCAAGGATCAGAATTACCATCACGCACTCGGATTCTCGGGAACAATACGGAATAATGTTCGGAAGGAGAAACCGTGATTGGCGCCGTTGACATCGGTGGAACAAAGATTGCGGTCGGCATGGTGGATGACACCGGTAGGGTGTTGTCCAAGTTGGAGTCTCCGACAGACGCGTATCGAGGTTACTCCAACGGGCTCGAGCGCATAATCGGTATGCTGCGAGAAACGGCGCGGGATGCCGGCGTCGAAATCACCGGCATCGGGATTGGATCCACCGGTATGGTTTACCCAGGTAGCGGCGCGTTTGGGGACGTTGACTTTCTCCCGGGATGGCAAGGGAACAACCCAGTGGAAGATCTGGCGCGGGCGCTCAACGTGACCGTGGCACTGGAAAACGACGCGGATGCTTCGGCCCTCGGGGAGGCATGTTGGGGCGCTGGAAGAGGCAAGTCCCGATTGATCTATGTGACGGTCGGCACGGGCATCGGCGGCGGGATCATCTTGGATGGGCAGCTTTACCGCGGCGCGGATATGGCCCATCCCGAAATCAGTCATCACGTTATTGATCCGGCTGGTCCCTTTTGCACTTGCGGTTTCCGGGGCTGTTGGGAATCGCTTGCGACTGGTCCGGCTATGGTCGCATGGCTCAGAACGCGTGTAGCAACAGACCACTGCTATCCCGCAGATCTCACCGCCAAACAAATCTGCCAGCTTGCGCAACAGGGAGATGAGCTGGCGCGCCGAACGGTTGAGCGCGAAGCTTACTATCTTGGTCTCGGCCTGGCCAATCTGATCAATCTTTTTGTGCCGGACGTGATCGTCTTGGGTGGAAGTGTCATGAAAAGTGGGGCGCTCTTTCTTGACGGTATCCGCAAGGTCATTCGCCAAGGTTGCCGATTCGTTCCGTTTGAAAAGACGGAGCTGGCTTTGGCTTCGCTGGCAGAGGACGCCAATCTCATCGGCGCAGCGCGGGTATGGCATCATCGGTTCAGGCAGGGAGTCGGTCGGGCTTCGTGACTTATCGCCGCGAGCGACAGGCATTTGCAAGACATTCTCGGTCGGTCCCCGGCGTCGCCCGACAAGGCGGAATCAGTTGGGGGAGCATCACGAAGTTGGACCGCGCTCTCACGAATCGCTGGAAAGAAAGGCAGTTCATGGCGAGGAGCCGTTATACCGTCAGCTTGGTGTTCCTCACTTTTTTCGTGATTTCCTTGCTAACCAATATCCTTGGTCCGATTGTGCCAGACATCATCAGCAGCTTTCGTGTGACTTTGACTGCCGCTGGATTTCTGGCCTTCGCTTTCTTCATCGCTTACGGGGTGATGTCGATCCCCGCCGGCTTCTTGGTGGAACGATTCACCGAAAAACCCGTGATGGTCCTGGCCTTCTTGGCGGGCACTTTGGGATCGTTGAGTTTCGCACTATTCCCCGGATACCGCGTAGCCATCGTTTCCTACTTCGCCATCGGCGCGGGCATGGCCGTTTTGCAGGTGGCCATCAATCCGTTATTGAGGGTTGCGGGCGGGGAAGAACACTACGCCTTTAATTCGACTTTGGCCCAATTGGTTTTCGGCAGCGCATCATTTATTAGTCCGCGAATTTATTCTTATTTGGTCCTGAACCTGAGGGATCCTTCGCCCGATCAAAATTTCGTCCTGCGCATCCTGCGAAGGCTTACACCGGGGGAGTTGCCATGGGCCTCCATCTACTGGATTTTTGCCCTCTCCGCACTGGGGATGGTGGTGGTTTTGTCCTTTTCCAGGTTTCCAAAGGTTCAGCACACCGCCGAAGAGCGCGCAGGCTCTTTGGACATGTACCGATCCCTGGCGGGCCAACGGGTTGTGTGGCTTTACTTTGCGGCGATGTTTGCTTACGTCGGTTGCGAACAAGGAACCGCCGACTGGATGTCGAGCTTTCTAAGTCAGTATCACGGTTTGGATCCCCATACCACGGGGGCGGCAGCTGTTTCGTGGTTTTGGGGACTGCTGACAGCTGGCTGCTCGGTTGGAATGTTATTGCTGAAAATATTCGACAGTCGGAAGGTGCTCATCGGTGCATGCCTGGGGGCTCAGTTCTCTCTGTCTGCAGCTTTGTTTGGACCCCCAAAGCTTTCCGTAATTGCTTTTCCTGCAGTCGGACTGTTTGCTTCGGTGATGTGGCCTATCGTGGTGTCGCTTGCTCTCAATTCCGTCACGGAGTTCCACGGTTCTTTCGCTGGCATTTTGGGTACCGGAATCATAGGAGGAGCGGTAGTGCCGGTGATCATTGGGCGCATCGGCGACTACGCAGGGCTGCGCAGCGGCTTGGCTTTTCTCTACCTCACGTTTGGGTTTCTCCTCAGCGTTGGCTTTTGGGCACGACCACTAATCAACAACGCCACCATTCGCCTCAAGAAAGCGTCTGATGCGGTCGCATTCTGATTAGCTCCGCCAGCGAATTGCTCTTGCATTCACCGGGCCGGAGCATCCGCTACCTCATAGTTTCTTCTGTGCCTCGGTCGCCAGCATAAGCAGCTCGCGCTCGAACTTTCGGAACTGAGTCACATCGCGCAGGTACTCGGTGAATGTAGGCATGACCATTCGGGCCAAAGCGTCTGTGCGGTCTGGCGCATGTCGAGCAGATTCCATTAGCAGTTCGTAATCTTCGATTCCCTCTCGCATCACTTCGAGTCGCTCTGATACGAACACGCCGTCGTGCTCTGGGTCGGGGTACACGATGGCGTCGTCACCGGCGGGAAGAAAGAACCCGCCGCCCCAATCCGGTTGAAGGTTCTCGAACGGCCGATCCGTCCAGAAATTCCCGCCCCAATGGAGATAGCCGGTAAGCCCGTACCTATAGTTGACCCAGGGCAAGAGCCGCACCTTGAGCGTCGGGTAGTCGATAAACCGATTAAGGTATTTGCCGCGCGGATCCAGACAAATGTAGTACCAACTTTGGCCTCCGCGCGCCTTATGTGCTGCAATTGCATCCAGCCGTTCATCGAATGTGCCGAGTTTAGGCACCCAGATCGTGGTCTCCTCTTGTGCGGAAATATCTTCGCGCAGGCTTATGGCGTCCAGCGTCGGGACTCCCGGCAGTTCCTCGCTGACGATATGGACGAAGCGCCGGTAGGTAGGCATCTCCGCTCCATGCGGCTCATCATGAACGTGCTGGACATAACGGCTAAGCCAGGCTTTCTCTTTCAAGTGCTTGCGTAGTTGCCGTAAGAACTCCCGCAGATTCTGTTCTGCACGGGGATCGTCTGCAGGCAACTCCTTCCTTACAATCTGCCCGTTTTCGACCAAGTCCGTCGGGATTGCATACGGCGAGTCATATCCGCCGCCAAGCCGTCCGCTCAGGTGGCCGCCCTCGATCATGCGCGGCATTTCGGCTTTGTCGAAGATCTCAATCCAGCGATCGACTAAGCCGAAATCGTATTGGATGACGCCGTCCACCAGTTGCGCCTTAGCGAGCGCCCGCACTGGGACAAAAACAACATTTTGTTTGTACTCCGCCATCGTCCGCCGTATGTTCTCCAACACTCTCCAATAGCGGTCCGGATCGGACTTCAATTGCGGATAGTGCTTGGCCATCAGCTCCTGATCAAACCAAAGCCAATTCGTCACCCAAAGCTTTTGTTTTTCCGGCACCGATGCAGCGAAGACTTCCACGCGAAACGGCAGCCTCAACTTCTGCTTCCCGGCGTCGATCTCGACCGCGCCCCGGTAAATCCCAGGCCGCGTGTCCTTCGGGGTGAATATGGAAACCCACAGTGTCTCCGTGCGGGAGGCCTCCAAGGCAATTTCCTTTTCTAGCGCAAACAAGGGATCGGGGTATGGACCCACTTCCGAACGCACCACTTCGTCCAGGGGTGTGTCGACAGGGTGAGAATTCACCTTTACGGTTCCTACCCGGTAAGTCTGGACCCTAAGTGCTCGCATTCCCCAAGTGCGGAGCAAGGACCCGCGCGCGTACCACTCGGCGTGATTCGGAGCGCAACGCGACCTGCAGACTCGTGTGGCCGTTGCGGGCTGATGCCAGAGCCAGCTCAACTCTTGATGATGCTGCCTGGCTGTCTGGAAAGACCTTCACCAGCGAATCAACGAACCAGGCTGAAATGTCGTCAGGCTGCGAGCCATACAGCAGCAGGGGAGGAAAACAGATAAGCCAAAGCAGAAGTCTCCTCATAATTGGCTATCTTATACCTGTAGGTGCGTTGTTTCTGCGACCTGTCGAAAACATGCCTCCTGTCAAGAATCCGTTGCCGCGCGAGCGGAAAACGATGAAACGCTAGAGCCGTCAACATCGTGGAATCGTGATTTAAGGTTTCCAGTTCTGGGAATGGGCGGAAGAACCGGCGGGTCGCAAAATATCAAATTTGACATGAAGTGGTACGCCGGATTGGCTGAAAATGAGATGGACTGTGGTCTCGTTGCCAGCAGTGATTTCGGGAAGTTCTACCTCTTGCCGCTCTACCGGGATATCGCCTTCGCCGTAAAAAGTTCCCCTGAGCTTGTAGCCCCGAAGACTGTACATCGGAACATCACGCCGGGTTTTCAGTCGCAAGTGGAATGTGTTCAGGTGGTTTTCCACGGTTAACGATTCGACCGGACTCGATTCCTGACGCAATACCTCGTAAGAAGCTTTTTTCGCCCCACAAATATCCACAACGCCATGAACGCGATGCAGGAACGCGCCCACACCGCGATCACCGACGTGCGTG
>WNFJ01123041.1_pt2 | contig 11361 bp, 9 predicted proteins | sample 5400461 | NCBI WGS metagenome assembly WNFJ01 (sample SAMN13153349, study PRJNA577476) | soil metagenome | isolation source: 115 cm saprolite on Douglas fir-dominated hillslope | place: USA:California | collected 2013-09-17 | reverse complement strand
TATTCGGCGACGGCGGCATCCTGAGCATTACGGTTGTCGGCTGGCCCGATGACATGCCGACAATGCTCTGCGCCCGCACGCCGGGATCCTGCAGTGCGATTCCGTCGATAATTGGCGCGACGTTCCGAGGCAGATACGCCAGGCTGACCCAATCAAAACCGCCCCCCGGGCGTCCGTCATGGATGACGGCCTTCCACTGAACGAAGCGCGCGGATGGCGCTTCCATGGCACTGCCCGATTTCGCATAGGGACCGTGCCAGCGGGACCACTCGCGGCCGGGGTCTTCCGTATTTCCCGAGCGTACAAAGAATTCCAGGCGTGGTTCATTCGAATTGGCTGAAGAATTGGCGGAGGCAGCCGATGGAGGACTCCACCACTCGAGGCGGCCCCACTGCGATAAAAGTTGCGCGTCGAAAGAGCGGGATTCGAACGTGCCTTCGGATTCGTATTCGGGGCCGACTGAAAAAATCTTTCCAGGATTTGCCGTGCACAGGAAAACTTTCCCGGAGGAATTGCGGGCGATGCCCGTGATTTGCGCGGAGCCGGACTTGGCGAGATGGGCGAAGACGCCGTGACCATCGACGGCGAGGAGAGCGCCTGCGTTGCCGGTGCCGGCAAGGAGGCGTCCGTCGGAAGCGAGTCCAAGGGCATAGACAACATCTTCGCGCGAAGTCCAAAGCTCTTCCGGCGCACCCTCGGGGCTGATGCGGTAGATGGTGCTGGAGAGAAGAGGAGGAAAGGGGACAAAGGGTTGTTGCTGCGGAGGAACTTGCCCGGAACCCGCTGTGCCGCCGGGGGCGATGGTTGTCGTGCCTTGTGCGGTGGAGATGATGGCGCTGGGAGCTTGCCCGACACGCGGCCTCTCGCCAATCGCGGAGACGTAGATGGTGCCGTCGGCAGAGACGGCGAGAGAAGTGACCTCCCGTCTGGAAGTTTCGTAGAGAACGAAGCCTTCGGCTTTCGGAGCGGCGGAATCCTTGGAGTCCTTGGCGGATGTCTTCGAGGAACTCCGGGAGATGCGCAGAATGCGTCCGCTGGGTTCCGTGCCGGCGATGAGGTTGCCTTTTGCGTCGAAAGCCAGAACGCGAATGTGGGCTTCGTCGCTGGAGTAGAAGAGTTCGCCCTTGCCGTCAGGCGCGACAGCGAAGACCTGCCCTTTGTCACCGGTGGCGACGTAGAGAGTCCCGTCGGGCGAAAAAGCGAGGTCCCAGATGTATTTGGTTTTCGGATCGAAGAACACGGATTTCTCGCCGGTAGCAGAGACGCGGTAAACCTTGCCGTCGGGGGAAGTGCCGATGTAAAGAGCGCCTTTGGAGTCAAAGGCAATGGCTTGTGCGGAGAGGTCAGTGGAATCGAAGAAGACAGCAGGTTTGCCGCTCGAATCGAAGCGAAATACTTTGGCAGGCGAGCCTCCGGCAGCGTAGAGCGTGCCCTTGGGATCAAGGCGGACGGACCAAAGATAGGAAGCATCCGCGTCGGCAAGTAGGGTGACTTTCGGCGCGAGTTCGAGGCGGCCGTCGCTGCGCACCGCCACGCCGTGCGCGGTGCCTTTGAGGAATTCTTCGTAAGTCGACTGGCGCCAGCGGCGGGTGTGCTCGGCGAAGGAGGCCGGGAGGCCGAGAACTGAGAGGAGGTAAAGGACGCTAACGAGGTAAAGGATGCGCAACAAGCCTGCTCGACGTAGGAACATGGGCATTGTGGTTTTCACCGGATTTGTAGATTTAGAGAAATGACGCCGGAAACGGGGCCTCCGAGGGGGATGGAAGCCTCACTGGCCAACGATTCGCGGAGCACCTGGACGCTGCCCGGAGTGGGGCGTCCGTCGACGACGTTGATTTGCGAGAGCGGGATGTTCGGCAATTCCTTGTCGTCCCAGAGAAGCGTCGGGGCCGGAACGAAGAGTCCAACGTAAAGACGGTCGTTCCTGCGCTCGCGATTCAACAGCGCTATGAGTTGATCCAGGCCGGTCGGCCCGCTGCCAACACCGGCAAATGCGAAGCCACGGGAAGCGCGATTCAGCAGATCGGCGTCGCTGACAAGGATGCGGAGCATAGTGCCGCGCGCCACCTGTTCCGGGACGCGAACGGTGGTTTCTTCCACGCGGGCAGCGCCGCGATACGGACGCAGCAGCACGCGGACGCGAAGAGTCTCGCCGGGGGCGGCTTCGCCTTTTTCGAGCCAAGCGCTCTCAATGATGAATGATTTCCGGCCCGGAACGCTTTCGACTCGGAGGGCGATGCGGTCCACCTTGGCGGGTTCGAAAGTATTGACGAAAAGGCGCGTAAAAACATTTTGCATCGTGGTGGCGAGGGGGAGGCCATCGGGAGAAAGTGTATCGCCCGGAGCGAATGTATTTTCGATTTGAACCGGCGCGTGACCTTGCAGGCGAATCTCGCCGGAAAGATGCAACGTGGTGCCCTCGCCGTAGAGCGAATTCTGGGTCAGGCCGTTAAAGGTAGTAATGGCGACGAGAAGCGGGGTGAACTTCGGATGATTGATGAGTTCGAAATGGAGCTTCTTTTCCCTGGCAGCGCCCTTGGAAGAATCGTCCCCGGGGACGAGAAGTGTGAGATCGAGAGGGATCATGGCGGGAGCAGCACCGAGTTTGCCGGTGACTGCAGTGAGATGATCGCCGGTGATTGTGCCGATGGCGCCGCCGACATTGACGATCTTCGTCGAAGCAAGATTGGAGGAAAGCGTGGTGACGACGCGGCTGCGGGCCATGGGAATCGAGACATTGCCGAGGTTCATAAGAGGGTGGCCACAGAGATAGACCCGGTCGGCTTGCACCGCCGTGACGGTACACGCGGAATTGATGGAGGCGTCGCCCTGAACCAGAACCATGCCAGCCATGGCGCCCGGAACAAGCCGCGCATCGTCTGGACGCGCTGCGGCTGTGCCGCCTTGCGCCGCGACGAAGCCATAGGCCTGAAGCTGATTCGAGAATTGCTGAATCGCGGCGGGCTGAAAACCAGAGAAAACTAGTGGAGTCTCGATGCGCTCAAGCGAGGAGCCGAACGGCAGGCCGGTGCGCGAGCCGGATTCGGCGGGCAAAGAAAATCGCTGAACATCAGCTTGCGCCGAAGAGCTTTGCAAAGGAGGATTCAGCATATCGGCAATGGGCGTGACGCCGGCGATGGCCTCCTTGGTGAATATTCCAAGTTTCAGGGAGAGCGCGCCCGCCAGTTTGCCATCGAGATAGACGGGGCTACCGCTCATACCTGCCACCACGCCCGTGTGCTCTACTTTGGGGCCTTTGAGCTGGACAAGGATAATGGCTTGCTTAGGACCGAGAAAATTCTCTAGTACACCGATGACTTCGAGGTCAAATTTCTCGATTTGGTCGCCCTCGAAGATGGTGTAGGCGTAGCCCTGCATGCCGGGACGTACCTGGCTCAGGGGAAGGAGTTCATTGGACTGCGGAGCGGCCGCAAGACGATCCGGCAGGCAGACTGCAGCCGTGAGGGCGAGGAGGGCGCCGAGGAGAGAGCGACGATAGTTCAACAGCTGACACCGATCCATGACCATGAACCACCCATGATACGCGGCGCGGTATCGAGAAGCAATCCAACCCAGCGAGGATGTCTAGTGAATGCACTAACTGGACGTCCTGGAATCGCCCGCATTTTGATTGAACTGAGCAAGATATTCCAACACCTCGACTATCATCGATAAGACTGCGGTCTTCTTACTCGCGATGGTGCATGGCGAAGATTTTGTCGAGCGAGTCTTCGTACGGGTACACGTGAACCATCCAGCCGAAGATGACGGGCTGGAAGCGGCCACCGGCCGCGTCGCAAGCTTGCTCCGTGGTGATCGCGCCCTTGAGGCCAAACTTGCTCCAATCGGCGTTGCGGAGCTGCCCTTTTTGCGGCATGCAAAGATTGGTATGCAAATGCCACATGGCCATGCTGAGTGGGACGCGCGTGTTGAGCTGCTCTTCGGTCGCGCGCTTGGGCATGGTGTACATAGCGCCAACGAGCTCGTAGCCGTCTGAAGTTTTCTTGTACAGCAGGGAAGTGGGGCGCGCGGGATCGAAAGCGAAAGCTTCCAGGAACCCGTTCCAGTAATTCGTGAAGTGATATTCGGGCTGCGGCAGATTCGGGAGAAAGATTTTGTAACCGTCGTTCAAGGCGGCGTGGTAGTCCTTGTATTTCTCGATGCCGGAGCGGAGCTGGGTGACGATTTCGTTGGCGCGCGCGGCGTCCTCTGGTGTTTGCGGGCGCATCGCCGTCATGTGCATGTGGAGATTGTGCGCGTCCATGTGCCCGGGCGTCATATCGTGAACGGCGTGAGCTTCGTTGGCCTTGGCGTCGTCTATATCCATGCCGGACATCTTACTGTGGTCCATCGGCTGCGATTGCTTCGACTGCGAGCTGGACGGCTCCTGGGTAGCCTGCAAAGGTGCCGCGGGCGGGCGATGGCCTGGAATGGCGGCAAGAAGGACGCTTACAAGAAATAGTGCGCCGAACAAGATGCCGGCTCTGGTGGCGAGATGAACGAACGTGCTGCGCGGTGACATGACAATTCTCCTCATCCAATCATACGCATCGGGAAGCCGCTACATTTCAGCGCGTGGTACAGGACGTGCCTCTCGAAAGACTGGCCAGGAGTACAGGATCCAAGGGAGGTAAAGACCTAAAGGAAGCAAAAGAGGTCAAGGAGGTAAAGGAAAACGCTGTAGATTTGGCGTGAATTGGCGGAGCGCGAAACGAAGATAGGCTGCGTGCTAAAATCTTCGTCGTGAAAAAGGAAACCATTCAGCCCGCGAAACACCTTACCGGAGGACTGGACCTGCCGGGCGATAAGTCCGTTTCCCATCGATACGCGATGCTCGCTGCGCTGGCCGAGGGCGTCAGCGAACTACGGCATTTTTCGGCGGCGGCAGATTGTCGCAGCACAGTGGCGTGCATGAGCGCGCTGGGCGCCGGAGTCAAGACCGACAAAGATACGATTCGAGTGACCGGCCGCGGGCCCTACGGCTTGAAGAGCAGTTGGCGCGCGCTCGATGCGGAGAATTCCGGAACCACCATGCGGCTGCTTGCGGGAATTTTGGCCGGCCAGGAATTTTCGTCGAAGGTCACGGGCGATGGCTCGCTGCAGAAGCGGCCCATGAAGCGGGTAATCGGGCCGCTGCGGGAAATGGGTGCGGACATTCGTGCGCGCGACGATAATTTTGCCCCGCTGGAAATTCGCGGAGCCCCGCTCAAGGCCATCGAATACAAGATGCCCATGGCCAGCGCGCAGGTAAAATCTGCGGTTTTGCTCGCGGGACTGTTTGCCGACGGCGTGACGTGCGTGAGGGAGCCGGCGCAAACCCGGGATCATACCGAGCTGGCCCTCGAAGAATTTGGCGCAGCCATCGAGAAAGACGGGCGAACGATTCGAATTCACGGACTCGGCGGCGCAAATGGCGGCGGCAAGCTGCTTGCCAAATCGCTCGATGTACCGGGAGATTTGTCTTCGGCGGTATTTTTTATTGCCGCGGCGTCGCTGTTCCCCGAGCTGATTCACAATGTGGGATTGAATCCGACGAGGACCGCCATTCTGGATTTATTTGCTTCGATGGGCGCCGCAATTCAAATCCTCGGGCTCAAGAGCGCCCACGGGGAAGTCGTCGGCGACCTGGCAGTCAAAGGAGCATCACTGAAAGGTGCCGTGATCGCGGGCGAACAAATTCCGCTGATGATCGACGAGTTGCCGATGCTCGCCGCACTGGGCCCGTATACGGAAGAGGGAATTGAGATTCGCGATGCGGCGGAGCTGCGAGTGAAAGAGAGCGACCGGATCGCCGCGCTCGTGGAGAATTTGCGGCGGATGGGCGCCTCGGTGGAAGAGCGTCCGGACGGATTGAAGGTGGAAGGCCGCCGCGCGGGAAAGTTGCGCGGAGCGGAGATCGAGCCTCACGGCGATCACCGCATCGCCATGGCGTTCGCCGTCGCGGGCCTGGCGGCCGAGGGAAACACCATCATTCGTGACCCCGATTGTGCTGCCGTCTCCTTTCCCACGTTTTTTCAGGAATTGAACCGCCTGGCAGAGCGTTAAGGTAAAGACCCTATACGGAATTCAGGTATTTTTTCTTCTTCATTTTTATTTACCATTCACACTCGCGGCGCTAGCCTTGGCCGATCGTAGATCGCGCAATCCCCGGCCTGCTCGCGGACTCCGGCCGCAGCTGGAAGAGTCCGAATTGCAAATCATCTAAATCAGGGAGTGACACCATGAAGGTAAATCGTCGCGAATTGTTGAAGAACGCCGCATTCGTTTCGGGAGCTGCGTTGGTTGGCGCGTCGTGGCCCTCGAGCAAGAAATTGTTTGCGCAAGATTTTCTTCTGAATTTACCTAATCTACCGAGCCCGCAGAATTCGGGCATCGAACACATCGTCGTGGTGACGATGGAGAACCGGAGTTTCGACCATTTCCTGGGATGGCTGCCGAACGCGGATGGCAAACAAGTCGGATTGTCGTTTGTGGACAGCGCCGGCGTGAGCCACGCGACTCATTCGCTCTCGGGCGACTACACCGGTTGCCCCCATCCGGATCCAGACCATTCCTACAGCGGCGCTCGCGTCGAGTATGACCACGGATTGATGGACGGCTTTCTCCGCGCGGGTAGCAACGACGTCTATGCCATTGGCTATTACGGCGAACAAGACATCCCGTTTTACGCGGCACTGGCCCGCAACTACACCACTTGCGATCGGTATTTCGCTTCCATCCTTGGCCCGACATTCCCGAACCGGCTGTTTCTGCACGCCGCGCAAACCGATCGCTTGACCAATAGCACCAACATCAGTTCACTGCCTACAATTTGGGACCGGCTTGCCAGCGCCGGAGTAACGGCACGCTATTACTTTTCCAACGTGCCGTTCGTTGCCCTGTGGGGCGCGAAATATCTCGGCATCTCGCGTCTCTACGACGAGTTTCTCGTGGCGGCCAGCACAGGGACACTGCCGGCGGTTTCTTTCGTTGATCCCAGATATACCATCCTGGATGACGGTACGGGCAACGACGACCATCCTCACGCCGATATCCGCAAAGGGGATCTCTTCCTTTACGAAACATTCAAGGCCGTGGCCACAGGGCCGAAGTGGGCGAACACGGTGTTCATCGTGAATTGTGATGAATGGGGCGGCTTCTTCGAGCACGTCGCGCCGCCGCGCGCCACGGCCGCTAACAACGTAGATACGGATCTCGTGGATGGCAAAGCGCTGCTCGGTTTGCGCGTGCCTACAGTCGTTGCGTCGCCCTTCAGCCGCGGAAATGCGAATGATCCAAGAGTCAGCGCCCTAGTGTTCGATCACACTTCCGTCTTGAAATTGATCGAGTGGCGCTGGGGCCTTGTGCCCTTGACTCCACGCGACGCGAGCAATGACGTGCAGAACCTCGCCTGCGCTCTGAATTTCAGCGAGCCCGACCCAAGTGTACCGAGCCTGCCGGAGCCTCAAGCGCCTCTCATTGCGGCGCCATGCCTCGCAAATTTAGGCAGCGGAATCCTGAGCACCGGTTCGACCACGGCGCCTCCTACCGAATGGCAAGTGCTCGGCAGTCAGGCAACAGCACTCGGGTTCGCCGTGAATTAATGCCTTCGGGGCGGGAGGCGCATCGAGCGCGAGCCGCCTAACTCCTCCGCTGCCATCGCGCTCAGTTTTCTTCTGACTTCTCCGGCAGCGGAGGCACCATTGCGCGCGGCGGCTTTGGCGGTGCGGGAATATCGGAACTCGTCCTGCGCAGCGAGATCGACCCATAGCTCGTCTTCAAAATAATCTTCGGCCCGCGCCCGCTGCCATACTTTCCTTCCAGGTGCGCATCCTTCGATCCCGTCCCCGGAGTCAGCTTCAGCGAATCCGCCTGAAACTCGCTGTCAATATCTCCCGAATGGCAATCCGCGATAATCTCAAAGCTTGAGGACTCCGGCAGGCTCAGCGTAATTCCCGCGGAAGAATTGTTAATCTCGATGTCGTCTTTCGGCGGAGCCGAGAAGCGAACTTCAACGTTTCCTCTGCGGTTGTCCACTTTGACCTTGCCGCCGGCGTTCTCCAGCGTGATGTCGTCCTGCGAGCGTACGCTGAGGTTCCCGGGAGCGTCAAAGATTTCCAGGTTGCCTGGGCCGGCCTCCATATGGCCGGCGAGTTGCGAGAGTGTCAGATCGGTGCGCTGTGAAATGAAGCGCACGCCCTTGGCCACTTTGTCTACCCGGATGGAACCGTAAAATTCGCCGTCGATCGTAAGCCCGCCCGTGGCGCCCGATACGTTTATTTCTCCGCCGTGGCCGGAAATCTTGATGTTGCCCTTCGTGTCGGAAACTTTGATGTCGCTCTTCCGGGTATCGATACCGACGTCGCCCGCCGTGCCGCGAATCTCGATGTCGCCAACGCCGTTCGTCACGTTTACAGGCTTCGCCATGTCGGCGACGGTAATGTCGCCTTTCTCGTTCCGCACCGTCAGCGAGGCCTTCTTCGGAACCGCCACGTCAAGATCCAGGCTGATGCGCGATTCGCCTTTGTTTACCCCAGTTGGATGTACTTCGTAGCCGTCGCCATTCTGCACGATTTCGACGCCAACGTGTTCGGCAACTTGCTGGGCGTCGTTCTCGTTCCAAGCATTGGCCTTCTTCTTGCCAGAGATTCGAATTTGCGCGTCGTCCGAAGGACGCACGCTTACGTTGCCGCGGCCGTTGCGTATCGTGATGCGGGCATCGGTGGGAACGGATTTGGGAGCAACTTCCAGGTCGAAGTCAAAACTGTTTCCCCACTCCCTAAAGTGACCGGGGATATTTTCCTTGCCGTAGTCGACGGCGGCAACCACGATTCCAAGAAGACTGAGAAGTCCCAGAACAAGAAAAACTTCACCTCCGGTGATCGCCGCAGCGCCCGGATCGCCAGAGCGGCTGGCAGCCATGCGCTCATAGAGTTTGATCCCGCCCCAAAAAATCAGAATGAGCGGCCACCAGTGCCCGAGCACATTGACGATGCCGAGACCCCGGTAGTTGTGAAGGAGCAGCAGCACTCCAATGAAGAGCAGGAGAAGGCCGGGAAACAGTGAGCTGCCGCGCCGACGGAGATTCGCCATAGCGTCTTATTGCCCTTGTCCCTGGCCGGGAAATTGATTTTGGGGAACAGTTGGCGCGGAGCCCGTCGCACTTGGAGCCGCGGGTGGCACTGGCCCGGAAATGTGGCCGTCCGCCGGCGAAGCCGCAGCAGCAAGGCTGATGGCACCGATCACGATGAGAATGACGGGATACGTGTTAGCGAACGAGAAATCACCGCCGCGCATCTGGTCGAGGAGGAAAAGCACGCCGACGGCAATAATGACAGCGGGACCCATCAGCCCGCGAATCGTGCAACGGCGGCATGCGCACCGGATACGGTCACTCATCAGAGAATCCTCCTAAGGGCGGCGGTCGAGCCTTTTGCGCATCATCAAGACTCCCGCGGCAATCAGAACTGCCGGCCAAAAAAACTGTGAAATCCGGTACCAGGGAAACCAATCAAAATTGTGCAGCAGCAGCAAGAGTCCCGCGCCAATCAGAAGAATAGGCCCAATCGGGCGCTCCTTGGTAAAGGCATCAAGAGGATCGGACAAAGTTTCGCCGGCCTGCCGTGCTTTTGCCGTGCGGTAGGCATCAATCGGCATGTAGACCCACAGTCCAGCGACACAGATCCACAATGCCGCTTCAGCTCCCCCGCTCATCGCGCCATCGACACCGCTTATGAAGAGCACCAAGAAGATGGCGAGATGAATCATGCCCTTGCCATATTGCTCGTTATAGAAGGCGCCCATCCCCGGCAGAAATCCCAGGAAGAAAGCCAAGACTGGATTCGATCTTGCGTAGCTCGGTGATGCCGCGGGCAAACCGGAAGCGGGCATCTGGTATTGCGATTCTGCAACTGGAGTTGAAATGGGCGGTGTTGGAGCGGGGATGCCCACGATGTTTGCCAGGCACTCTTCGCAGTAGAGCACGTCGCGCACCGGACGCACGCACGTCGAGCACATGGCCTTGCCGCAATTGCGGCAGTAGCCGACTGCGTCCACGTCAGAATGGACGGCACACTTCATGGAGTTCTCCTCTCACCAATCGAGCCGCCCAGAACGGAGAATTGCGAAGCCAGAACCCGCAAATTCCTTCCGATTTCGTCGGCACGGTTCTGCTGCTTGGGCGCGGACGGATTCGTGTTGTCGGTGCGGCCAGGTTGTTTGCCGGGAGAACTCTGCGGAATGGTTTGCTCCCTGGTAGTGGGATTCTGTTCGTTTTCGTTCAGGCGCGTTTGAATTTCATAAACCACGCGCAGATCGCTGACGAACTTCGCACTGTGGGCATAAACGAGATGCGCCTGGCTGTTCGTCTTGCGATAAATCGTGGCGGGATTAAGATCCGCCAGCTTCGGCTTGCGAAACGAGAAACCAGAGGCCGTGAGAATGACGACGAAAGTCGCGGCAACGGAGACCGCGCTGTACACAAAACGCGGCGACCGCAGCCCGCGCAGCCAGCGCTTCGCGCTGCGCCAGCTCTGGGGTCCGAGAGTCGCCGTCAGAATCGAATCGAAAAGTTGTGGCCGCGGTTCAACCTCCGCCAGAGAGTGCAGAGTGCCGAGAACATGGGAAACACCGGCGACCAGCGGAGTGCAACGCTCGCACGCGTTCACATGGAGGTCGAAAGCGGCGTGCTCGGCGGGACCAAGAAGTCCGTCGAGGTAATCGCTCAGCCGCGTTTCGGTTTGTTCGCAAGTCCAGTTCATGGCATGCTCCGCGCTCGCTTCGAAACTCCAAATTCCATCATGACGGGCCCACTCCCATCTGCTGCAGCACGCGCGCTAGTTCGATGCGGCCGCGATTGATTCGTGATTTTACCGTTCCTTCCGGTACCGCCAAAACTTGCTGAATCTCGCTGTACTCGAGTTGCTGCAGATCGCGCAGGATCACCGCCTCGCGCAATTCCGGCGAAAGCCGCTTTAGCGCCGATTGCACCTGGCCGCTCAATTCCCCCAGCAGCGCCTGCTCATCCGGCCGCCGTCCCGCCGATTCCTTGTTCTCCACCACCGGCATCTTGTCGTCCAGCGAATCCGTGATGCGGTCCCGCTTGGTTCTACGGTAATGGTCAATCAACAGGTTGCGTGTCACGCTGGTCATCCAAGTTGCGAAACCGCCATGGGCCGAACGATAACTGCCCAGAGTGCGATACACCCGGAGGAAAACATCCTGCGACAAGTCCTCGGATTCCGTTCGGTTTCCGGTGAACCGGTAGCAGATGTTAAAGATGCGCCTGGTATGCCGACGCACAAGTTCCTCCCAGGCCGACCCGTCGCCCTGGAGGCATTGCTGGACCAGTTGGGCATCCTGCTCCAACGTATCATCAGCCTC
>WNFJ01453955.1_pt1 | contig 11362 bp, 9 predicted proteins | sample 5400461 | NCBI WGS metagenome assembly WNFJ01 (sample SAMN13153349, study PRJNA577476) | soil metagenome | isolation source: 115 cm saprolite on Douglas fir-dominated hillslope | place: USA:California | collected 2013-09-17 | reverse complement strand
CTCTTGGCTCGCCCCCGGTTGTTTGCTGAGCATTGGCGGCGTGTCGTACCCTCAGGCCCGATTGGCTTCGAGCCAGCGCCGGCAGCACCTTCGTGCAACGGCTGCTGCGCGATTGACCGCACAAGTTGCCCCTTCAACCCAGTCAGTAACCGCCGGAAACTGCGGGCTTGTTCGGAGCGATCACAAGATGCCCGCAGATGTGGGCGCCGACAGCAGAAGCCGCTGTTTGTCACGTCCGGCCGCTAGTTCGAGCTCTGCCGTTGCACACAGTACGGTCTGACGATATGGAGGGGAACGGGACAACTCAGGCCAGCGTCGACGAACTCATCGCGTCGCGACTGGATCAATCCGGCCCAACCGGCCGGGCCGCAGACCTGGTGCTGGCTTCCGTGCTGGGCGACGACGATCTCGACGCCGTACTCAGCGGCACGACGAGCGCAGGCGATCGGCTGTCGCAGCCTGGGCCAGTGGCGGAGCGACCACTCGCCGGGCTGTACCTGCGGTCGATCGAAGTCGAGGGCTTCCGCGGCATCGGCCCGAAGGCGGCGCTGCGACTGCAACCCGGTCCGGGCCTCACCGTCGTCGCCGGCCGCAACGGGTCCGGCAAGTCGAGCCTGGCCGAAGCTGCCGAGCTCGCCCTGACCGATGACAACAAGCGCTGGTCGCGTCGCACTCAGGTCTGGCGCGACGGCTGGCGCAACCTGCACACGACCGGCGACTCCCGGATCGCTGTGGAGCTGACCGCAGATGGCCAGCCAGGCGTAGTGCGCGTAACGCGCGAGTGGCCGCCGGACGTCAGCCTGGATAGCGCCGAGTCCTTGATGCAGCAGCCCGGTGCGCCCCGGCGGCCGCTCGCCGCGATGAACTGGTCGGCATCGCTGGAGGTGTTCCGCCCGTTTCTGTCCTACTCCGAGCTTGGGGCGCTGGTCAGCGGAAGGCCGAGCGACATGTACGACGCGCTGCAGGCGATCCTCGGCCTGGACCAGCTCGTCAGCGCGGAGAAGCGGCTCGCCGAGGCGCGCAAGCGGCTCGACGAGCCCAGCAAGCAAGCCGACAGGCGGCTACCTGGCCTGCGTACCCGGCTTGAGGAACATCCGGACAGTCGCGCCCGCACGGCGCTGGACGCGGTGCACCGCCGACCATGGAAGCTGGAGGTCATCGAGACGTTGGCGGTCGGCGGTGCCGCAGCCGACGACCCGGTGGCGAGTCGGCTGGTTCACGTCGCCGCGATCGACCTGCCGTCGGCCGACAACGTGGCTGTGGCCATCGGGCGCCTGCACGTTGCCGACGAGCGCGTTACGAGCATGTCGGGAACGCCGGCTGAGGACGCCCGCCGCATCGCGAGCCTGCTCACCGTGGCGCTGGCCCATCAGGCCCGTCACCCTGGCCAGCCGTGCCCGGTATGCCGTGGACGCGTCCTGGACGATCAATGGGCAGATTCCACCCGCACCGAGATCGCGCGGCTGAACAAGGCCGCCGGGGAAGCCGACGCGGCGCATGCGGAACTCGCCGCCGCATCTCGGGCGGTGCGTGAACTGGTCGGCGGCGTTCCCGCTGTACTCGGCCATGATCTCGGCAGCGAGGTGGACGCCGCCGCAGCGCGCGAGGCATGGCAGGCGTGGGCGCATCTGGCCGGGTCGGGCTCAGCTGGACAGCTCATCGCGAGCACTCAGGACGCTTTCGCGGTTCTCGCGGCCGCCGTGGGCGCGCTGCGTGCGAAGGCTGCCGCCGGGGCACAGCAGCGGAGCGAGGCCTGGCTGCCCGTCGCGGCGGCGCTGGCGAGCTGGCTCGAGCAGGCGAAGTCGAGCCAGCGCGCAGAGGCGGAGCTCGCCGAGGTGCGGAAGGCGATCGACTGGCTCAGGAAGGCAGGGCAGGAGATTCGCGACGACCGCATGGCTCAGCTGACGGAGACGTCAGCGCAGGTCTGGGGCATGCTGCGGCAGGAGAGCAACGTAGAGCTCGGACCGATCAAGCTGTCGGGCGCCTCGACGCAGCGACACGTCACCGTCGATGGTGTGGCGGGCGCGGCTCTCAGCGTCATGAGCCAGGGGGAGCTGCACGCGCTCGGGCTCGCCCTGTTCCTGCCCCGCGCCACGTCACCAGACAGCCCATTCCGGTTCATCGTGATCGACGATCCGGTGCAGTCGATGGACCCGGCGAAGGTCGAGGGCCTCGCGAGCCTGCTCGCCTGGGTCGGCAATGACCGGCAGGTTGTGGTATTCACCCATGACGACCGGCTGCCGGAGGCGATCCGCCGTCTCCAGTTGCCGGCGACCATCTGGGAAGTCACTCGCCGAGAAGGCTCTGTCGTCGAGCTCACCAAGAACGAAGACCTGGTCAGTCGTTACATTGACGACGCACGCGCTCTGGCACGCACGACCGAGTTGCCGGAGGATGCCCGCGCTGTCGTGGTGGCCGGCTTCTGCCGCAGCGCGCTGGAAGCCGCATGCCACGAAGCCATCCGGGCGCGGCGGCTCAAGGCTGGGGTACGGCACTCGGATGTCGAGCGGGAGCTCACAGCCGCTCACAAGCTCCGCCAGTTGCTGGCCCTGGCGCTGCTCGACGACGCCGATCGCGGAGGTGACGTCGTTGCGGTGCTGCGTCAGCGTTCCGGGCAGGCTGCGGTCAAGGCGTTTGACGCCGCGCGGGAGGGCACGCACGAGCGCTACCAAGGTGATCTCCGGCACTTCGTCGAGGAGACCGCGCGGCTGGCGAATGCGCTTCGGGCATGACCCCGGACGAGTTGCTCGCCGAGTCCGACCGGCTGCTGTCCACAGTCGTGCCGGGCACCCGCGGTCGCTGGCCGCGAGCGTGCGCGTGGCTGACGAGGCTCGCCCTCGAGCAGGCACTGGATGAGTACTGGTCCCGCGTGCTGCCCGAGGCAGTGAACTGCGGCGTACGTCCGCAGTTGCTGATACTCCCCCAGTACGCGAGCGCGAGCACCGCAGCACTTGCGACGGAAGCATGGTTCGGCCTCGCCCGCGCGGCCCACCATCACGCCTACGACCTCGCCCCGACTGCCGCCGAACTGCGTCGCTGGCATGACCTCGTCCGCACCGTCATCGCCCAATTGACGGTAGCGGGCCACAAGGTCGACGCTGCCGCACAGTAACTCACCAGAGCCCGAGCAGGGAGCCGAGGACCCGGGCGGCCTGCCCGCCGTCCTGCTCGGCGATCGCCAGCGCGGCGGGCACGTCGAGGTCACTGGCCAGGGCAGTGCGGACGGCGGCAGCTGCCGAGCCCGGGCGATCGGCCCGGCCCGCCGAGGACTGGAGGCGCTCGAGCAGACCTGCGGCGTTATCCATCCCCCTGGTGTCGAAATCCCAGGAAGAACTCCACGGCCGGTTCAGGATCAGTAGCCGGATGGCTGCCGCCGGGTAGCTGGCGAGCAGGTCACTGACCAGCACGAGGTTCCCGGTCGACTTTGCCATCTTCGCGCCCGAGACGGTAACGACACCAGCATTGAGGTGAGCCCTGGCGAACGGGGCAACGCCGGAGAATGCTTCGGTCAGCATTGCTTGGTACACGTGATGAGGGAAACGCAGGTCCGCGCCGCCAGCGTGCACGTCAATGGCCGGCCCGAAGGCATGCAAGGCCATCGCGGCGCATTCCGCGTGCCAGCCTGGCCTGCCCGGGCCCCACGGACTTGGCCAGGCTACCTGGTCGGGGTCCGGCTCATCGTGGCCGGAAGCAAGCCAGATCGCCACGTCGAAGGGGTCGTCGCGATGCGGGTCATCCGGTTTGTCGCCGTACTCGGCGGCAAGCCCGAGCGCGAACTCGCGGGATAGGCCGGCCCGGCCTACTGCGCCCGCGCCCCTGAAGTACACGCTGCCGCGGCGCTCGTAGGCGGCGCCGCGCTCGATAAGGCCGCGGCCAAGCGCGATGACCTGGCCGACGAACGCGTGTGCACGCGGCTCCAGGTCGGGCTCGGATACGCCGAGCGCTGCCATGTCGCGCTCGAAGTAAAACTGCTGGATCGCAGCGAACCGGTCATACGGCGCACCTGCTCGCTTGGCCGCTGCCAGCAGGACATCGTCAACGTCCGTCACATTCCGGCAGATGATCACCTCGGTCCCGGCCGAGCGCAGCACGCGTGCCAGGGTGTCCACCCAGACGAACGTCGCAGCATGGCCCAGATGAGTAACGTCGTACGGAGTGATGCCGCAGGCGTAAATTCGAGCGCGGCCCGCTAGCGGCAGACCACTGCCGCCGAGGGTCATCGTTGGCATTTGATCAGCTCTCACGATGACACTGTCCGTGGGTGCTCCGGCCATCTCAGGCCAGCTAGCCCTGGGCACGGCGTTGCCGGTTGAGCATCGATTGGACCGACCAGCGCATACTCGGCGGCATACTGGCGATTAAACACCTGTGGGTCCGGCCCTATGTCTGGACCCGGGCTGCTCGTTACCGGCACGCGAAGGGGTGAGAAGTGAGCATCGGCGGAGCGCTCGCGGAAGCGCGCAGCGAAGCCGGGCTCAGCATCACCGACGTCAGCGAGCGCACTCGCATCCGCTCGGCGATCATCCGGGACATCGAACGCGATGACTATGCCGCCTGCGGCGGTGATTTCTACGCCCGCGGCCATATCCGGGCGATCGCCAAGGTGATCGGCACGGACCCGGTACCGCTCATCGCCGAATACGACGCCGCGCGGACGCCGGACGATGATCATGACGACCGCGTCGATGGCCTGCTGCTGGCGCCTGACGCGCCAGGTGCTGCTGACCCAGTGCACGCAAGCCGCCCGGACCCGAAGGGCGGTTCCGAAACAGAGCCCATCCCCCCGGTAGCCGAATTCTCCCTTGATCAGATGCTGACATCGGCGCCAGTGCACGCCAGGTCCCCGTATGCCGGGCAGGTTGCCCGAACCCGCCTGGCAGCGTCGGCGCGGGCTGGCGCGGCGCGGCTGGGAGCTGCGGCTGATGGGGCCGCGGACCGGCTCGCAGCCCGGTCCGAGCGCACCCGCGGAAGGACGCCCGATCGATTCGGACGTAGCGGCGCACCGCGCCCCCGGTTGACGGTAGCCCTGGCGCTGGCGCTCCTTGCGGCGATTGGCCTGCTCCTCTACCTGCTGATCTCGGGATCATCTGGTCCCTCGAGCGCGGCGAGTCACCATTCCGGGGTCGCTGCGCTGCGGCATCGCAGTCCAGCCGGCAAGCGGGACAGTGGCTCAGCGCCACCGTCGGCCGGAGCCAGCCGTGCAGCGACTCAGCCGGTGTCCGTCGTGCTGACTCCGGCCACCATCCGGGCCTTCGGTCCGGGTGGGCCGGGCCAGGGCGACGATGCGCAGCGCGCGGCGCTGGCAATCGACGGCAACTCGCGCACGGCGTGGCACAGCGCCTGGTATACAACTGCGGACTTCGGTCGGCTGCAGTCTGGAACGGGGCTGTTGCTCGATATGGGGCAGTCCGTCACGGTCTCGTCGGCCAGCGTCCTGTTCGGGCTAGCGCCGGGCGGCGCGTTTCAGATCCGCGCCGGAAACTCGCCCGCGCTGGCTAGCCTGCAGCCAGTGGCCCAGGCAGCCGACCCGGGCGGAGCGGTAGCCGTGCACGTCAGTCGCCCGGTCCGCGCGCGTTACCTGCTGGTCTGGCTTACTCGGCTGCCACCTGACAGTTCGGGAACCTTCGAGGCCTACATCTACAACATCGCGGTCCGCGGCACCCGCTAGCGGGCCACGCGGCGGCTCTTGGTCCCGCCGGGATTGCGCCGCCTACCTGTACATCGGACCTGGTCAGCCGCCGATGTTAGCCGCCGGGTGATGCTCAACGACGGTGTCCGACGACGGGAAGAACACTGTCTCGTGGTCGTCGCGCCAGCGCACCAGGTACGGCGGCGTGCCATCCTCACCATGAATCTCGATGATCTTGCCGTGCCGGTCCACGTCGCCCTGGTGGCGTCCCTTGACCGTGAGCTCGTCGCCGACGCTCCCTTTCATGATCATCCACCTCCCGCTGCTCGCCTCAACGTCCAGCATCCACCGACGACTACATACCCGCTAAGGGCCAATGGCCCGCACGCTGGCGACTAGTGTTGTTACCCGGCCTGGCCGAGCACCGCATCGAGGCCGGAGAAGACGAAATCCGCTGCGGACCGCTGCTCGCGAGCGATTGCCAGAATCCTGAGGTGCTGGCCGAACAGGTCAGGGAGCCCATCAACGGGGAACCAGCCGACTTCGGTGAGCTCTGCGTCATTCACCCGAGCCGTTCCGCGAACCGGCCGACAGTGGAAACAGAACTCCAGGTACTGCACTTTGTCCCCATTGGGGTAGCTCAGCAGGCCGGATGTGGTGACCGAGGTCAGCGCGTCCGGAACGACGATGACGCCTGTCTCCTCGAAGATCTCGCGTACCGCGGCGTCGGCAGGCTGCTCGCCGGGGTCGATGATGCCGCCGGGCAGGGTCCACGCGCCGTTGTCCGCGCGCCGGCCCAGCAACACCCTGCCATCGCCGTCGAGGACCGCGCCCATGGCGGTGCTCAGCGAGAGCAGGTCGTGACCGACCTTCTCGCGCAGGTCGAGCACGAACTGAGGAGTGGGCATGACCTAATGATCCACGGGCCGACAGCGGTGGTGCAGACGTAGTGCCACCTCCCGGTTCTGCACCGCGGCTAGCATGCCGACTATGAGATTCGCGATCGCGATCCCGCAGTTCTACGGTGACGGTGAGTTCGACGCTGCGGCGTTCCAGGCCTACTTCGCCAGGGCCGAGGAGCTCGGCTATCACAGCGCCTGGGCGCAGGAACAGATCCTCGGCTCGGCACCGCAGCTTGCCCCGCTTGAGGCCATGACCTATGCGGCCGCATGCACCCAGCGGATCCGCATCGGCTGTGTGGTCTTCGTCTCCACCCTGCACACCCCCGCGCACCTGGCCAAGAGCCTGAGCACGCTGGACCAGCTGAGCACTGGTCGGCTCGACATTGGCATCGGCACCGGCGGCAAGCACAGGCCATTCGCCGCGTTCGGGATGAGCCCAGACCGCTACGTCGCGCGATTCACTGAGGGCCTCGCACTCATGAAAGCGTTGTGGACCGAGCCGCGCGTCAACTTCGACGGCGAGTTCTGGCAGCTCACTGGCGCTGCGATGGAGCCTAAGCCATTCCAGAAGCCGCATCCGCCGGTCTGGTTCGGCGCGAACGGCAGTTCCGCGCTGCGGCGCGCGGCCCGGCTGGGGGACGGCTTCTTCGGTGCCGGGTCGGCTCCAACGGCCAGGTTCGCCGAGCAGGTTCTCGTGGTGCGGCAAGCCCTCGCCGAATTCGGGCGGCCAGTGTCCGAGTTCCCGATCGCCAAGCGCGTTTACATAGCGGTGGACGACGACGGGGCCAGGGCGCGGGACCGGATCAACGCCGGGCTCGAGCGCCTCTACGGCCACAGATCGCCAGACATCGAGGCGGCCGCGATCGCCGGAACCGCAGCCGAATGCGCGAGCCAGGTGGCGAAGGTGGCCGCCGCCGGGGCCGAGCTGATCCTCTTCACCCCCCTGTTCGAGCAGGCGGAGCAGGCCGAGCGGATTGCCGCCGAGATCATTCCCACGCTCACCTGACGCTGAGAAGCGTCAGGTTACGTCCGGGTCGAGCTGGTCCTGCGCAGCGGCGAGCACCCGGGTTACTTCGCAGCCGAAAGCGACGTCGCACGGGTGCGCGAGCCGACCAGCCCTGGCATTGTCGGCCAGCTCGGTGAGCGCGACGCGGAGCGCGATGACCGGATCGTCGGCCTGGGTGGGTGCCATCGAGCGGCCCCGTTCCCCCCATAGCCACAAGTCAGAACCAGACGCGGCGTCGGGGGCGCTCAGCGTGACCATCGCGGTGCTCGTCGCGCCGCCCGCGTGCTGCAGGACGAGGCAGGTGAGGTCGCGCTGGCCGGCCACCGCGGACACCGACGCGACCGGGCCAAGACTGGCCAGCAGCATCGACACCGTATGCGGGCCGACATCCCACAGGCCGCCTTTCTGCCGCCGCCAGGGTGTGTTGAACGGGTTGTCCCTGCCCATCGCCGACCCGAGCCAGCAGGCCATCGCGCCGTCCCAGCCGCCACCGCTGGTGACATCAGCCAGCCAGGCGCGCACATCGGCCTGAAACCGGGCGGTGAAGAACACCACCGAGGCGACCTTCGCGTCCGCCACCGCTGCGGTCAGCGTCTCGGCTGCCGCCAGGGTGGTAGCGACAGGCTTCTCCAGCAACAGATGCTTGCCCGCGCTGGCGGCCCGGATCGCGATGTCGTTCTGCACGTCGGGCGGCACCGAGAAGGCGACTGCGTCCACGTTAGCCAGGAACTCGCCGATATCGGTGTGCGCGGTCGCGCCATGCTCGGCCGCCAGGTTCTGCGCCGCGGCCAGGTTCCGGCCCCAGATCGCGGCGAGCTCCACGCCCGGTGTCGTGGCGAGGGCCCGCGCGTGGGTGATTCGGGCCCAGTAGCCGGTGCCAACGAGGCCGAATCGCAGCGGCGGCGGTGACTGGTCAGCAGCCTGAGCCGCAGTCAGGTCAGCGGGATTTCGCACCCGCTGAGCCTACGGCGGGCTGGAGGTAGCGCTGCGAGCGGGCGTACCGGGCACGCGACTGCCCTGCGGCCACCTTCCGGTCCTGCCCTACGCTGGCGCCGTGGCCACCAACCCCCATCTCAGAAGCGCGGACAGCGGGCGGGTGCCAGCCGCGATGCGCCGAGATGTCCGCCTCCTCGGGCAGATTCTGGGCGAAGTGATCCGGGAGTCGGACGGGCAGGACCTGCTGGACGACGTAGAGGATCTCCGGCACCGGGCAATCGCGGCGCGGCGGCACGAGCCGGCGGACGAGGCCGCGCGCGCTGCTGCCGACGACGCGATCGCCGCTCTGGTAGCAAGCTGGCCCCTGCAGCGGGCCGACGCAGTGGCGCGCGCCTTCACGGTGTACTTCCACCTGGCCAATCTCGCCGAAGAGCATCAGCGGATCCGGACGCTGCGCGAACGCGACAGCGGTAGCAAGCCAGTGCGCGAGTCGCTCGCGGCCGCGATGGCGACCCTGGCACAGACGATCGGCGACGATGCGCGTGCCGTGCTGCTCGGTCGCCTCGAGGTGCATCCGGTGCTTACTGCACACCCCACCGAGGCCCGGCGGCGCGCGATTACCGAGGCGCTGCGGCGGATCGGCGCGCAACTCGATGTTGTGGACAGTCCACAGCTCGGTGCCGCTGCGCACGCGGAAGCACGGCGGCGGTTGCGGGAACAGGTCGACTTGCTCTGGCGCACGCCCGCGTTGCGTATCCAGGCGATGCAGCCGCTGGATGAAGTGCGGTCAGGCATGGCGGTGTTCGACGAGACCCTCTTCCGGCTCGCCCCCGCGGTGTACCGGGCGCTCGATCAGGCGCTGCAAGGCGAGGTGTCCGGCGCCAGACCGCCCGAGGCGCCGCCGTTCCTGCGCTTCGGCAGCTGGATTGGTGCAGACCGGGACGGCAATCCGTTCGTGACCGCGGCGGTCACCGAGCAGACGGCAGCTATTCAGGCCGATCATGCACTGCGTGCCCTGGAGAACGCGACCTCCCGCATCGGCCGATCGCTCACGCTGGCTGACGTGCTGCCGCTCGCCGGGGCCGGCGGCGAGCCAACCGCAGACAGTCCGGCCCGCGCAGAACTAGGGGCGTCACTGACCGAGGCGAGACGGGCTCACCCGGGCCTGGTCGGCGATCTCAGTTCCCGGTCCCCGGGCGAGCCGTACCGCACGTACCTGCTTTTCACCGCCGAGCGCCTCCGGGCGACGAGGCTCAGTCAACCGGGCGCAGACGGCCGCGATGCCGTGGCCGACGGTGGCGGCCTGCCGTTCGAGTCCGCTCGCGAGTTCACCGACGACGTGCGCCTGGTCCAGCGCGCGCTGGCCGAGGCAGGTGCCGACCGGCAGGCATACGGCGAGTTGCAGCATCTCATCTGGCAGGCGGAAACCTTCGGCTTCCACCTAGCCGAGCTTGAGGTGCGGCAGCACAGCGCGGTTCACGCCGCCGCTGTTGCCGAGTTGCGCGCAGGCGGCGAGCGGTCTGCGCAGACCGAGGAGGTGCTGGCCACCTTCCGGGCGATTCGCTCGATCCAGCGTCGGCACGGCACGGACGCTTGCCGCCGGTATGTGGTCAGCTTCACGACCTCGGCGGCGGATATAGCGGCCGTCTATGCATTGGCTGAGGCCGCAAGCCAAGGTCAGCCGCCGGTACTCGATGTCGTGCCGCTGTTCGAGAGCGGAGCCGACCTGGACCGGGCCGTGGCGATCCTGGACGAGATGGTCATGCTGGAGCCGGTAGCGCAGCGCCTCGCACACACCGGCAGGCGCCTGGAGGTCATGCTCGGCTATTCGGACTCGGCCAAGGAACTCGGCATGGTCAGCGCGACGCTGCGGCTATTCGACACCCAGTTGCGGCTGGCCGCCTGGGCGGCGGCGAACGACCTGCAGCTTGTCCTGTTCCACGGCCGGGGCGGCGCGCTCGGCCGCGGCGGCGGGCCGGCCGGCCGGGCCGTGCTGGCGCAAGCGCCGGGCTCCGTGGACGCCCGGTTCAAGGTCACCGAGCAGGGTGAGGTTATTTTCGCCCGGTACGGCCACCCGGTCATCGCGCAGCGGCATGTGGAGCAAGTGACCTCTGCCGTGCTGCTCGCGTCGGCGGCGAGACCCGGCCAGGAACCTAGGCCCGAGGCGGCCGGCGACCATGAGCGGTTCGCGCCAGTCACGGCGGCGCTGGAGGCGGGAGCCCTGGCCGCCTATCGCGCGCTGGTGACCGCGGACGGGTTCGCGGACTGGTTTGCCCGGCTCAGCCCGCTGGCGGAGATCGGCACCATGCGGCTCGGATCACGCCCGGCGCGTCGCGGCCTGGCCGCTCCAGTCGGACTGGCGGATTTGCGGGCAATACCGTGGGTATTCGCTTGGGCGCAGACGAGGATCAACCTGCCTGGCTGGTACGGGCTTGGCAGCGGCCTAGCCGCGGCACTAGCGAGCCCCGGCGGGCTGGCGGCGGTTCGGCGTGCCTACCGCGATTGGCCGCTGCTGGCCGTGTTGCTCGACAACGCGGAGATGAGCCTGGCCAAGACCAACCGGCACATCGCGGTCCGGTACCTGGCCCTCGGCCAGAGCGAGGAACTGGCCGAGCAGGTCCTGGCCGAATACGATCTCACCCGGCGGCTCGTGCTGGCGGTTACCGAGCATGACCGGCTGCTCGCTGGCAGGCCAGTGTTGTCGCGCGCGGTCGCGCTCCGCGACCCTTACGTCGACGCGCTCTCCCACCTCCAGTTGCGCGCCCTGGCCGAGGTGCGCGCGGCCGAAGAACCGGCGGACTCAGTAGCAAGAGAACGATTCCTGCTGCTGACGGTCAACGGCGTCGCGGCAGGGCTGCAGAACACCGGCTGAGGCGCCGGCGCAGCAGC
>WNFJ01083028.1_pt3 | contig 11363 bp, 10 predicted proteins | sample 5400461 | NCBI WGS metagenome assembly WNFJ01 (sample SAMN13153349, study PRJNA577476) | soil metagenome | isolation source: 115 cm saprolite on Douglas fir-dominated hillslope | place: USA:California | collected 2013-09-17 | reverse complement strand
GAGTACGCTCGGCGCATCGGGGTTGGCGCGCGCGAATACCGCGTGGTGCGGGGCAGCAGGATCGATGCCGTGTACCGCAGCGCCGAGCGGGTCCGCGCGACGGCCGTCGGGACCGCGCTCAACGAGCTTGAGTCCCAGGAAAGGTCCCTGGAGCATCCGGATCGCTAGGGCGCGGGCTTACGACACCCGACCTCGCGCGAGCCTCACCTCGTCACGTGGTAATGTCCACCCAACTATCGGAGGGAACATTGACTCCCGCACAACTCAAGCGCGAGTTACAGCGCATCGCCTGGGGTCAGGTGCGACTCGCCCACAGGCTTGGAGTATGGCCAAGTGAAGTCCGGGATTGGCTTGCGGGCAAGGAGCCCGTGCCGGAGGTGGTCGCTTCAGACATACGCCATCTGCCTTCTCACAATCTGCGCCCACCCCCGCATTCGTAGGGCAGGACCCTTGCTCGCCCACGATCCCCTGGCTGCGCAGCCGCGGCGCAGTCGCCGCTCGTGCTCCTACAAGCGCGTCGCGGGCCAAGTGACAGGGACATTCTTCGCATCTCCCCCCAGTGTTCCGTGCTCTCTCACGCATAACGGAGGCGAAGAAAGCCCCACAGCGAAAGTTGCTGCAGGGTCTGGCTGGCGCTGGCCGACGCGCGACTCGCGTAAGTGCCTGAAACGACGACGGCCAGCGCCAGTGATCGCCGGCCGGTGCCGCCTCCGGAGCCGAAGGTCGTGGGTTCGAATCCCGCCTGGCGCGTGAAGTCAGAACAGGGTTGTTCCACCGAACAAACGGCGCGGTGCCCTGCGCCATCGCCGGCGTGACGGACCGGCCCAAGCATACCCGCGCTTGACCCGAATCGCCACCACGCTACGGAGGCCCAGGCGCTTCATGCGCCTGCAGACGTTGCACCCGCTCAGGTGCCGGCGGCTTAGCGGCTTTGCACTTATTGTGGCCGCAGTCGTGGCGCCGGAGCGAGATGGCACGGTCGGCCCGCCGTGTCAGCGTCCCGACAGGTTCGGCCGCTACATTGGCAGGCACTGACACCCCATTCCAACCCCGACTTCCCGACCATGGGCTCCGACAGTGGAGTAAGAGGAGGCGATCCCGATGAAGCGCAGCGCAGTTGTAGTCTCCGTGGCGTTGGCCGCAGCGTGTTTGGTCGTGGCACAGGCGGGAGCTCAGGAGAAGCAGCTCCGGAAGTCCGACCTGCCCCCAGCGGTGCAGAAGACCGCGGAGGCGCAAAGCCAGGGAGCGACGATTCAGGGCTATTCGAGCGAGATCGCAGACGGCAAACTGGAGTATGAGGTCTCGATGACGGTGAACGGTCATTCCCGGGACGTGAGCATTGCGCCGGACGGCAGCGTGCTCGAGATCGAAGAAGGGGTGGCACTGGCCGAGCTTCCCCCCACCGTGCGCGCGGGGCTGCAAGCGAAGGCCGGCGCGGGCACGATCACCAAGGTCGAGTCCATCACCAAGCACGGCACGCTCGTAGCCTACGAAGCACAGGTGAGCACCGGCGGCAAGCGCTCCGAGATTCAGGTCGGCCCCGACGGCAAACCGCTTGCGCACGAGGAGTAAGCGCTCCGGACGCTCAGAGCACGGCCCGCAAGCTGATCTCCCTGTCGATGCCCTTCGTGCGGGTGTCCGTCATGGATGTGGGGACAGCTGGCTGGTTGCTGGCACCGGCCGCGGTGCCGGGTGTTGTCGGGGGCCATACGGATGGTAGAGGTTCGATCAATCAGGCCAGCGAGTCCGTCAATCAGGCCAGCGAGTCCGTAAGGAACTCGCCAACCGCCACCACGCTCCTGGAGACTAGCGGGGGGAACGCCCCGCGGGTGGAGTCTACCGACTCGGGCACCCCACCCACTCAAACTCCGCGGCCGGGAGCTACCACGAGATGTCGCAGCGAATCGGGGCCGCCGGCGCGGAATGCGTGAGCGCGCCGATCGAGATGAGCCTCGCGCCCGCCTGCGCGTAAGCACGGGCCGTGTCAGGTGTGATGCCGCCTGAAGCCTGGACGGTGACGGCGGGCCCCGCCTGTCGGACCCAGGCGGCGACGCGCTCCGGGGGCTGGTTGTCGACGAGGACGTGCGTGGCGCCCGCCTTGAGCGCCTCCTCCAGCTGACGGTCGGTCTCGATCTCCACCACGACCGGCCGACCGGGCGGGACGACCCGCAGGACGTCGGCGAGGCTCGCTCCCCGGGCGTTGAGCAAAGCCCAATGGTTGTCTTTCCACATGACGGCCTCGGCAAGCGAGGCCCGGTTGCTGACGCCGCCGGCCGCGCGCACGGCATAGCACTCCAACGCGCGCAGCCCAGGCGTGGTCTTCCGGGTGTGGGTGATGCGGCAGCCGGTGCCGGCGACGGCGTCCACGGCTCGACGCGTCTGGGTTGCCACACCGGAGAGCCGCTGCAGAAAGTTCAAGGCAACCCGTTCGCCGGCGAGGAGCGCGCGCGCGGGCGCTGCCACGGTCGCGACGGCGGCCTCCGCATCCACCCAGTCGCCGTCGCCGATCGGCGCGGTGAGCTCAGCCCGCGGGGCGAGTTCGCGGAACACGAGCGCGGCGATCGGCAAGCCGGCGACGACGAAGCGGCCCTCGGCTACGAGCCGGGCCGTCGCCGGCCGCTCAGCCGCGGGTCCCAACAGACACGTGGTGACGTCAGCGTCGACGCAGTCTTCGGCGAGCGCCCGCCGCACTGCCTCGAGGCCGAGCGGATCAGCCAATCGTCAGCATCCGATCGATCGCGCGTCGCGCCCGCTCGGCCGTCCCGGGTGCGACCGTTACCTGGTATTTCAGATCCCGCAGGGAATCGCGCAGGTTCTCGAGCGTGATCATCTTCATGTAACGGCACTCCGCCGACTCGGCAGCCGCGTAGAACTGCTTGTTGGGGTTTTCCCTGCGCAGCCGATGCAGCACGCCCGTCTCGGTGGCCACCACGAACCGTCGAGCGGTGGAGACCCGCGCCCGTTGCGTCATCTGCTCCGTGGAGACGATGCGCATCCGGCCCGCCGCCACGTCGCCTTCCTCCTCGGCGTAGTACATTGCGCTCGTGACGCAGCCGCACTCGGGATGGACCAGGAACTCGGCGTCCGGGTACTCGGCTCGCCGGCGCTCCAGGGTGTCCCGGGTGAGCGCGGCGTGCACGTGACACTCACCCAGCCAGACATCGAGTTCGCGCCCGGTGACCCGCCGTAAATACTGACCGAGAAAGAAGTCCGGAAGGAACAGCACCGGCACCGCGGGCGGCAGGGCGTTGATGACCGCGACGGCGTTCCCCGAGGTGCAGCAATAGTCGGCTTCGGCCTTGACCGCGGCGGAGGTGTTCACGTAGGCGACCACCACGCCGTCGGGGTGCTGAGCCCGCCACGCCCGCACGTCGGCCGCCTGAATCGTCGCGGCGAGGGAGCACCCGGCGCCGAGATCGGGGATGAGCACGCACTTGTCGGGATTCGCGATCGCCGCGGTCTCCGCCATGAAGTGCACGCCGCAGATCACCAGCACCGGAGTGGTGAGCTCGGTTGCGCGCCGCGCCATCTTGAGCGAATCGGCAACGACGTCCGCCAGGTCCTGAATCTCGGGCCGCTGGTAGTTGTGTGCGAGAATCGCAGCGCCCCGCTCGGCCTTGAGCGCGCGGATCTCAGCGATCAGGTCCTGGGTGGACGCCGTGGTCATCGCACCAGTCGCGTTCACCGTCCGACCGCCACCCGCCGCGGGAAATCCAGCCGAGCGTGGCCCCCGCGGCTCTCACGCCGTCGCCGCGCCGCGGCGGTGATGAGCTGCGCTACGAGAAGCTGCTGCCGAGTGCGCCACGCTGAGCGGGGCGCCGCCGCCACGAGCTCGGCCAAGCTGCGCTCGGCCCGCCGCAGCGAGGCTTCGCTGCGCTGCACGCCCACGTCGGCGCCCATGACCCGTCGCATCGCGTCGCGGATCTCCCGCTCCCGGGCATCGGCGGCGACGACCAGTGGCTCGAGAGCCGCCGGCGGCAGCGCCGAATCCGCGTCGTTGTGCTGCTCGGCGCTCAGCGCGCGGGCCACTCGATCAGCGAACACCAGCGCTTCCAGCAAAGAGTTCGACGCCAAGCGGTTCGCTCCATGGACGCCGGTCGAGGCCGCCTCGCCCACCGCCCACAGTCCCGGTCGGCTGGTGCGCCCCTCCAAGTCGGTCCTGATGCCGCCCATGGCGTAGTGCAGCGCGGGCGCCACCGGGATGCGGTCCCGCGAGGGATCGAGTCCCTGGCGCGCCAGCATCCCCGCGATGCCCGGGAATCGCTCGGCGAAGGCAAAGACGTGACGCGCGTCGAGCCACGCACCGCCCGCCGCGTCGGCCTCCGCGACGGCTCGCGCGACCACGTCGCGGGGCGCGAGCTCCGCCCGTGAATCGATCGCCAGCAGGAATCGTCTGCCGTTTCGATCCACCAAGGTGGCGCCAGCGCCGCGCACGGCTTCGGAGACGAGTGGCGCGGGATTCACGCCCGCCAGCTTGAGCGCCGTGGGGTGGAACTGCAGGAACTCGAGGTCCCGGAGTTCGGCGCCCACCTGGTGGGCGAGGGCCCAGCCGTCACCCGTGGCCGTGGCCGGATTGGTCGTGATGGCGTAGAGCTGTCCGACCCCACCCGTCGCGAGCACGACCGCCGAACCCCGGAGCGTGTCAAGGCGCCCACTGGGGCCGACCGCGACCACCCCGACCACTTGCTCCCCACCCTCAGTCGCGAGCAGTCGCGCGGCCTCGGTGTGCTCCCGGATCTCGATCAGTGGGTGGTGCGAGACGAGAGACGCGAGGCAGCTGACGAGCACCGCACCGGTGCGGTCACCACCGGCGTGGAGGATGCGCGGGCGGCTGTGGGCACCCTCGAGGGCGAGCCGCAGCGAGCCGTCCGGCCCTCGGTCGAACGTCGCGCCGAGGGCGAGGAGCTCGCGGACACGTTCAGGGCCCTCGGTGGTGAGCACCCGAACCGCATCGGGATCGGCGAGGCCATCCGCGGCTGCGACGGTATCGGCGGCGTGCAGCGTCGGGCTGTCGCCAGGACCGAGGGCGGCTGCGATGCCGCCCTGGGCCCACGCGCTGGCGCTGTCTAGCAGGGTGCGCTTGGTGAGGACGATCGACGCTCGTCCCTCGCGCGCCAGGCGCCACGCCGTCCACAGGCCGGCCAGGCCCGTGCCGACGATGATGGGGCGGGGACGCGCGCGCTCCCGCGCGCTCAGAACATGGCGACGAGGGTCACGGTGCAGCACAGCAGATGAAACGCTCCCATTGGTAGCGGTGCCGCCGCTGGGGGGCCGATTGGGCAACGCCTCGATCCGTCGCAGGTGACGGACCGCTCCCAGCGCGGGGTGCGCCCCTGCGGCGCACGCCGTATAAGATACACAGCGAACCCCGACCCGCGAAGCGGGGTTCCCGCGGTGACGGTCAGCCTCGGAGGGGCCGGAGCGCCGCGAAGAGCGCCAGCACCGCGAGCACAATGCCCAAGGCCATCTTCACAGCCGCTGCGGCGGCGCGGCCGAGCAGAGCGCCCCAGCCGGCGCGGACCGCCGCATGGGCGCGCCACGCCCCCCAATACTCGAGCAGCGTGGCGCCCGCGAAGGATCCGAGCAACGCGCCGATCACGCTGCCGACGATGGGGACGGGCACGCCCATCCCTGCGCCGACGACCCCACCGATCAAGGCGCCCCAGCCCGCGCGGCGCGACCCGCCGTACCGGGTGGTGTAGCGAAACCCGATCCAGTACTCGCTCACCTCGCCCAGCAGGGCGACCCCGAGCACCGCGGCGATCGTCGTCGTGCCGACCGCCTGAAAATCCGTGAGCCAGCCGTATCCGATGATGCCGAGCACCATCACCCAGAGGCCGGGGAGGCCGAGGGGAATGAGGAGGAGACCGACGGTGCAGCAGGCACCGAGGAGCAGAGTGGGAATGAGGTGAGCCATGGACGGACGCGGGACGCCCTCCCGAGCCCTTACGAACGGCTGGCGCGGTCGGCTCCGACTGGGCTCGAGTGGAGCGGCGGGATCGCCGGCATGCCCAGGAGCGCGCCGCCGCGACAGCGCGGAGGCCTTGCGCGATACACTAGGGTCTTCCGGCCGGCGAGCACCGCTCGATTACGGTGCCGGAACCTGTACGACGATCCGGCCACCAGCTGTCAGGCACGTGAGCAGCAGCCCGCTGTGCTCCCGCAGCCGCTGCGCCACCCCTTGCCCACTCAACGCGGTAATGATCTCCCCCGACGTGTGGTGGTCAATTACGTCCTGGGTGACCAGGAGGACTGCCGGCGGCTCTCCCGCGACTCGGAACGTGTAGATCGGAGTCGCGCCGGCCGGGCGTACGTCGACTGCGGCGACCTGCGCCTGCTCTCGGATCCACGCGACGAGCCCTCGCACGGTCTCATCCACGCCCCCGCCCCGTCTGGTCCGTCGTCGCCCCTCACGCGCCTCCTCGAGCGACGCCCAGCGTCCCGCGAACCGCGCCATCGTGTACTCGATCGTGGCATCCAACGAGAGTCCGAAGGGCATGGGGTCGTAAGGCTCGAAGAACTCGTTCACGACGCCCAGCGTGTCCGGGAGCAATGTCTCCATGCGCCGGCTGATCACCTCCCAAACCCCGGGACTCTCGCCGACGAGGCGTGACAGAACGAACAGGCCGTACGCCATGTGGCGCTCCTCATCTGCCTGCGCCCTCGCGAGGCCTGCTCGGAAGCCCGGCATGCGCGCAGCACCCTCGAGCGCGGTCGTGAACACGTGGTAGCCCGCCTCTCCGAGCACACCCTCGCCGACCAGGGTGTATGTCACTACGGCCTCCGCCTGCGCCGCCGCCGACGGGTCGGCGAGCAGCGCCCGCATCGCGCTCGGCAGCTTCTCGGCAAACAGCTTGCGGAAGCTCGGCGTTTGGTAACGCAACAGGTCGCCGGAGTGGCGGCAGACTTCCTGGAGAACCCGTCGGAAGAACTCGGTGTGCTCGGCCTCGTCCGAGAGGAACGTGGTGAGGAACAACTGCTCCTCGGGCCGATCCTCGCGCACGACGGTCATGAGCAAGGGCAAGAGATCGCGAGTCATGCTCTCCTCCGCCACATGAAAGAGGGCTGTGAGGCGGAGCAGCATGTCGCGCTCGGCCACCGTGAGGCGTGCCCAGTCACGGGCGTCCTGACTGAGATCGAGCCCGCGGGCATCCCAAGCGCCCCGCTGCTTGGCCTCCCGGTAGAGGCGCATCGGCACGCTCTGTTGCCGCAGCCGGTCGGAGCGCGCCCCGGCGCGCGCCCGCTCGGGGCGCGTCATCGGCCCACCGGCGCCGCCGCGCCATCGCGATCGATCACAGAAGCTCCTTCCCCGACTGCTGTATTCTGCACTACCGGGGCGGACAACACGAGACCGGCGGCGGCGACACTGCTACGCCCACCCGGAGGGGCGTGCGGTCGATGGAAGTGAGACTGATCGGCCCTGTTTCGAGGGCGGGGTGACCTGGCCAGTAGCGGTGGGCGACGCCCGGGGGCGGGCAGGATGAGGGCCCAGGCACTCGTCGCCCGGGGGCGGCGCTCAGTGCGCCGGGGGCAGATCGATTCTACCCAGGCGCCGAGTACCGCTGAGCGCGAGCCACAAGCGCGCCCGGCTCGAATCGACCGCCATGTTCCGCACCACGGCGCCGCGCGTCGGGATCGCGACCGTCTCCGCGTGCTCGCTCGCGGGGTCGAACGCCACGATCTCGTTGCTCCCCGACTCGTCATACCAGATCCGGCCGTCCGGAGCCACGGCGATGCCATAGGGAGCGCTGCCCGACCCGCCCGGAGCGGGAAACTCGCGCACCTGTCCGGTCGCGGGATCGAGCCGACCGAGCCGGTCCCGGGCGTAGTCGGTGTACCAGACGATGCCCTTCCCGTCCGCCACGAGGCGCCGCGGCCGTGCGCCCGCATCGGGGAGGGTGAAGTCGCGGCGCGTTCCATCCGCTGGATTGATGCGACCGATCTTGTTGGTGCCGAAGAGCGCCATCCAGAGGGCGCCGTCCGGTCCTGCCACCAGGCCATAGGGGAGGGCCTTCGGCGTCGCGACGGGGAAGAGCTTCACCTGGGCGCTCGCGGGGTCGAGATAGCCGTAGAGGTTCGATCCCTGGGCCGTGAACCAGATCCTTCCGGCGTGGTACAGCGGGGTGTGCGGATCCCGCGCCTGGGCGGGCAGCGGGTACTCGGTGATCGCGCCGGTTGCGGGGTCGAGCCGGCCCAGCCGTCCCTTGAAGTTCGCGGTGTACCAGACGGCGCCGTCGGGCGCCACGATGATCCCGTGCGGGCCCGAGACCGGGGTAGGCGTGGCGTAGTCCGTGACGCGCCCCGTGGTCGGGTCCAGTCGCCCGATGTAGCTGTTCGCCTGGTCGGTGTACCACACGACGCCGTCGCGGCCAACGGCCGGATCATGGGGGAAGGCACCGGCCCGCGGCAGGGGATATTCGACAACGGTGAGCGCCGCGCGCCTCGCCGCTTCCGCGCCCCGACGCGCGCCCGGCGGCGACGCCGGGGACTCGCGGCTCCCGAATAGCCCAGCGGGGCCCCAGCTGAACACCATGAGCCCGAGGCTCAGCCCCACGGCAGGCCACCCTAGCGGACGCCCCTCCCTTATCGCGTGGGTCATCATCGATTCCTCCCTCACAACGATCGCAAGAATTCAATAATGGCTTCCTGATCGCCCCGGCTCAGTCGCCGAAAGCGGTCTGTCACGCTACTCGCTTCTCCGCGATGCCGGAGAACAGCGTCGCGAAACGTGAGCGACGCGCCATCGCGCATGAGCCGGGCGCGCAGGCGCACACCCCACAGCGGCGCGGTCCGGATCTTGTTCTGGGTGCGCGCGAGCTTGTCGTAGGAGAAAGCCCGCCACGGCACCTCGGCGGCCTTGCGCCCGTAGTGCTCGGGCATGGCCATGACGATACCGTCGCCCGTTCCTACGTTGTGCAGCAGGAAATCGCTGAAGGGGTGGAACGTCTTGTCTCCCAGGGCGGGCGGAATGGTGAATGTCCCACCGTTGATCGTCGTCCCGGTGGCGGCCGTCGTCAGGGTTCGAACGTGGCAGATGGCGCAGCCGGTTCTATCGAACAGCGCCGACCCGCGTTGCGCTTTGGCCGTCGCCGCGAGCTGGGAGTCGCGGGGCGGCGCCTTGGCCGCCCTGAGGAAGCGGGCGAAGCGATCGACGTCGGCGAGCCCGTCCGGCCCGGGCTGATCGTTGGGCTCGGCCACCGTATTGCAGAGCGTGGTCACTTCGTCGGGGAACAGGCGATTCGTGACGCCCATCTCATTGAGGTAAGCGTCGCCCGCGAACGACAACAAGCTGGCGTGCTGATCCTTCCAGCCGAACCGCCCGACGCGGGTCTCACCCGATGCCTCGACGATGGGCACCTGGAGTGCCTGCCCACAAATCCTCCCATGGGCGGCCCCGCACTGCGTGCGGGCGAGGCCCAGCAGCGTCTCGTCCGCGACGGCCTCCACGAAGCCATCGCCCAGCAGATTCAGCGAGGTGCGGGTGGTGCGGATCGTTTCCGTCGCGGGCACGCGTTCCTGGATCTCGGTGTTGGGGAACGCCGCATTGGGGCAGATGGCTCGATCGTTGACCAAGGTCCGCCCCGAGATGATCACGGTGCCACGCGCGATGGGGATGTCCGGGCCGCGGAACTGTCCCTGGGGCCCGCGGTGGCCGACGCGCAACTCCATGATTTGGCTCGGCCCACCGGAGGTCGGGTTTTGATGACACTCGCGGCAGGACTGCGCGTTGTAGAGCGGGCCCAGCCCGTCTGCCACGCCCTCGACCTCATCGAATTTCGCTTGATCGGCTTGGTGCGTAGAGTCGTTGACCATGCCGTTGCTTCTATTGTCGAACCCGGTGGGCGCTTCCAGCACCTGCGAGCCGGCCACCAAGACGAGACCGAGGCTCGCCGCCGCGACTAAAGCTTTCATGGTGTCCTCCACGGCTGGGGCCGCGCGCCGAGCGGAGCGCGACGCTCGGCGCGCGTGCGCCACGGGCAATCAAGTCAGCGCGGGGCGGCTTGTGAAGGTGGCGGCCTGTCGCTGGGTGGAACGTCGGGGTCGCGCGCGCCGGAGTGCGCGGGCGCGACGGAGCTGGACTCGGGGCTTAAGCGGCCTCCGCGGTGGCCTCGATGGCGGCCGCATCCGCGGGGTACTCCCCCTCCCACCGCGCCATAACGACGGTGGCGAGGCAGTTCCCCACCAAGTTCACGGTCGTGCGGGCGGCGTCCATGACGACATCCACGCCCAGGAGCACGGCAATGGCCTCGAGCGGGAGGTGAAACGCCGCCAGCGTACCGGAGAGAATCACGAGCGAGGCGCGCGGCACCCCCGCGACGCCTTTGCTCGTGACCATCAGCGTGAACATCATGAGCAGCTGCTGGCCCAAGCTGAGCGTCATCCCCGCGGCCTGTGCCACGAAGATCGAGGCTACGGCGAGGTACAAGGTGCTGCCGTCCAGATTGAACGAGTAGCCCGTCGGCATCACGAAGGCCACGATGCGCCGGGGCACCCCGATCGCCTCCATGTGTTCCATGGCGGTGGGGAGCGCCGCTTCGGAGGAGGTCGTCGAGAACGCAATGAGCGCGGGCTCCTTGACGGCGCGCAGGAACTGCCGCAGCGGCACCCGGGCGAGCCACGCCACCGGCAGCAGCACCGCCACTCCGAAGAGGACGAGCGCGCCGTACAAGGTGAGTACCACCTTCCCGAGGTTCGTCAGCACCCCCAGCCCACCGTGCCCTACCGTGACGGCCACCGCCGCGCCGATCCCGATCGGCGCGTAGCGCATCACGATCGCCGTGACCTTGAACATCACCTCGGCCAGGGCCCCGCAGAAGCCGACCATGACTTCTTTGGGACGGCCCCGAACCTGCGACAGCGCCAGCCCAAAGAGCACGGCCCAAAAGACGATCTGGAGCACTTCGTTCTCCGCGGCCGCCGCAACGACGCTTTGCGGGACGACGTGCTCCAGCACGCCCGCGAACGTCGGCGGCCCGTCAGCGACGATCGGCGTGGCCGCGGGCGGCAGCCGCACGCCCTCTCCCGGCCGCACCAAGTTGACCGCGAACAAACCGACGGCGAGCGCCGCCGTCGTCACGACCTCGAAGTACACCAGCGCCTTGATCGCCAGCCTTCCCACCCGCTTGAGGTCGTCGCCGTGACCGGCGATCCCGACGACGAGCGACCCGAAGACGAGTGGCACGATGACCGACTTGATCATCCGCAGGAACACCGTGGAGAGCGGTCGCAGCGCCGTGGCGAAGGCAGGCGCGGCCCAGCCCACGAGGGTGCCGACGACCAGGGCGACGAGGATCCATTGGGTCAGCGTGGTGCGACGCAGCAGGCTCCACATCGGCGTGTACTATACCGAACCCCGGCGGGCT
>WNFJ01432633.1_pt2 | contig 11364 bp, 12 predicted proteins | sample 5400461 | NCBI WGS metagenome assembly WNFJ01 (sample SAMN13153349, study PRJNA577476) | soil metagenome | isolation source: 115 cm saprolite on Douglas fir-dominated hillslope | place: USA:California | collected 2013-09-17 | reverse complement strand
ACAGCGGAATACGCCATGTAGCCGCGCGATCACGAACGGGCCTTGCGGGCAGCCCGCGGGGCCCGTTCGTGATCGCGCGGCTACATGGCGTATTCCGCTGTCCCAGCCCCAGGGCTGCCACGGCGGCGCTTCCCGCGAGTACGGCCCAGCTGTGCCGCGGCCCTCCGGCGCGCCCAGGCCGCCCGCCGGGCACGGCGCCGCGGTCAGGGCAGGTCGAACTCGCCGTCCTTGACGCCGAGGGTGAACGCTTCCCATTCCTCGGGCGTGAACGCGAGCACCGGGCCGTCCGGCTTCTTGGAGTCGCGCATGAGGTACAGCTTTTCGGCGTCCGCCTTGTGCGGCCACCGGGACGTGTCGGTGGTGACCGTGACCTCGACGCAGTCGGGCCCGGTGCCGCAGTGGCTGGCCCGGCGCCAGGCAGGAGTGTGTGTCAGCACGGCACCAGGCTACTCGTCACGGTCTGTGCACGGGCTCGTGGCATCCGGCCGGCCAGCCCGGCGCGCGCTCCCGCCTCCGGGGTTTCGGCCGCCGCCGGTCAGGGCCTGCCGCCGCCGGCCAGGAGCCTGCCGCCGCCGGCCAGGAGCCTGCCGCAGCCGGTCAGGAGCCCGGCCGCCGCTCTCGTTCGTGATGATTGTGGCAATCATCACGTTCTTTGCTGATGAACGTCACAATCATGACCAAACAAACGCGGCAGGAACGGCTAGTACCCGGGATCGCCGAACCGGGCGGCCAGCGCGCGGAACGTGCCCGGCGCCGCACCGTGCAGCCAGGCCGGGAACCGCATCCACCGCGGCACGTACACCACCGCCCGCCCGTGCTCCAGCGCGGAGACGATCGCGGGCCCGGCCGTAGGGCCTGCCGCGGCGGCTGAAGAACGGTGTGTCGATCACCGCGGGCACGATCACGCTGACCCCGACGCCGTGGCCGCGCAGTTCGTAGCCGAGGCTCTCCGCGAAGGCGGCCAGGCCAGCCTTGGTCGCCGCGTAGACCGCCTCGCCGCGAACGCCGGTGACCCCGGCGATCGAGGACACGAAGACCACCCCGCCCCGGCCGCGCTCGATCATGCCCGGGACGAGCAGCCTGGTCAGCTCGATCGGCGCGGCGAGGTTGACGGTGGCCAGTTCGGTGACCTTCGCCGCCGGGATCTCGCCGACCGGCCCCGCCCAGCCCAGGCCCGCGTTGTTGACGAGGATGTCGATGCGGCCGCGGGCCGCCGTGAGCGCCTGCCGCGCCAGGGCCGCCGCGCCGCCCGGGGCGGCGAGGTCGCAGCCGAGCGGGATGCCCCCGGTCCGGCCGGCCACCTCGGCCAGGCGGGCCTCGTCCCGCCCGCTGAGCAGCAGGCTGGTCCCGGCGGCGGCGAGCGCGGCAGCGGTGGCGGCCCCGATCCCGGACGAGCGGGCGCGGGCGCTCCGGCGCGCAGCAGCCTCCGCGCACCGCTGCGGCCGTGGCAAGGATCCGCGTGGCGCCGGGCGGGCGCGGGCGCTCCGGCGCGCAGCAGCCTCCGCGCACCGCTGCGGCCGTGGCAAGGATCCGCGCGGCGCCGGAAGGGCGCATCCGGTCAGGCGCGCGCCGCGGCCCGCTCGTCCGCGCCCGCCTCCGACCAGCAGCGGACGATGTCCCGCATGGACAGCAGCCCGCTCACCTCGGATCCCTCGACCACGACCAGGTGCCGGAACCCGGACCGGACCATGGTCGCCGCCGCCTGTTCCAGGGTCCAGTCGGGGGAGGCGAACACCACGTCCGCGGTGCGGTGCGCCGCGGCCAGCTCGGTGTCCGGGTCCTGGCCCGCGCCGACGGAGTCGAGGATGTCGCGCTCGGTGAGGATGCCCACGCCCGGGTGCTCCGGGTCGATGACCACGGCGGCACCAACACGCCGCGCCGACATGAGGCGCGCCGCCTCTCTGAGGGTATGCGCGGGGCCGATCGCCAGGACCAGCTTGCTCATCCCGTCACGTACCTTCATGGGTATTCCTCCCGGCCGCCTGCCCGCTCCTTTACCGATGCCCCGCCCATCCCCGGCTAACCGGGGAGCCACGCGCTTGTGCGTTTGTGACCTCTCCTAACCAGCATGGGCGATGCCCGCGCGCACGGCAAGACCGCCGGCCCTCGGGGGCACGTCAGGCCCGCCGCCGGTGCGGGCAGGCGGAGCTACTTGTTCGCGTTCTTCGCGCCGCCGAGCAGCGCCAGCACCTCGGGGTGCAGGAGCCCGTTGGTGGACACCGCGCTGCCACCGTCCGGCGTCCGCCTGCCGGACAGGTCGGTGAACGTGCCGCCCGCCTCCTCGACGATCACCATGAGCGCGGCCAGGTCCCACAGCGAGACCTCCGGTTCCGCGGACACCTCCACCGCGCCCTCGGCGACCAGCATGTGCGACCAGAAGTCGCCGTAGGCGCGGGTGCGCCACACCGCGCGGCCAAGGTCAAGGAGCCCACCGAGGCGCCCCTGTGCCTCCCAGTCGCCCAGGCTCGAATACGACAGCGACGCGTCCGCCAGTCTCGCGACCGCGGAGACCCGGCAGCGGGTGGCCTTGGTGAGACTGCGGCCCGACCAGGCGCCGCCGTCGCGCGCCGCCCACCAGCGGCGGCCGAGGGCCGGTGCGGACACCATGCCCACCACGACCTCGTCGCCGTCCATCAGGCCGATCAGGGTGGCCCACACGGGGACGCCGCGCACGTAGTTCATGGTCGCGTCGATGGGGTCGATCACCCAGCAGCGGGGGCCCGCCCCGACCTGGCCGAACTCCTCACCGAGCACCGCGTCCCTGGGCCGGGCCCGGCGCAGCACGTTACGCAGCGATTCCTCGCACGCGTGGTCGGCGTCGGTGACCGGGGTGAGGTCCGGCTTGGCCTCGACCCGCAGGTCGAGCGCGCGGAACCGGCGCGAGGTGATGTCGTCCGCCGCGTCCGCGAGGACATGGGCGAACCGCAGGTCGTCGTCATAACCCGCCATGGCGCGCAACGGTACCGCGATGTTGCCCCGGGGGGCGACCCCCGGAGCCCACGCTGGCCTGCGGCCCCGTGCCTTCGTCACGGGGCATTGGCCCTGCCGGCCCTGGCGACTCCAGCACCCCGCCGGCTACCAGGCCTCGGCGCCGTCGCGGCTGCGCAGCAGCCGGCGCAGCGAATCCAGCCGGTGATCGCAGCCGGGCGGGCACGCCGCCGTGCCGGGGAGCAGGTCGGTGAAGGCCCGCACCACCCGCTCCGGGGCGACGTGCCCGAGCCCGAACCCGCGCAGCCCGGGTGTGTCGATGATCCATCCGCCGTCGGGCAGCGGCAGGGCCACCGCGGAGGACGACGTGTGCCGCCCGCGCCCGGTGACCGGGCTGACCGTGCCGACGGCCCGGTCGGCGTCCGGGATGAGCGCGTTGACCAGGGTGGACTTGCCCACTCCCGACTGCCCGATGAGCACGCTGATCCGGTCGTCAAGCTGCTGGCGCAGCGGGGCGAGCGTGGCCGGGGTCAGCGGGCGGCCGAGCACCACGTGGCCGATGCCCAGCGGCGCGTACGCGTGCAGCAGTTCATCGGCGCTGCCCAGGTCCGCCTTGGTCAGGCACAGCAGCGGGCGGAGCCCGGCGTCGTAGGCGGCCACCAGGCAGCGGTCGATGAACCGCGGCCGGGGCGGCGGGTCTGCCACGGAGCACACGATGGCCATCTGGTCGGCGTTGGCGACGATCACCCGTTCGATGGGGTCGGTGTCGTCCGCCGAGCGCCGCAGCGCGGTTGTCCGGGGCTCGACCCGGACCACCCGGGCGAGCGTGCCCGGCGCGCCCGAGGTGTCCCCGGCCAGCGCCACCCGGTCACCGACGACCACGCCCCGGCGGCCCAGCTCGCGGGCCGACATCGCGGTGATCATGCGGTCCCCGACCAGGACTCCGTACCTGCCCCGGTCGACCGAGGCGACGAAGCCCTCGATCGCGTCCTCGTGCGCGGGCCTGCGCCGGGTGCGCGGGCGGGAGCCCCGCCCCGGCCGCACCCGGATGTCGTCTTCGTCTAGGTCCCGGGCGCGCGGAGTCAGGGCACCCGCTCCAGCATCGACGCCCACAACTGGGTGAAGGCGGGAAACGTCTTGCCCACGGTGGCCGCGTTCGCCACCTCGATGCCCGGGACCGCGAGGCCCAGCACGGCCGCGGCCATGACCAGCCGGTGGTCGTCGTAGCTGGCGAACGGCCGGCCGGTGGCCCGCAGCGCCCGTGGTCTGATCTCCAGGCCGTCGTCCAGTTCGGTGACGTCCCCGCCGAGCGCGCCGATCTCGGTGGCCAGCGCGGCCAGCCGGTCGGTCTCGTGCCGGCGCATGTGCCCGATCCCGGTCAACCGCGACGGGCCGTCCGCCAGCGCGGCCAGGGCGGCCGCCACCGGGGCCACCTCGCTGGCGTCGCCGAGGTCGGCGGTGACGGGCCGGATCCGGCCCGTGCCGGTGACCGTCAGCGCGCCGCCGCCCAGCTCGCAGGCCGCGCCGAACTCCGCCAGCAGGTCCAGGATGGGCCCGGCCGGCTGCCAGGTCACCGCGGGCCAGTCCGCGATCGTCACGGTGCCGCCGGTGACCAGCGCCGCGGCGAGGAACGGTGCCGCATTGGAAAGATCAGGCTGAACGATGACCTCGTGGTGCCCGATCACCCCGGGATGAACGCGCCACGTGTCGGGCGTGCCGGCCGGCGTGTCCGGCCCCTGCGTCGCGGTTTCCACGTCGGCGCCGGCCTCCCGCAGCATGGCGACCGTCATCGCGATGTGCGGTGCCGACGGGGCACGGCCGCCCCGGTGCCGTATCTCCGCGCCCTTGTCGAACCGGGGCGCGGCGAGCAGCAGCCCGGAGACGAGCTGGGAGGAGGCCGAGGCGTCCAGGGTGACCGCGCCGCCGGGCAGCGACCCGGTGCCGTGCACGGTGAACGGGATGGCGCCGCGCCCGCCGTCGTCGATGACCGCGCCCAGTTCCCGCAGTGCCGCGAGGATTGGCCCGACCGGGCGCTGCGCCGCCCGCTCATCCCCGTGGAAGCCCACGCTGACGGTGGTCAGTGCCGCCACGGGCGGGGCGAAGCGCATCACCGTGCCCGCGTTCCCCACGTCCACGCTGACGTCGGCTCCTGGCCGGCCCGGGGCCACGTGCCAGGAAGGTGCCAGGCCAGCCGGGTCTGGATCGTATGGCACCGTGTCGGTGATCGTGGCGCCAAGAGCGGTCAGCGCCGCGCGCATCAGCAGCGTGTCGCGGGCGCGCAGCGGGCCGGCGATGGTCCCCGGCGCGTCGGCGAGGGCGGCGAGCACCAGGGCCCGGTTGGTCATGGACTTGGAGCCGGGGATGGACAGGCTGGCGCGCACCGGGCCGGCCGCGGCCGGGGCCGGCCAGCGCCCGGCTGGCTGGCGGCCGTTCTGTCCCAGGTGCGCCATAAGCTGAGCCTAGTAGCCACGGGACGGCCCCGCTCGGGCGCTGGGCTGGCCAGGAACGCGACAGGCCCCAGGTTTGGCGCGCTGGTTTCGTGGCTATGAAAAGGCACATTCTGTACATCCCCCAGCCTTCTTTACGACACCCAGGTGAGAGCACATGTGCGGTCGGTACGCGTCGGCGCGGAAGCGCCAGGAACTCCTCGAGGAGTTCCGCATCGACCGTGACCGGGTGGCCGACGACCTTGAGCCCGACTACAACGTGGCCCCGACCAAGCCGGTCTACGCGGTGCTCACCCGCGGCCAGGGCGGGGCGCGCGAGGGCGGCGGGCCGGAATCCGCGGTGGCCGCCGCGCCCCCCGGCGAGGCCGCTGCCGACGTGGCGCGGGAACTGCGGGTGGTCCGCTGGGGCCTGGTGCCGTTCTGGGCGAAGGACCCCTCGATCGGCGGCCGCATGATCAACGCCCGGGTGGAGACCGTGGACTCCAAGCCTGCGTTCCGCCGGGCCTTCGCCAAGCGCAGGTGCCTGCTGCCCGCCGACGGGTTCTACGAATGGCTCAAGGTGCAGGATCAGGGCAAGGAGCGCAAGCAGCCCTACTACATCCACCGCGCCGACGGCGGCGTGCTCGCCTTCGCCGGGCTGTATGAGCTGTGGCGGGACAAGTCCGTGCCGGATGACCACCCGCAGGCCTGGCTCTGGACCACCGTGATCATCACGACGCGGGCCGAGGACGAGGTGGGCCACATCCATGACCGGATGCCCATGGTCATCGGCCCCGCGCGGTGGGACGACTGGCTCGACCCGGCCAACACCGAGGCGTCGGACGTGCGCCCGCTGCTGGCGCCCGCGTCGGCCAGCGGGCTCGCGACCTACCCGGTCGGCACCGACGTGAACTACGTCAGGAACAACGGTCCCGCGCTGATCAAGCCTTTGGCCGGTACGCCGGCCCCGCTGGTCTGAAGGACGGCGGCGACACACCGGGGCGGCCCATGCCATGGCGCTTCGCTTCGCCCCTGCCTAGAGAGGAGGACACCCGTGGACACTGCCACCGCACGCGATCGCCTTGAGGAGATACGCGGCCAGATTGACCGGTCCATCCTGGTGCTCCAGGGAGAGCACCCGGCGGGACGCGCGGACGTGGACTCGCCGCAGGACCCGGCGGACGCGGGGTCCACGCTGTCCGAGACGGACCGGACCGAGGCGGTTCTGGCTGCCGTCCAGTCGCAGCGGCGGCTGGTCATGGATGCGCTGGTGCGGATTGACCGTGGTGTCTATGGGATGTGCGCCGACTGTGGCAAGGCGATTCCGGAGGGACGGCTGGACGCCCGGCCGGAAGCCGCGCGCTGCGTGGGGTGCCAGTCCAAGTGGGACCGCCGCCACTGAGCTTGCCTGCCTCCCTCGCGGGCGGTCGGCCCGGGGGGCCTCCCATGGTCGTGCCGGAGGCGCGCAATCGGGTGGTGCGGGAGGCGGGTCCTCGGCACCGGGGACACCGCAACGGCCCCGGGGTTGCGTCGTGCCGGTGGCGCGCCGGCTAGCACTGTGCGGCGTTCGGCCCCGGTGCCTGCGGCGTGCCCCTTCCGAACCTGCGAAGACCTCGCACGACGCTGAATCTGCCTCCCTCGCGGGTCAGCCGCCGTGCGGCGGCTTGCGGGCGGTGGCGACGAGGCTGATACCGAACGACTCGTCCGCGCTGACCCCGGCCGGATCCTGCCCGGCCTGAAGCTCGGCGCGGACCAGCCGGGCCATGGCCCCGGGCTGCTTGCGCAGCACGCGATCCACGGTTGACGGGGACAGCACAGTGCGAGGCCTGATCGAGGTTACCTCCAGGCCCGCCTCGGTCAGCAGGTCGTAGAACTGCGCTGCGCCGAAGCACCGGGTGATCGTGCCGTCCGGCCACGGGATCAGCAGCACCTCGGCGTGCGGGAGATCGGTGAGCTCCGCCCAGTGACGCTGCTCCGCGAGGATGGCCATGCCCAGGACCAGCGAGTCCACGGCCGCCAGCACCGTGCCCCCGGGCCGCAGCACCCGGGTGATCTCGGTGGCGAGGTCTTCGGCCATGAGGTGCCGGGACAGCGCGCCGTCCTCGGCGATCACGCCGTCCGCGCACCCGTCCGCGAGGAACGCCAGGCTGCCCGCCTCGGCCACCACCGGGGCGATCCGGCTTAACGGCCCCGCCTGCTCGGCGGCACCCCGCGTGCCGGGGTGCGCGGGGACGACCCGCACGACCGCGTGCCCGGACGCGGCCGCCTGTGCCGGGCCGCTCGCGGCGGGCCCGGAGATCGGCAGCCACGCGGTGAGCTGCGCCTTGGCGACAGCCCGCTGGAATCGCCAGTACGCAGTGAGCGAGCCTGGCCGGAGCACGGCCAGCGGGCTGGCTGTAGACGTCGCCACCCTTGACTCCATCCGCCGTCCGATCTAGCGGCGCGGTCGGCCGACCGCGCCGGCATCGGCGGCGCGGGCCGGGGTCAGCGCTTCGCGCTGGCACCACGGGCCATCGCGACGGCACATTCCCGGCAACCGTCATGGCAGATCTTCCCCAGTCTGCGGCCCGCCTCACCTGGCTGGCCCAGTTGTCCGCCGGCGGCCGGGATCCCGGCGCCGGATCCCGGCCGACCCGCCCTGGCCGGGCGGAATGAACAAGGTGCCGCCCCTGTTGCACCGGGCGTGCTGATGACCAGTAGCGGACCTCTGAACGAGGTTGCTCCGGTGGCTGCCTTCAGCCGGATCCGGCCAGGCGATGTATTCTCCCGCCCAGATGGCATCGGTGGCCGGTCGCGGATGCAGACACCGGAGGAGGTGGGTCCGGTCCCTGAGACACTCGAGCAGCGAAGCGAGCGGTTCGAGGGCGAGGTGTTGCCGTACCTGGATCAGCTCTACTCCGCCGCGATGCGGATGACCCGTAACGCGGCGGATGCCGAGGACCTGGTACAGGAGACCTTCGCCAAGGCCTACGCCTCGTTCCACCAGTTCGAGCCCGGCACGAACCTGAAGGCATGGCTGTTCCGGATCCTCACCAACACGTTCATCAACACCTACCGCAAAAGGCAGCGGGAACCACAGCGGGCCGGTGCCGAGGAGGTCGAGGACTGGCAGCTCGCCAGGGCGGCCTCGCACACCTCGTCCGGGCTGAAATCGGCTGAGGCCGAGGCGCTGGAAAGGCTGCCGGATTCCGACATCAAAAGCGCCTTGCAAGCACTGCCGGAAGAGTTCCGCATCGCGGTATACCTGGCGGACGTGGAAGGCTTCGCCTACAAGGAGATCGCCGACATCATGGGCACGCCCATCGGCACGGTGATGTCCCGCCTGCACCGGGGGCGCAGGCAGTTGCGTGACATGCTGCGGGGCTACGCGGCCGATCAAGGCCTGGTCGGTGCGGCGTCGGCAGGGCCGCAGGGGGAGGACAGCGCGCCCGGGGAGGAAGAAAGATGAGACCTCTGCTGTCAACCTCGCCAGCCAGTGACGCCGCAGGCGCCGGGCCGGGCGCCGCACAGCGTCGCTCTGCGCGCCTCCGGCACGACCGACGAAGCGCCGCAGCGGTGCCCCGGCGCCGAGGACCAGCCCCCCGAAGCCAGCGAAGTGCTTGCCAGCGCGTCTCCGGCACGACGTCCCGCGAGGGGGGGAGACAGCAATGAGCTGCGGCAAGCCGCACGAGACACCGTGTACCGAGGTGCTGGACCGGGTCTACTCCTACCTGGACGGCGAGCTTGACGCGCCGGACATCGCGAAGATCCGCCAGCACCTCGACGAATGCGGGCCGTGCCTGGCGGAGTATGGCCTCGATGAACTCGTCAAACAGCTTGTCCACAAGCATTGCGGCCACGACCTGGTGCCGCACGCGCTGCGCGAGAAGGTCCTCCTCAGAATTCGGCAGGTCAAGGCCGAGCTGATCGTCGGCCAGGGCAGCGCCGAGTAGTTCGCGCCGCGGCGGTCCGTTATGCCCGCGCCGGTGGCCGTTGTGCCGTCGCCCGGCGGCCGGTGTGCCGTCGCCCGGCGGCCGTTGTGCCGTCGCCCGGCAGGCCGTTGTGCTCGCGGGCCGCGCCGCGGTAGTCCTCCCCGGCCGGACCGTGGCGCTCGTGGTGTCGGCGGTCAATTACGGAATGTACATAAAGGCCACGAAGCCTGCGCAGATCTAGTCGATCACGTTACCCTGTGTGCTGGCAGCGACGAATGGGCCTGCGATGGCTGGGCCGAGGCCCGGTTTTGGCGTGCTCCCGGCCAGGCCGCGCCCCGGTAGCGGAGGTGACCGATGCGGCGATCCGGTGAGGTTACGGGCGCCGCACCGCGGCACGTGGCGGCGCGCGGCGCAGCCGCCCAGCCGAGGGTGACCCGGCTGGCATGGTGACCGGAACCGGGCGCCGATCGCGCGGTGGGCGCACCTCCAAGCTCTCGCCGGTCGCCTGGCTGTATGTGGCCGGCGTGGTGGCGGCTGCGGTCGCCGTGCTTGCCCTGGCCCTGGGTGGCGACCCGGACCTGGGCAGCCCGATCAGCGAGTCCTGGACCCTGCTGGTCCTTGCGCTGCTGTTCCTGATCTGCGACTCCGCCCCCACCGCGCTGGCGTCCCGGCAGTCCGCGTGGTCACCGAGTTCGTCGGCGACGCTGGCCGCCGTGGTGCTCGTCGGGCCGGTGGGCGCGCTGGTGGTGGGCGCGACCTCGCTGCTCAGCGTACGGCGCGGCCTCGACCTGACCCAGCGGGTGTTCAACGCGTCCATGTACGGGCTCAGCGCCTGGGCGGCGGGTGAGGCCTACCTCGCGCTCGACGGTGAGGTCGGCCATCCCAGCCACGCTTCGTTCCCCTCCATCATCGCGCCGTTCGCCGTCGCGGCCGTGGTGCACGTGCTCATCAACCACGGGCTGCTCTGGGGGATGCTGATGCTGGTCCCGGCCGCCGAGCCCGGGCAGCACGGCAGTGCGCTGCAGCGCTATCTCCCGTTGCTGGTCCTCTGCGACCTCGGCTATGCCACCCTCGGCCTGCTCATCGCGGCCCTGTGGAGCGTCGGTGGCGCGTTCGCGGCGATCCTGGTGCTGGTCCCGCTGTTCGTAGCGCGCTGGGCGATCGGCCAGTTCGCCGCGCAGGAGCGGGCCTACGCCTCCACCATGGCCGCGCTGTGCCAGGCCGTCGAGACCAAGGACTGGTACACCCGGGGCCACAGCGAGCGGGTCTCCCGTGGCTCGGCCATGATCGCCCGCGAGGTGGGCATGCGCGGCCGGCGGGTTGAGGCGATCCGTTACGCCGGCATGCTCCATGACGTGGGCAAGCTCGGCGTGCCCACGACGGTCCTGCAGAAGAACGGCGCGCTGACCGAGGAGGAACTGGCCGCCATCCAGTTGCACCCGATGCGCGGGCTGGCCATCGTCAGGGAGATCGGTTTCCTCGACGAGGCGCTGGCCGGCATCATGCACCATCACGAGCGGATGGACGGCCGTGGCTACCCGATGGGCCTGGCCGGCGATGAGATCCCCGAGTTCGCGCGGGTCATCGCGGTGGCCGACGCCTTCGATGCGATGACCTCGAACCGCTCCTACCGCGGTGCCCGCTCGATCGAAGAAGCCATCGCCGACCTGCGTAAGTGGTCGGGCACCCAGTTCGACCCCGCGCTGGTGGACGCCTTCGTCGCCGCGCTGAAGCGGGAAGGCTGGGAACAGCCCCGGGCGGCGGCCCTGCGTCCCGCCGACAGCATGGCCGTGCAGGATCACGACGACCCGACCGCGCCGTTGCGGGTGGTGGAAAGCTGGTGAAGGGGACCACCGCCGCGACGGGCGCGCAGCCCGCGCAGGTCGAGTCCTGGCGGCAGGCCATGGACTCCGGGGAACTGCTGCTGGTGGCGGCCGCCGGAATGCTGGTGGTCGCCGCGGTCGCGCAGACCGCGGCGGCGGGCCTGGTCCAGCCCCGCATCGCGCTGGCGTTCGGTGCCCTGATCTCCCTCGGCGAGGTGCTCCGGCTGTCCCTGGAAGGAGGCCGGGAGTCGGCGCCGATCGGCAGCGCCGGCGCGC
>WNFJ01159606.1_pt1 | contig 11364 bp, 11 predicted proteins | sample 5400461 | NCBI WGS metagenome assembly WNFJ01 (sample SAMN13153349, study PRJNA577476) | soil metagenome | isolation source: 115 cm saprolite on Douglas fir-dominated hillslope | place: USA:California | collected 2013-09-17 | reverse complement strand
ACGCAAGCGTCCCCTCTCCACCTCCCCACTCCCCCCGCCCCTACGAGTACGAAGCCTCTTCTCAAGCTTATCCGTACACTTTAGGATGTCTCATGATTCTCGAGCCGCTGCGCTAAGCGCGTCCGAAACGCCTCACCGCTGCATTGTAAGCAACGAGTAAGATGGGCAGCAATATCAGGCCATTGATCAGGTCGGAACCTGCCGCGGGAAGCAGTTCACCAATGCTCGCCGTCGCGAAAGACAACTTTGAAATCCAGATATCATTGTAGGCAGCAAAGCCAATACCTACCACGATGCCAACCGCGGCGAATACTTCTGCAATGAGAATATTCCGCGAATTGTTATAGCGTCCCCACGTGACGAGCATAGCCAGCCCGGCGATAAAACCAATCAACCCGTTGATCGAGCGCCCACCTAGCTGTATCTGCCCACCGAGCGTTCCATGATAGCTATTGGGAATAAGGCCATTGAGACATTTGAGCAGCGTGCTTTTTCCACATCCACTGGGACCGGCAATGAGCATCAGTTCGCCAGCGGGCAAAGAAAAAGAGATATCTTCGATTTCCGGGGTCGCTGTCTTGTAATGTTTCGTTTCGGGTTCATCATCCAGGGAGCGGTAGCGAAACGTCAGATTCTCTACCAGCCCTGCTGGTGGTGTGCCGGTATCGGCTGTATTGTCAGTATCTATGGTCATTGGCGGTAGTATATCCTTTGCAGCCGTCAAATGTATCGTCGGTTACATTCTAATGGCCTATACGGTTCTTTGTCAATGACTACCCAGCCCCAAAAAGTCTTCTCTCTGTTATAATCTAACAAAAGCCGTTTCTATTCCCAGGGGAGACGAACTTCATGTATTCAGACCACCTCTACACAACGCTTGTTGAATTAATCCACCTTCCCAGTACCTCGGGCCACGAAGAAAACGTTCGTGCCTACCTGGCAGAATACCTCTCCTCGCTTGGCCTGAGTTCACAGGTCGACGGTTCAGGCAACCTCGTCGCGGCGCTCCCTGGAGAAGGCACTCCCCTCCTGCTCAATGCTCATATGGATCGCGTGCCACCCGGCCTTGGCCACCAGCCCATCCTGCGCGACGGCATTCTCTACAGCGATGGCACCACTAATCTCGGCGCCGATGATGCCGCCGGCATAGTGATCATCCTGGAGGTTGTGAGGCGCACGCTTGAACAGCAACTGCCACACCCACCCCTGCTCCTCCTCTTCACAGTCCAGGAAGAGGCTGGCCTCTGCGGCGCGTCCGGTTTTGACAGTGCGCCGTGGCACGTCGCCGACGGTATTGTCTTCGATAATGCCTTTGAACCCGGCGTCGTCGTCTCCAGGGGAGCAGCCTACGAAGCGTTCGACGTGGAGATCAGCGGCCGCACCGGCCATCCCGGCAAGGACCTGGCGCAGACCATCCACGCCATCGACATCTTTCGCGCAACCAACTACCCACACGGTTCGCTTGCCAACGATCAGACTCGCATCAATATCGGCCGTATCAGTGGCGGCAGCGCACGCAACGCCATACCCGCTTCCCTCTCCATCGAAGGCGAAATGCGCAGCTTCGAGCCGCCCGAGGTGCGTCAACAATACAAGCAGGCCCTACAAGAATCTTTTGAGCAAACCGCCCATCGCTTCGGCGGATCAGCAAAAATCAGCTTCAAAACGCACTCCAGCGGCTACGCAATCAGCCCTGACGAACCGCTCCTGCAGGCCTATCGCAGCGTACTTGCCCGGCGCGGCGCGACCTTGTCAATGAAACCAACCTTCATCGGCAGCGATGCCAGCGGCCTGCGTCCCGCCATCAAAGCCTTCACCGTCTCCACAGGCGTCGTCAACGAACATTCCGTAGAAGAATATGTCGCACTCGACCCCCTCGAACAACTGGTAACCGACACCCTCCAGTTGCAGTCCCTGTGGAAACAACACCCGCAGAGTTCATAAAAACATCGCAGCGAGGAAGATTCATAAAAACAAGCACATCAGTTAAATAATCGCACATTGTTTCTAATCGCTCCATCAGCTATAATGCCATAGACAGAGACCTTTGGCAGCAGCCCGTTCTGCGTGCAGAAAAACAGGCAAAACCGCATATATTTTCGAAACGCCATCATCTCACAGGGGGAAATGTGGATGTCTCGTAATGCCATTGATGTAATGGGCGAACCCAAAACAATCTATAATTGGATACCAGGTGAAATGGTGGTGATCGTACGACTCCCTAAACGCCCACCAGACGATGAGCTGGACACGCTTGTCGAACACGTGCGTAAACAACTAAATGTCATTCTTCAGCCCCGTGACCTCACCCTGGAACTCTATGGCACCTATGGCCGCTGGCTGGATGAATCGTATGCCATGCCTCCTGTACGCCGTCGTGCCTTTATCTTTGGATTGCATCGACAACAGCCTCTCGTTGCTATCTTCTTTCATGCTCGTCATGCAGACCCGGCCGTCGAAGATCCCGCACCCATGGCCTTATCATACCTGCAGGGACAGCTCGAGAAGCTGGCGCAGGCAGGGCTGCACGTTCTCTCTGCCATGCCCAACTGGCTCGTCACTGCCGCTCCCGTTCTCTATGGCGATGGCGGGCCGGCTTTGCCCCCCAGACCATCACCTAAACTCGACTTTGCCGCTGCCAGCAATTCCCTTATGGGCTGGCGCATCTCAATCCTTGACCAGGGAATACCACTCGATCCCAATGGCGCGCAGGAGGTCCTGGTTGCCATACTGGATACAGCCCCCCGCCCTGACCGCTTAGAGCGTGCCATGCACCGTCCCGAGTTTCGCCGCAACTGGCTGCTGCAACGCCTCGCACACAATTTACAAAGCGCGAATGGCTCCTTCGAGATTGAACATGATCGCTATCCCGTCACCACCGATGTACGTACAGGACGAGATTTTCAGCATAGCTCCTGGTATCATTCCATGCCTGATCACGGCCTCTTTGTGGCTGGCCTCGTCCGCGACATTGCCCCGCGCGCTCGTATTCGTTTAATCCGTATTCTCAACGACTTCGGTGGCGGTGATCTGTACCCGCTCTTTGCCGCCCTGACGGACCTGGAGCAAGAACTCGTCTCCGGCTCAATTCGTCGCCTTGTCATCAACCTCAGTCTCACCATTATGCCCGATATTCGCCGTTTGCCCTACATATGGTTCGACCACCGTCAATGGCCTAGTACGCAGTTAATGGGCGCCATGCGTATCCTCACGCATATCGAAGACGGGCTGCGCCTGCTGTTCGAAAGCCTCTTTGCCCACGGTGCGCTCATCGTAGCCGCGGCAGGCAACGACTCATTGCCTGCCACTGAGAAGGGACTGCTTCCTCGTCCACCTCGTGCCCCGGCGCGATACGAGACAACGCTCAGCGTCACCTCGGTCAATAGCCAGTTCGCGCCCTCGGCCTTTGCCAACGCGGCCAGCATGCCCCACTATAACTCCGGTGTGGCTACCTTTGGCGGAGACGCCTTTGGTACTCTCGATGCCAATGGATGGCCGGACGCCGTGCGAGGCATCTTCATCTCGCGGGCATTTCCAGGCGGTGAGCAGAACACATCAGGATGGGCCGACTGGTGTGGCTCATCATTTTCTGCTCCCATCATCAGCGCAGTTGGAGCCCATCTTATCGCACAGGGCTGGTCAGCCACCAATGCAATCAACCGTATTGCAATGGGCCAGGATCAGTCTAGCGAGAATCTCTTCGGCGCCAGTCCCAACGCTCTCAGCCTCCTCGCGAACATCGTTCGCGTCCAGCAGCGTTTCAAGGGCTAAGAGATATTAGCCTGCTTGTTTGGGTTCATGGTCTTTAATCGGTTGTACAAGTACCTTGTCGATGCGCCTTCCATCCATATCCACAACCTCAAAGCGGAATCTGTCCCACTCAAAATGATCGGCGACAGTCGGGACACGTCCAAGCTCTACTAATACAAAGCCAGCTAGCGTCTCGTACTCTCCTCTTGACTCTTCGGGCAACTCCCGAATGTGCAGGATTTCTTTAAATTCATCGATGGGCAACATACCATCAAATAACCATGATCCATCCTCGCGCTGGATGGCCTGGGGATTTTCCAGGTCGTCCCGTGAAGAGATATCTCCCACAATCGCTTCCAGTATGTCATTCAGCGTTATCAATCCCGTAATATCCCCATACTCCTGAATTACTAACGCTGCTTGTTTCCCCGTTTTCTTGAACAACTCCAGTACCTTTAATGTGCTTGTGCTCTCAATAACATAGAGTGGTTCGTGCAGGGCCGACTTTAAGTCAAGAGGCTGACCCGCCATACATTGCAGCAACAAATCTTTCACGTGCACCATCCCAAGTACATTGTCGAGGCTCTCCTGGCAAACGGGGAAACGAGAATAGTTACTCTCACGTATCGTTTGACGTATTTCTGGCGGTGGATCTTCTATGTCAAGCCAAACAATATCAGGCCGGTGAGTCATTAAGGCGCTGACGCGCCTGTCACCCAGGCGAAATATCCTTTCGATCATGTCCTGTTCGGCAGCCTCGAATGTTCCGATCTGCGTCCCTTCCTCAATTAAGACATTGATCTCTTCTTCAGTAATCGGCGGTTCGCCAGATGGCCGCAAGCCTATCAGTCGCAGTATTCCCTCCGTCGAAATACTGAGCAAATTGATAAACGGAGAAGCAATGGTGGAGAGCACACGCATAGGAGTCACCATTATGACGGCAATGCGTTCAGGATTGTTTAACGCGATGCGTTTAGGAACCAGTTCGCCAATAACCAGTGAAAGATAGGTGATAACTACTACTACGATTGTCAGCGCAATAGCACCACTATAGGGAGCAAGCCAGGGAATATCACGTATATACACTGCTACTGCCTCAGCTACAGTTGCTCCGCCAAATGCACCTGCCAAAATGCCGATGAGTGTGATACCAAGCTGGACAGTAGAAAGGAGCCGGTTTGGTGAGTTGGCTAATTCTAAAGCTGCCGCAGCTTTCTTGTCTCCTTCATTTGCCCGTTGTTGCAGTCGAACTTTGCGTGCCGAAACAAATGCTGTCTCAGACATGGCAAACACACCGTTTGCTATGATCAGGAGGATGATAATGACTATTTCAAATGCAGCGAAAGACATTTCTACATACTCCCTCTTTTTGTGGCAAGTTGTGCCGTACCCGGGGCTGTGTATGTAGCAGCCCTTTCGTATGCTACCTATACTAACAGATACGTATCAGGGCGATTTTAGTAAACCCGCCTTGACGCTTCACTTTGTATAGTCTATAATACACTCAAACGGAAGCATGAAATCGTCCGAAGAGGTTTCTATATTACTCACTTAATAGAGAGGCAAATTACATGATCGAGCAGAGCCAGCAATCGTCGGTAGAGACCAGCATCCTTTCCATCACGCCTGCGGCATCAGAAAAAGTTCGCGAACTGTTGAAGCAGGAGAATGATCTTAGCCTCGGCCTTCGCATCTTCGTCGCTGGCGGCGGGTGCTCCGGTCTCCAGTACGGCATGACCCTCGACGAGGCACAGGACGGCGACACTGCTTGTGGATGAGATGAGCCTGGGTTACATAAATGGCAGTGAAGTTGACTACGTTGATAGCTTGATGGGTGCAGGGTTTACCGTCAATAACCCCAACGCTGTTTCGAGCTGCGGCTGCGGTCATTCATTCAAAACTGCCGAGGGCGGCGGTGAAGCCAGGGGTTGCGCCTGCGGCCACTAATCTTCACATCTATCCAGTATGTGCATATCTCAACTCACCCAATTCGTGAGAAAAAAGAGGTCTCTCCTTACGTAATATATACATAGGAGAAGACCTCTTTTGTTGTTCTTACTGACCTTCTGTCGCGATGGAGTTTAGCCATTATAAGGAGTGTGCATGAGCAGCAGACGAATTGCTTATCGTCCTCGCTATCGCAATTTTCAACCTCAAACACGGCCTTCGCCACGCACTCGTCAAGTTTTTTTTCGCCAGCACTGGTCCTATCGACGCCTCAATTTTCCTTATCAAAAGCCCTCCCTGGGGCAGGGCCTTCTTCTCATACCCATCTATCGCTTCGTCCATAGCCTCAGGATATAACCCGTGCTCTGTTATTCCTCAACGACTCTCTCTTCATCGCTTGTACGCGTGACAATCGGCTCGCTGAGCATTCTGTTCACAAGCCCCGGCATATCGCTGGCGAACTTCGAGTTTGCCACAACGCGCTGTGCCCCCGCCTGCAGCGCCTTTTGCCTCGCCTCGAGGTCCACGTGAGAACCAAATGCCAGTACTGGTAACTCATGTTCGCGCGCCCTGCGTATCGCTCCTTCCCAGTCAACCCCACTGATAGCGGTATTGACAATGGCCAGCACCGGCTTTTCATCCCCTGTTATCCTCAGGCGTTGCTCAAACGCGGCAAGAGAGCGTACTATGGTCACTTCCATCCCGTGATGTCGCAGCGTATCGCGCATTTTCACCGAGAAGAAGAGATCTTTTTCCAGGGCAAGTATCTGTATTGTCACGCTGTAGAAACCTCGCTAATCCTCCGAACGCTCCTGCACCGGCCTGCGGAACAGATCTGCCAGCTCCTGGTTGATCACGTCCAGGTTCGTATACAGTTCGCGGTTCAAAATATGATGCGTCCCGTTACAATAGGGTTTGTCGCATTTTTTGAAGTGGCTCGTTTCAAAGACCAGGTTCCCGTCTTCAACGGAGGCCCAGATGTGCATACGGGAGTAGCCATCCCCCCATTTCAAGATCAGGCCACCCTGGTATTCATCGAAACGCCCTTGGCCGTACAGGTAATCGCGATTGAACATATGCAAAATTTTGGGTAACTTGCTGTCTACCATGACCTGGGCCGTCTCAGGGGACATCCGCGTCGTTGCCTCCGAGGACAGATCCTGGGCGGGGATATACGGGGCTCGCGCTGAATGTTGTTCCTCGCGAATCATCTGTTGAATCATCTCCCCCTCTTCGTCAGAGAGTCCATGCCCCTGCCCCAATATCGGTGACTTCTCCAGCCTCCGTCCGTTGCCCCTGGCATCATTCGTTAATCTATCGTTGTCGGACACGAAAATGCTCCTTGCTATGCAGTTGGCTAAAGTATCTTCTTTTCGTCTTACTGTATCACGCAGATGTGTTCGCTACAAGGGGGAGTGTAGCGGTACAAATTATCACCCGTATCTATTGTGTAGATTAAGTGTTCCGAACATATGCTCTTGACAAATGTTCTCAATGCCAGGTATACTTATTTTACATAAAATGTTGTAATTGTACGTACGCACATCTCAGTAAATCTTTTGAAATAAGAACATTTGTTCTATTCAAATACTAGAATCACAGGTGTGTCAATACATGAGCATGGTCAAAAGTGTCGCCGTTGGTGTGGAACTCACTGGTAGGGGCACGACTGTAGCTTGTGTTGACCGTCACGGGAAGGTGCGTCATCGTCTCCACGCAATGACGCTAAGGGGACGTCCTCCAATCGCGACTATAGAACCCTCTCTACGCGCCATTGATACTATACTTTCCCATGCCTATGCTGAAGGTTTCAAGGTGTGTGGCCTGGGAGTAAGTGTTCCCGGTACCATCGATTTTGAAAGGCGCCGCCCGCTGCTGCTACCCACGCTCCCTTCTTTGAATGACTTCCCCCTCTGTGATTTCCTCGAGGCTCGCTACCATTTGCCCGTGCAGTTGCGTGTCGATGTCGATGCCGCGCTGCTGGGCGAGCATCGCTTTGGGGCAGGTAAAGGCGTTAATCGCCTCCTTTTCCTGACGCTCAATGCCGTGGTTGGCGTCTCCCTCGTAGTGGATGGGCAGTTGGAACGCTCTGCTCAGCAGTATGTCGGGCATATCAGTCACATGCTCGTCTCGACGAACGGACCGCGCTGTAGCTGTGGCAAACGAGGGTGCATCAATACGCTTGTCTCGGTAGACGCCATGCAAAAAATAGTGCAGCGGGCTCTGCGCCGGGGAGAGCAGACGAGCCTGACACAGCGCTTGCTGAATCGCGAATGCTTCAGCCCTCAATTGCTCGCAGAAGAAGCGGCGAGGGGAGATAGTGTTTCATTGCGAGTGTATGGTGAAGTTGGCCGCTGGCTGGGAGTTGCCACTACCAGGTATATCGACCTCTTCGAGCCACACAGGCTCATCCTCGGTGGAGACGCGCTTTTCGCCGGCGACCTCTTACTCGACCACGTACGCCGCACACTCATCACGCGTCCTTCCTCCAGCGTGTGCACGATGGTTGACGTTGTTCCCGCAGACCTGGGCCGCGATGCCTCGATCGTCGGTTCCGTAGTTCCCCTCTTTTAAGCAATGCTATGGTATAGTTATTACATGACCATGCTCAATGGATATGTCCACTCTGTGTGGTCATGATCAAAACACGCGAAGAGATAGCTATGTCGCTGACCGCTTTTGGATTGTTGCTTTTGGCCGCTGTGCTGCACGCGGAATGGAACCTGCTGGTCAAAAATGCGCGAGAAAAACAAGTCTTTACCTGGTGGGCTTTATGTGCGGGCGCCGTTTGTTTTTCCCCTCTCCTGCTGCTAATACGCACCTTTCCCATCCACATATGGCCGTTCGTCCTCTTTAGCGCGTTAGTTGAAGCCGCCTACTACATAACTCTGACAAAGGCCTACCAGCACGGGGATTTTTCTCTTGTCTATCCCATGGCTCGCGGTACCGCCCCCGCTTTTCTTGTCCTGTGGGCCGTACTCTTTCTCGGTGAGCGCCCTCGACCGGCCGGACTTGTTGGCCTGGCGCTGCTCGTCCTCGGCCTTGTCGTAGTCGGCGGCAAGACCTGGTGGTCGTTAAGAAAGAAAACAAGTTTGAGTACCGGCGGTATCGTCCTGGCGCTCACTGTCGCCTGCTGCATCTCCATCTACTCCGCCATAGATGGAGCGGCAGTACATATCGTGTCCCCTCTCCCCTACACTGTCCTGGTGATCAGCCTTGCCACCGTCTTCTTTACACCGCTGGTGCTGCTACGCTACGGCCGCAGCGCTGTAGTCTCCGAGTGGAAAGCAAACTGGTTGCGTATTATCATCGTCGGTATCCTCTCTTTTGCATCGTATATGCTGGTGTTAGCATCCTATTCGATAGCGCCGGTAAGCTATGCCGGTGCCGTTCGCGAAATCAGCATCGTCTTCGCCGCCTTTATGGGCTGGCGCTGGTTACAAGAAGATCTGGGGTTGCAGCGAGTAGTTGGGGCCAGCATCATTTTTATCGGGATTCTAATTATCGCTATTGGTGGATAAAGCTCGTCTTTGAATTTCATCTGCAAATTTTGCTATATCTAGATCATTAGCGTAAGTTAACTGTGCCAACATGACTGTAGAAACACCCATCCCAACCATCGTCATCGACGATACAGCCATCAAACGGCGTGGAGTCTGCGAGTTTGTAGAGGAGACTTCACTCCTGCATCTCTATACCCAGGCAGGTGATGCTCCAGAGACGCTCCAACTTGTTGAAAATATCAGCGAGCAGCATCCTCACAACAAAGACCTGGCGGCCTGGCTGGTCTTATCCGACCTGCGTCTGGGCAATGGCAATGGGGTGGACCTGGGACGCGCGCTGCTGGAAATAGCGCCGGGTCTGCGTATCGTCATCTACACGCAAGAACCCAGCTGGACCCTTGCTTTCGAGCGACTTGGGCAGGCGGTTTTGGGGCCTTTCCTGCCCCGGTTGATCATGAACCTGCTCCTGCTCATGACAATATCCATTCTCCCTGCCCTGATTGTGAAGAGACGCAACAGCCATCCACAAGCGGAGCGCGCGACCGAGCCTGTGCGCAACAGTCTGTCTCCCAGGGTGTGGATCATTATTACTCCTGTCCTGTTCCTCGTCCTCTGCATGATATTTGAGTTTATCGGCGTTCCCGACTACCCCGACTTCAAGGAGGTGCTCATTGTCTGGTTCCTGACCGGCCTGGCGAGCCTGATTATCCTCCTGGCGGTGAAGCTAGGCAGCAGGGCGAGCACGGCGCTCCCAAATCAGGATCTGCCGCAACAGATCTACGAACAAGGCTGAGTGAGGAGCAAATTGTGCGCATCCTCTCCCGTTTTTTCCTGTAGCAGGTTCTGGTTCTCGAAGACGCCTGACTGGAGTGAAGCGGCTCGGGGGTTACTACGCCGAAGCAAACGGGAGGCTCGGCTTCACCTCAGAAGCCACGCTCTTCTGCCTGTCATATCAACGGATACCGGAAGGAGTATGAGCGAAGAAGAAACCAAGAGACGAGAAATGAGGTTTCAAAGAGAAGAGGAATGGGAGGCAATTTCTTGCCGTGCTTAAACCTTAGGAAAATATCGTACAATGCGCGTATATCTTTCGTGAACTTGAAGCAAGCGGCTTGGTATGCATCTATCCGTAGAACATCTGCTTGAAGAAGTAAGAGGACTGAGGAACGCCCTGTTTGGTATGAAAAGGAGTGGCGCCATGACAACTAAAATAGAAGAGCTGGGAACGCCCTATCGTTCCTCAACCAAACCTCTCATAGGGGGCATCTCTTTTGATTGGATGATGATAGGAGCCTGTAGCTTGCTGATGACTGGTGGGTTTTTAGATGCCTGGGCGCATAACCACTTTACGTTAGAGACGTTCTTTACTCCCTGGCATGGTGTCCTTTACGCCGGATTTCTGGTCGTCGCCGTGGTGCTTCTCGGCACGATTGTGCTCAATCATGCGAAAGGAGAGACCTGGCAAAAGGCAGTACCAGCCGGGTATGAACTCTCCGTGCTCGGGGTATGCGGCTTTGCCATAGGTGGCGTCGCAGACATGTTCTGGCATCTTCTCTTTGGCATTGAAAAGAATACTCCTCATGATCTGCTGGGGATTCATCTCAGCGGGGCCGTTTCGCGCGGCGTGGAGACGTTCAAAAGAACCTACGAAGCAAAAATGGTCGACACAACTCACGCTCCCCGTTTCTCTGCTGCTCTTGCTTTCGGTCTTCTCCCTCACCACCCAGACAGCGAACCCATTCACCTCTCTCGCGCCCACGACTGTATTGGAGGTACGAGGGCTTGAGCAATCTTTCGCCGTACTAGGCATCGTCTTCCAGAGCATGGTACTCATCATGCTGATCTTGCTCGCGGTACGGAGGTGGCGCATGCCTGTGGGATCATTTACGCTTGTGTTGACCCTGAATGCACTTTTCCTGAGCTTCATGCACAACACGTATATTGTGGTCCCGATTGCCGCTGTAGCAGGAGGTATGATCGATGTGGTCTACCACTTCTTAAAGCCCAGTGTGGGGCGGATAGAGGCATTTCGCCTGTTCGCGGGCGCGGTACCGATGATTATTTATATCGTATACTTTCTTGCTCTCTGGATAACTATGGGTATTGTATGGTCTGTTCACCTGTCAGTGGGGTCAATTGTTGTATCGGGCGTTGCGGGATGGCT
>WNFJ01576234.1_pt1 | contig 11365 bp, 9 predicted proteins | sample 5400461 | NCBI WGS metagenome assembly WNFJ01 (sample SAMN13153349, study PRJNA577476) | soil metagenome | isolation source: 115 cm saprolite on Douglas fir-dominated hillslope | place: USA:California | collected 2013-09-17 | reverse complement strand
CTTGTTCCTGAGCTTGTCGGTAATCAGCAGCAGCTGGCCGATCCCGGCGAAGACGCCGCGCAGAGCCTGGGCCGGGACTTCTTTTATGCGTTCACTGACTTGCGGGACGCGCATGTCACATTCTCCTAGCGGACGGGTACCTCTCAGCGCCCAGGAGGGCTTCCCAGCGTCCCCTGGCGCCTCTGCATCGCTGTTAGTCAGCGCGTGTTCCCTGACGGGTAATCTTCGCGCCTTCTGGCGGTGTGCCGCAATACCCCGCCCGGCGGCCGGGTACGCCGGACCGGTTCCAGGACATGCTCACCTACCATGGAGGCATGCCTTCAAGCCAGCGACGGGTCCTGCTCGCCAAACCCCGCGGCTACTGCGCCGGGGTTGACCGTGCCGTGCAAGCGGTCGAGATGGCATTGGACAGGTTCGGGCCACCGGTCTACGTGCGCCGGCAGATCGTGCACAACACGCACGTCGTCGGTTCACTGGAAAAGCGCGGCGCGATCTTCGTGGCGGAGGTCGACGAGGTGCCGCCCGGCGCGGTCGTCGTGTTCTCAGCGCACGGCATCGCCCCCGAAGTCCGCCTCGACGCGGAGCGCCGCGGGCTGCACGCGATCGACGCGACCTGCCCGCTCGTGACCAAAGTGCACAATGAGGCGCGGCGGTTCGCCGCCCGGGACTATGACATCTTGCTGGTCGGCCACGCGGGGCACGAAGAGGTGGTGGGGACCTCGGGGGAGGCTCCGTCCAGGGTCCGCCTGGTCGACGGCGCGGAAGGCGCGGCGGATGTCGAGGTCAGGGACCCGTCGAAAGTGGTATGGCTGTCGCAGACGACGCTGTCGGTGGACGAGACCGCCGAGACCGTCAATGCGCTGCGCGAGCGTTTCCCCGCCCTGCTTGATCCGCCGAGCGACGATATCTGCTACGCCACGCAGAACCGCCAGGCCGCGGTCAAGGTCATCGCGACCGAGGCCGACCTGGTTATCGTCGTGGGCTCGCCGAATTCCTCGAACTCCGTCCGGCTGGTCGAGGTGGCCAAGGACTACGGCGCGTCCGCCGCCTACCTGGTCGATGACGCCGGCGAGGTCGACGAGCGCTGGCTGGACGGGGCAACGACCGTCGGCGTGACCAGCGGGGCTTCGGTGCCAGAGGAACTGGTGGCCGCGGTGCTGGCCAAGCTCGCCGGCTACGGGTTCGGCAGCGTGCAGGAAGTCGAGGCGGTGGAGGAGCACATGACGTTCGCGCTCCCGCGCGAGCTGCGGACCTCCCGACCCAACGGACCCGGCAGACCCGACAGACCCGACGGGCTGACTAACGCCGGCGAACCCACTGCTTCTTCCGGGCTGACCGCGGCCGCGGGGCATCCCGCAGCGCCTCGAGCACGTCGCTGATTACCGGCATCGCGGGCATCTGGGGCCGGAAACCGCGGCCGAACGCGATCGCGAAGGTCAGGGCCGTCCCGGTGAACAGCCAGGGAGCCGAGGTTCCCAGCGTGACCAGGATTCGCTCCATGGCCGAGAAGGCGTCAGGCGCGGTGAGCGCCTGGGCGCCTACGCACCCGGCGAAGAAGGCCAGCGGCGGGCACACCACGACCTGGCGCAGGCCGCTGGCCTTGGTGTAATACGCGACCACGCCGCAGCTGGCCATGAAGATGACGTCGGCGAAGGCGCTCCATCCGGTCCAGGCCGCGAACAGCAGGCCGAATAGGCAGGCCGCGCACAGCGCGACCACCGCGCCGCGTCCTGTGAGCCTGATGGATCCCGTCGGCTGAAGTCGCGGAGGCTTCCGCGTCCCGGCTTTCCTGGGTGTCTGGGCCGGGGTCCGAGTCTGCGTCATCGAGCGGCACGCACCAGGCCGACCCGATGCTTGCCGGCCTCCGCCGACCCGATGCCTGCCGGGCCGATGCCTGCCGGGCCGATGCCTGGCGGCCCGATCTCGGCCGGATCGCGGGCGATGAGTTCGGGGGCGGACAGGGCCCGGGCCGTTTCCTCCACCGGCGCCGGCGGGGCGAGCTCCGCGTCGACGACGCCGAGTTCGTTGAGCCGCCTGGCGCTGACCAGCACCCGGCTCTCCAGCGAGCCGACGGCCTGGTTGTAGGTGGACACGGCCGTGGTCAGCGCGCGGCCCAGCCGGTCCATGTGCCGGCCGAGGCCGGCGATCCGGACGTAAAGCTCGCGGCCGAGGTCGAAGACGGCGCGCGCGTTCTCCGCCAGCGCCGCCTGCTGCCAGGCGTACTGCGCCGTGCGCAGCATCGTGACCAGGGTGGTGGGAGTGGCGATGTGCACCTTGCGGCCGAGCGCGTAGTCCAGCAGCCCGGGGTCACGTTCCAGCGCCGGGGCGAGGAACGCCTCACCCGGAATGAACAGGATCGCGAACTCGGGAGACGGGCTCAGCGCCGCCCAGTAGGCCTTGCCCGCCAGCCTGTCCACCTGTTCCCGCAGGTGCCGCGCGTGCGCGTCCATCCGCGCCGCGCGCACGTCCTCGGCGTCAGCCTCTGCCGCCTCCAGGTACGCGGCGAGCGACACCTTCGAGTCCACGACGATGTTCTTGCCGCCGGCCAGGTGCACCACCATGTCCGGGCGCAGCGCCCCGTCCGGCGAGGTTACGGCGACCTGCTCGTCGAAATCGCAGCGTGAGCTCATCCCGGCCAGCTCGACCACCCGGCGCAGCTGCAGCTCACCCCAGCGGCCCCTGGCCTCCGGCCGCCGCAGCGCGGTGACCAGCGCCTGCGTCTGGACGCGCAGCTGCTCGGAAGTCTGCCGCGCGATGCTGACCTGCTCGGCAAGCGCGGCGTGTGATCGTGTCCTGGCCGCGTCGGACTCCCGCAGCTGCGCCTCGACCCTGGCTAGGGTCTCTTTGAGCGGGCCGACCAGGTGCTCGACCGCCGCGCGGCGGGTCTCGAGCTCGCTGGACGCGTTCGCGTTCGCGGCCTGCAGCCGTCCCTCCGCGACCTCCAGGAACCTCGAGGTGCTCGCGTCGAGCGCCTGGGCGGACAGCGCCTGGAACCGCTCCGCGAGCTGGCCCTCGACGAGCGCGGCCCGTTCGGTTGCGCCCTGCTCGATCATCATGGCCTTTTCCTCGGCAGCGCGGGTACGTTCGTCCGCAGCGCGGGCACGGCCGCTCAGGTCCGCGATGGCGGCGGCGAGCCGGCTGCGGGCGAACAAATATCCGATCGCTGCCCCGATGACGACCCCGAGCAGCAGTCCGACAAGCAATGAGATCGCACCCATATGCAGCGATGATCTCACCGTGGGTGGCGAACCTCGCGGCGACACGCCCGCCCGCGGCCGAAACAGCAGCAGAACGGGGGCGCTGGCGGCCGAACGGGCCGTGGTGGCAGTCCCGCGCCGCCTGCGTGGATAATGGGGCGATGGCAGCGCCCCGCGGAGCAGGGCACGGGCTCAGGCTCGTGCGGGCTTGGAGGATGGACCCAGCTGGCCGGCCCGACATCAGGCCGGCCAGATGAGGCCGCCAGCTCGAAGGCGCTACGAACCCAACTCGAAGGAGAGGCCGGTCAGCAGCAAGGGGCTGGTCCCGTCGCCGCCAAAGAGGTACATCACGCCGTCCGTGGTGATCCGCAAGGAGGCGTGGGGTGCCGCTTCCGCGTTCACGTTAAGATACAGGGTGTGCGTCGGCCTTGCCCCTGGCGGGAGCACCGCGACCACACCGTTGCCGTTGGGGGGTCCTGGAACACCTTCCCGGTCAGGTACACCACGTTGCCGCTGACCCAATAGGCCGGATGGTCGAAACCATTTACACCCGCAGCACACAGGCCTGTGGCGAAGACCCAGCCGTTCAGCAGGTCCAGTGGGTGCCAGATCCCCGGGCCGGACACGGGGAACGAAACGCCGGCCAGCGATGTAAACAGCGCGGCGTCAGAGTTTTAGATGGACCCACCCTGGGCGTACGCATTCATGTCGCCCTGGTTATCGACCTCCACCGTGCCGGGGGCACCGGCGTAGGTGTAGACGTCGGTGGGCGTGCACTGGTCCGGCCGGAGGCCCTGCGGGAGGACGGCGAATTCTTTTGCCTGGTCGCCGAGGCCAGCCGGGACCTGCGAGCCGTTCAGCGACCCGGATAGGTGGAGCACGTCGGCGCTGACGTAATACGACGGATCTCCGGTACCCCACTGGCCTTGAGCCGATTGCCAGCCGTGAATCAGGGCCAGTGGCTGCTCGGCCACCGAGGCCCCAGGGAACGAGACACCGGCCAGCGACGTGAAAGCCCGTGGCGCCACCGCTATAGGCGTGGGCATGACGGGTTGTTCCTTTCCTGGATGCTTGCGCAGAGTGATCGCGCGTTGCGCTCTGGTGTGCGCGAATGAGCCAATTCAAACCGGCCTCGCCTGGCCCGCGCCTGAGCAACAGGTGCTCATCTCTGCGCGGCCGCGCCGAGGCCGCGGATGAGTAAAGCACCACATCCCGCCCGCGCGATTAAACTCGCGCGGGTGAGTCTGTCTATCGGCATCGTCGGCCTGCCCAACGTCGGCAAGTCCACCTTGTTCAACGCGCTGACCCGGGCCGGCGCGCTGGCGTCCAACTACCCGTTTGCCACCATCGAGCCGAACGTCGGAGTGGTGGGCGTCCCGGACCCACGGCTGGCCGAGCTGGCGAAGCTGTACGACTCCGCGCGCGTGGTGCCGGCCAGCGTGCGGTTCACCGACATCGCCGGCCTGGTCCGCGGCGCCTCCCAGGGCCAGGGGCTCGGCAACCAGTTCCTCGCCCACATCCGCGAGACCGACGCGACCTGCCAGGTGGTGCGCGTCTTTGACGACCCGGACGTGACCCACGTGGACGGCGACGTGTCGCCGGAACGCGACATCGAGACGGTCGTCACCGAGCTGATCCTCGCCGACCTGCAAACGCTGGGGAAGGCGCTGCCCCGGCTGGCCAAGGAGACGAAGTTCGCCAAGGACCCCGGCCGGGCCCGGGTGGCCCAGGCCGCGGCCGCGGCGCAGCAGGTCCTCGACCAGGGGGTCGCGCTGTCGGCCGGCGCCGCGTCCGCGGGCACTCTGCTCGACGAGGCTGGCCTGGCCGCCCTGCGCGAGCTGCAGCTGCTGACGGCCAAGCCGTTCCTGTACGTGTTCAACATGGACCTGTCCGAACTCGCCGACGACGACCTGCGCAAGCGGCTGTCCGCGCTCGTCGCCCCGGCCGAGGCGATCTTCCTGGACGCGAAGACCGAAGCCGACCTGGCCGAGCTGCCCCAGGACGAGGCCGCGGAACTGCTCGCCGAGGCCGGCCTCGGCGAGCCCGGCCTGGCCCAGCTGGCGCGGGCCGGGTTCCGCGCGCTCGGCCTGCAGACCTTCCTCACCGCCGGCCCGAAGGAGACCCGGGCCTGGGAGGTCAGGGCCGGGGCGACCGCACCGGAGGCGGCCGGCGTCATCCACACCGACTTCCAGCGCGGCTTCATCAAGGCCGAGGTGGTCTCGTTCGACGACCTGATCGCGGCGGGCTCCCTGCCCGCGGCCCGCGCCGCGGGCAAGGCCCGCATCGAAGGCAAGGACTACGTCATGCGCGACGGCGACGTCGTGGAGTTCCGCCACAGCGCAACATCAAAGGGATAACGCCAGGAGACAGGTTGACCATCGATCGCAGCCCGATCATGGACGGGTTTGAGTGGTCCCCAACCACCCCGTTCGTGCCGACGGAACCAGGCGAAGACGGCTGGTGCGTGCGAGACGCGTTCTGCGAACTGCTCAGGTGGGGGCCTGACTCGCATGAGTGGTCTCAGGTTGTCGAGGCGCCGGACTGGCAGGATATGCCCAAACTTGCCGAGCATCTCGGCCTAACCTTCTTTGGTTTCCCCGAGGACTGGAACAAACTCATCGGCCGCATGGCCCATCCGGGCGTTGCCGTCTTCGGCTTCCCCGAGTACGACAAGGCCCACACGCTATATGTTCACGACGTTCGATGGCTTCTCCATAACTGGCCCACATTGGGCGGTCCGCCTGCCGCTCCCGGCGAGCGACCGGTGTGGAAGAAGTACGGCTGGCCGCTGGGTGACCAGTACCTCGATCGAGGACCGGTGCTTGGCGCGGTGATAATTAATGAGCACGAGCCGCCGCACGCAGTGTGACCGTCGTTTAGCGGAATTCCGCCACAGCGCAACAGCAAAGGGGTAGACGCGGGTGGTACGGGTGGGTAGCGATGAGTGAGCTGCGGCTTGAGGAGCGGGATTTTCGCGGGTCCGGGGCGGTGGCGGTGGGTGCTGACCGGGCCGGGCGGCACTTTCCTTGCCGATCATGAGGTCCGGCTCGATACGGGATGCTGACAGTTCGAGGCGTTCACCGGCTTGGCGCGGAATCTGCGCTGGCGTGTGTCCCCTGACCGGCGGATCGCCCATGAGGCGGAGATCGTGGCCGACGTGGGTGCGTGGATCGGTGCGCTGGTGCTGGGAAGGGTCGGGGCAGCAATGGCAGCGGCCCGTCCACCAGCTCCAGCCTGGCGTCCAATGCGCCGATGCGATCAAGCTCGGCCGCAGGCGCAAAGCGGGGAGGCCACGACGGTGACCTCCAGCCCCCGGCCGCGACCGGACCAGGCCAGGGCCTGGCCAAGGTTGCCCGCGCTGGCGCACACCACAGCTCGCGAGCCATTGCCGGCGAGCAGGCTCGCGATGACCTTGGTGCCGCGGGCCTTGAAGCTGCGGACCGGGTTCGCCGTTTCGAGCTTGATGCTCACCGTGCACCCCAGGCCGGGCTCCAGCGCTTCACAGCGGTACAGCGGAGTGTCGAGAAAAACCGGGTCGATCACCCGGCTAGCCGCCCGGATCCGGGCAGCGTCCAGGCGCGTCTCCGGCACGACACAGCAGCGTAGCGCCGCCGGCGCTGTTCCATTTGGGTGAACGCCCGGCGACCGGTGCCCGTACTGGGAGGTGAGTCAGCACCGGCGGAGAGGGAATGCTCTGCGATCTGTCCGACCTGCCACCGTGGTGACCGCAGCCTTACTGTGCCTTGGCCTGGCAGGCCGAGCTTGCATGGCGCTATGACCTGACTGCCAGGCCGCCAAAGGCAGGGCCCACGCAGGGAGCAAGCCGTTGAGGTGCCCCGGCTACCGCTCCGTTAGCATCGCCGGGGTCGTCATAGGCAACCGGCCCGCGCTTCGTGTCCGGCGCCGAGATAAGTGTTACGCGACGCTTGCCATGAGTATCGCCACAGCGGTGAGCACGGCCACAGCGGTGCTGTCCTGCCCGCCAGCGACAGGATCGTGAGCACCAATCTGGTAAGAGCCGCGGCCGTGACTCCGCGCCTTGCCGGCAATCGCTACGGAGGGTGACCGCGCCGGAATGTTACGGACGGACGGGGAGCGCCCTGCCGAGTAGGTATCCGAGAGCGATGCTGTGGCTTAGGGATCGGTACACGCAGATCTGGCAGGTATGCAGCGGCGCTCTCTCCTAGGACCCTCACGTCCTGCGAATCGCTTGGATGGGCTGGTAGACACGTAACGTGGCTCGTGACGGACTGGACGAGAAGCTCTCAGCGCACCTGATTGTGGAATTCGGTGCCCATGGGGAGCGGGCGGTTGAGTTCATGCGGACGGCTGGGAGCCTGCTGGACGCGCCGGCCGATCCGTCGTCTCTGCGGCGTGCTGAGTGTGTCGCTTACTGCCTGCGCGAGGCACTGAAGACGATCCCGGAATCGTACGGCGGTCTCGGTGGGGGCGAGTGGAGGACCCGGTCCAGGAAGGTGTCGGAGGCCAAGCAGCGATTTGAGGAGATCCGGGGGCTGCCGGGGGCAGATGTGGATAGGTCGTTGCGTGATTTGCAGGACAGGATCGATGACCTGGGTCTCACCTTCGAGCAGGAGACCATTCACCAGAAGCGACTGATCGCCGTGATGGTGGAGCGAACGGGTGCCGAGCCGCTGGCGTCTGGCACGAGGCCGGTGAACGCCTACCAAGATCTCCTCACCCGGCTTGATCAGGCGCTGCATACCAGGACTTCCCTCGCCGCGGTCGCTGGCATGTGGGGGGAGGCGCTCGCAATCCTCCGCCAGTTGTTCCTGCAGCCGGACGCGCGCCATCAGGAGCTCGCCAGGCTCGCCGCGCTGCAGGGTCCGGTCGGGGCGGATGTCGCGACCCTGAAGTCGCTGCTAGCGGCGCCCGGTCATCTTGAGTACTTCCTCGCCAGGGTTGACGACCCTAGCTGGCTGGAACTACTAGATGCGTCCGGGCTGCTGGAACCGGCAGACGGGCAGAGTGGCTGGCCGGTCTACGCGGCGGTGGAGCGGCTGCGCGGGCAGCACGCGGGCCGCCTGTCGGCCTTGCTGGCGACCATGCTCAACCAGTGGGGAGCGGACCCGGGGAAGGCCTTCGTCATCGCTCGTGCCGCGATCTTGCTGGGCGTCGATGGACAGGACGTGATCCTCCGGGCAGCCCAACGCATCCGAGTTCACCAGCCTTGTCATGGGTCGCGGTGGACGCGGCCCGGAGGGCAGACCCGGCCGGCGAGTTCGTCCAGCAGGTCGCCGATACAGTTCTCTCCGGCGTGATCCAGTCTGGCACCGAGACGTACCTCAAGCCCCTTCTGGACACCTACGTCATGGGCATCACGGCCGTGAACCTGGCTGCGCGCGTCCAGCTCCTCTGCTTCAAGCTCAGGAAGATACCGCCCGGTGATCATCACCGGCGAGAGCTGGTCCTCATCCGCCATGGCTCCATCGCCGATCCCCCGGCTCTCGGCGAGGACGACCTCTTCCCGTCCCTAGTCCGGGCGCTCGTGGAGGTGATCCGCCGAGCTGCCGAGTACACCGGGGTCCGGACGCTGCTTGACACCGTGTCCCCGCTGCCTGATGACCTGAGCCACCGGGTGCGCGCCTGGATCCTCGCTATCTGGGGCGGCGCTGAGCCCGGCATGCTGATCGAAGAGGTCACGCAGGCGATTCCCGCCCGCCGACCGACCGGGGATGACTCGCGGCTCGTGGACATGGCTGTCCAGTCGTGCGAGCCAGGAGACTATGCGAAAGCGTGGGCAGCCGCGCTCGGCTCACCCCCGGCCGTCGCCGAAGCGGGCACTACTCTAGCCGACAGGCAGGTGCCGGAAGAGTGGATGCGCGCCTTCTACTGGACCCCGCTGCTCCCGGCCACGGTGACCACGGCATGGGCCACGGTGGCCGCTGTCCTGGCGGCCGTCTACGGCGAGCCCTCCCGGGAAGCCCTGGCACGGCGGCCTCGCGTTGAGGCTGCCTGGGGTCGTACTCCGTTCACCGAGGAGGAACTGCGGGCAATGCCGCCGGACGATGCAGCGCGCATGATCGCCGCCTGGCGGCCAGACCCCGGCAAGCCGCTGGCCGGTCCACGCGAGCTTGCCCGCACGCTGGAGAGCGTCGTCAAGTCAGATCCGACACTGTGGGCCGCGACGGCGCTGCGGACGGGGACGCTCCTGCGCGAGCCGGCGTACCTCAGTCACTACATGCGCGGGATCGCCGGGGCGGAATCCCTCGACGGCGTGCCCGTCGGCGAACTGGCCGACCTGATCCTTCTGGTCTCCGCTCAGCCCTGGCAGCCCACCGCGATGGGCGATCCAACATACGACTACGACCCGGACTGGCGAGAGGCCGAGTCAGCGGCTCTCGACCTGATCGTCGCGCTTGCCCGCAAGGACCTCGGGTTCGCCGGGCGTGAGGGCGAGATCTGGGCCTTCCTGGAGCGTCAGGCCCGCGACCGGGACCAGGCCACGTCCGTACCGGACATGGATACTCACGCCCAGGTACGGAACCGGCCGTGCACCCGCGCCCTGCAGGCCATGTTTGACCTCATGGGCCATGAGTACCGGCGCGACGGAACCGTGCGCGCCACCGCCCTCAGCCTCCTCGCAGAGACCCTGACCGTGAGCGGCCTCGACGGTGAGCACTACCGGGCCGTCATCGCTCCAAGGATCGCCTTCCTCCGCCACGTAGCCCCGCGCTGGGTGGAAGAGCACCGCGAACAGCTGTTCGGGGACGGCGCACCAGGCAACCTCGGGCAGGCGACCATCGACCTCGCCCTCTTCCAAGGCGTCCCCGACCGCTGGCTGCTTGAGCACTTCCGGGACCAGGTACGGGACGCCGTACGGCGCGCCACAGGCAACGCCCTGGACTACTATCTGGTAGCCATGCTCTGGCAGGTCCCCGGATACAGCGTGAACGACACCCTGACGTTCCTCCGCTCCCACGGGACGCTATCTGACGCGGGCCAGGCGCTTGGGCGGCTCCTGAGAAGCAAGGATGCCCCCGCTCAGCACGTCGCCCTTGCCGCGCAATTCTGGGAGAAGGCCATGAGCCAGGGCACCCCGGAAAACCTCGCCGGGTTCGGCTGGTACGCGGAAATCCACGGCCTAGACGACATCACGTGGAACCGGCTGACCCGACAGACCCTCACGATCACCCGTGGCCGCATCGACTGGGCTCACCGCGTCGCCGAGCGGGCAGCGCGCCAGCAACCCACCCCCGACACCCTGGAGATCCTCAACCAGCTGCTACGCGGCCTCCCCGACTACTGGGAACAGCGGATCGTCCTCGACATCGCTACCACCACCATCAGGAAAGCTACCCACCCGCAGACTGACACAGCGGATACAAGCGCCTATACACCACACTTCTCGAACGCGGCGTCAACCTCACCCAACCCGCCGCAGGCCAAGATGCGAAGCCACCCGCAGAGCCAGGCGAGGAACCCGAGCGCGACGACTGGCTGGAGTCCGATCAAGACGCTGGCCGCCCAGATGTGCGCGTTCTGCATGGGTGAGCAACACGCCATAACCGGTTCACGCTCTCGCTGGGGACGATCCGCTACCTGGTACGTTCTTGCCCGATCCGTCAGCATGGCGGCGGCGAAGGCCGGCAGCCGTGTGGCCGGGCGGAGCGGATGTCTGGGCATGAGCGGTCCTGCCCGTTGGCGGGGGCGTGATGGCCGCGCAGGCTTTGCTCTCCAGGCAGGATCGGACACGCCAGCATCCACTGCACATGCATGCGGACATACGGGGTGGCCTGGGTCCGGCGCGGCAGGGTCGGGGGCGGCCTGCCGCGCCGGTGATGCGCGGCAGGGCCCTTAAAACCGCGCGCGCTCTGCACAGGGTCACCAGACCCGGTACGCGGCCGTGGGATGCCACCACGGCCCCCAGGTGGCCCAGCCCACACGCTCACCCCTGTCATGCGCCCCGAACGTCGAGTGATACCAGATCGTGTTGATTTCCACGTGCCCGGAGCCGTAGAACATCAGGTCGCCGCGCCGGGCCTGCGACAGCGGGATCCAGTGCAGGTGCCGGTTGCCGAGCATCGCGTAGGTCGAATGCGGCAGCCAGATCCCGGCGCCGTGGCCGAAGGCCTGCATCACCAGGCCCGAGCAGTCGTAGCCCGGGGAGCAGCTGGACCCGCCGTAGGAGTACCAGCAGCCTGTCGCGT
>WNFJ01307731.1_pt1 | contig 11365 bp, 14 predicted proteins | sample 5400461 | NCBI WGS metagenome assembly WNFJ01 (sample SAMN13153349, study PRJNA577476) | soil metagenome | isolation source: 115 cm saprolite on Douglas fir-dominated hillslope | place: USA:California | collected 2013-09-17 | reverse complement strand
CGACCGCCTGCGAAGCAACGTCGAAGGCAGTATTCTGCAGGCCTCCTATCCGAAGGATCTTTTCCCGGCCACCGCGTTCACGCCAGCAGGATCGTTCGGCGTTCTGAACCGACAACTGATCAGCTCGCATGTGAATCTGATCTGGAGCCCGGTCTCCCAGGTCGATCTCGGCGTCGAGTTCATTTATCTGCAGCGCAAGACCGAGGGCGGGCAGAGAGGAAATCTCGAGCGCGGCGAAGCCTCGGCCAAGTTTAAGTTCTAACCCAATCTCACGTTCGAAATTCCCGCGCAACCAGACTCCCTCTGGTGCTCACCGATGCCCCCACAGGTGTCGCAACGCGCGGGATGCCCCGCCGCAGCAATGCGGCGGGGCCCACTTTTGGTGAGCGATGTTTCGGATGGCACCCGACTCGATGTCCTCAAGGGGCCGCGATGGCGTTCGCTAGGAGAATTCGCGAGTCGTCGATGGCAGCAGCGACCGGCGTTCGCCGATGCTTCCCAATCGGTGCCGGTGCCCGGATGGTATATCTCGCGCGCGAGCTCGTCCTGGTGTCCGCCCGAGCCAAGAAGATCGACCGGGCCGGCGGCAAATGGCGCATCCGAAGCCGTCGCCGACGGACTCGCTGCCGTCTTGCGCGCCTGTGCCGCTGCGGTCGCCCGCGCCAGCGGAGTGTCGCCCGGGTTGTTGTAGCGGCCGGACTGCGCCGATTTGAGAACCAATGTCTCATCGCCACCAAACGGGTCAAAGGCATAGGCAGCATTGGCGAGGACCGGGGTGGCGAGGACAACCGTGAGCACCGCGACGCGACCCACGCGCTCTAGCATCGAAAGAGTCGTCATTCGAACTCTCCTTGTGATCAAATCGCGTCGGCATGATCGCCGCGCTGAACACAAGACCCGCCGAGCGCGGCCGATATTCGCGTGGTCTCTTCACGCTCTCGTGCGCTCTCCACAGGCTGCGATCATCGCGCCGATCGTCCTGGACGACATCAGCTTGCTTGATCGGAGCCGCCGGTCAAACGAGCAATCTGCCGCCCGAGATCCCATAGTTCGATTGCATGCTAAGCCCGCCGTTCGTGGATCATCTTTGCGGCTGCCCGCAACGGCTCACCGTCTCCGCCGCAGCGGATAACCTCGAGCGCCAGGTGTGTCCGGTGCTGGCTCAGAAAGTAGCAACGATAGACGTGCATCTCAGGTCTCCATCGATGCGGGTACCAGCGGGAGGCAGGTGTACAGGCCGAAGCCTCGGCGGTTCAGGGCAATGTCGCTGTTGAACCCCTCCGCGACTCGGTCATGTCGCCGGAAAGGAGGCAAAGAGTGACGTTGATCGCCGCGAGGAATGGCATGGTCGATCTGCTCGGGACGGGGATCGTACCGCCGGATCGTCTGTAGCGCTCGTGTGACAGCTTGAGCCATGGCGCACTCCCCGTTACGGCGTTTGACCTCGCGAGTGCGAACCTCGTCAGCGCAAACCTCGTCCAGCTAACGACGTACCGACGCCGCAAGCACTCGCGACGACGCTGAGAGGCACAATGGGAGCCGCCTGTTGGCTCTCGGCTATCACGGCCTTCCGCAGCGCCTGCCGGGCGCGCGAAAGGCGCGACATGACCGTTCCGATCGGGACGCCCGTGATCTGCGCAATATCCTTGTAGGAAAGCTCCTCCAGTTCGCGCAAAACGAGGCATTCTCGCAGCTCGACCGGAAGCGCGTTGAGCGCCTTGTCTACCTGGCCGAGCGCCTGTCGGTGCACCAGTGTGGCCTCGGGGCCGGGGTGCGGATCGGGCACGTCCATAACTATGCCCTCCTCCTCAGCCGCGCCCGTTCCTCTGCCGAGCGAAACCTCCATTCTCGACTGCTGTGCCTTGATGTGCGAGTAGGAGACATTGCGGACGATCTGAAGCACCCACGCCCGTACAGAGCCACCGCGAAACGATGCGAAGTATTTCAGAGCGCGCAGAAGGGCGTCCTGTACGACGTCCTCGGCCGCAGACGGGTCTCGGACCAGCCAGCGTGCCAGGTTGTAGGCGGCGTCGAGGTGAGGAAGCACGACCCGCTCGAAATCGTCGAAGCATTCCCGTTTGTTCATTGATGCCCCCCGGTTGATTCGCAGTGCCACGCGGCCACAGTGATCAGAGACGCATGTTGCATCAGACGCATGTTGCATAAATGGACGCGCAGTCCTCTTTCCCTGGAACGTGGATACCCTCGCAAAGCCAGGAATATCATTGGCCTACAGGGATTCGTCCTCGGCTTTGGATTTCTGCTAAGATCGGGTGATCTATCCCCGCCGAGGTGACGCGGGCGGCTGCGCATCCAGTCGAGCTTCGCCGGCCCGCTGGCGTAGGGGTCCGCCTCGACTTGGAGTACGACCTGGACTACTCGGGGGCGGATCGACGTCAGTGGAGCTTTGGGCGCCTAGCCGGCTTGAGTCTGCTATGCAAGAAGCCAACGACCGACCGAGGCGTTTGCGTTTTGGTGTCTTCGAGGCTGATCTTCGAGCCGGCGAACTGACGAAGCATGGCTTACGGCTCAGGTTGCAGGGGCAGCCCTTTCAATTGCTGGCCATGCTGCTAGAAAAACCGGGAGAACTGGTGACCCGGGGTGAATTGCGTAACAGACTTTGGCCCGGGACCGTCGTGGACTTTGATCACGGCGTTAACAAAGCAATCAGCAAAATTCGTGAAGCGCTGGGCGATTCGGCTGAAAATCCGCGCTTCGTTGAGACCGTCGCTCGTCGCGGCTATCGGTTCCTGGCTGAAGTCGCAGTGATCGACGCAACCCATGATAGGCAACCGGAGGCCGCGCCTGACCGCCTAGCTCGGCCGAGAGATCCCGCTCTTGTCGGCCTCACTGACGCTCTTACCTCTTCGAATCCACCATCCCGTCGTATAGCTTTGGGGCGTTTCATAACTTTGGGGCGTTTCAGCTTCGGTTTAGCCCTGGTGCTCGTGGCCTCGTTGTCTTGGATTCTCTACGTCCGGAACCACGCCTCACCACAGATTCGCTCCTTAGCGGTACTGCCACTGGAAAGCCTTTCCGGCGATGCCTCGCAGGATTACTTCGCAGATGGGATGACAGACGAGCTGATCGCCAACCTGGGGCAGATCAGCGCGTTACGCGTGATCTCCCGTACCTCGGCGATGATGTATAAGCACGTTCGTAAGCCCGTGCCCGAGATTGCTCGCGAGCTGAACGTAGAAGCCGTGGTGGAAGGCACCGTATTGCGTTCTGGCGAACGAGTGCGGATCACGGCCCAGTTAATCCAGGTGCCTGATGAGCGGCACATCTGGGCGGAGAGCTATGAAGGGGATCTGCAGGACACGCTAGCTCTCCAACACCGCGTAGCCCGGGCGATCGCCGAGCAGATCCGGGCTACCTTGAATCGACAGGAACAAGCTGCGCTGGCGAACTCAAAGCATGTAAATCCGGATGCTTATGAGGCCTACCTCAAAGGACGATACTTCTGGAATAAGCGAACCCCAGAAGGTCTTAAGCAAGCCATTGTCTATTTCAACCATGCAATCGAGAACGACCCGACCTACGCCGAGGCATATGCTGGCCTAGCCGATGCCTACGCACTATCGGGAGATTGGGAATACGGGGTTCTATCCCCCGCGGACGCCTTCCCTGAAGCCAAGGCGGCTGCGAGGAGGGCGCTGGCTTTGGATGATAACGTCGGTGAGGCCCATGCCTCGCTTGCCTTTGCCTTAGACCTCTATGACTGGAACTGGGATTCTGCTGAGGAGGAATACAAACGCGCAATTGCGCTAACTCCTGGCTATGCGACGGCGCATCATTGGTATGGCTGGCATTTGATCGTGATCGGACGGCAGAGCGAGGGGATCGCTGAATTGAGAAAAGCGCAGAGCCTGGATCCTCTGTCCCTCATCATAAGCGCAGACTTGGCGGATGCATTGTGCGTCGCGCACCTCTTTGACGAAGCAGCGCAGCAGAGTCGGAAGACGCTAGAAATGGACCCCAACTTTGCCGTTGCACATTATCAACTGGGCCAGGCCTTCGAGCAGAAGCGCATGCACGACGAAGCAATCGGCGAATTTCAGAGAGCAATCGAGCTTTCTGGAGCCAGCACGACATTTGCCTCCAATCTCGCTTATTCTTTGGCCGCTTCAGGACGGAGGGAAGAAGCGATCAAGATTGCTAAGGCCTTGGAAGGCCGACAGAGCCAATCCTCTGCTGCCGACTCCGGTATCGCCCTGATTTATGTAGGCCTCGGCGACAATGACCAGGCGATGATCTGGCTGAACAAAGCTTATGAAGCGCGCTTCAATCCCTCCATCTTGCTGCGGCCGGCGTTCGACAACCTTCGGTCCGACGCTCGGTTTCAGGAACTCGTGCGCCGTATTGGCCTCCCACAGCTCGCTCAGCAAGTCGGCAAGCCTGCATTGTAGTAGCTTATCCTTTTGCTGTGTGCAGGTTCGCTTGGTCCAAGCTCAACTGAACCCAGACTCTGGCCTCGACTGGATGAAAGTCGGGGAGCACGTCAGAGACTGCACTGACAGCCAGTGACTGCCGGGCTGTCAGTGCAGGGAACGGGTTTGATCCTATTTTGTCGGTGCTGCTAACGGGATGAAGTCGGATTTGGCATGCCGGCTGATGAAAAAGTACATTCGTTTGGCGATCCCTTGCCGCCGGCAGCGGTCTCGCCTAGGCCATCATAAAACTTTTCCGGTTCACGATTGCGCGTACCGCCCATGATAGCGGCTGCGCCGCCGCGAAAGCGCAAGCGGTCCCGGGTGCTTTAAGCGCTCGCGGCACGGCTCCGGAATATTTCCGCGCAACGTTTGGTCTTGTCTTGCGCGTGTTAGGGCTGGCCAGCCGGCAGCAGGAATGCCACGCCGTCGGTCCGCCACCGCCACGCGAGAAGGCGCCCCACAACCGATACGATGGAGGGTCTAATGTCCGCTTTCCGCACCGCAATGCTTGGGCTCGTCGCCGTCGCTGCGATGTCGACTCCTGCACTGACGCAACAGTCGCCTTATCCACCGCCAAGGTCGTATGACGGCGTCACGCTCTACTACCCGCAAACCGGCCGCATGGTCGCGGACCATCTCAGCGACCAGGACATGCAAACTGCCATGCAACATGCGCAACCAGTCAAGGGACCGGTGATGATCGTCCTGTCCGGCGGGCAGGCCTATCTCGTCCAGGACATGGCGCAACCGATGCACGATGGATCGCCCATGGTCAAATACTTCGAAAACAGGATGAGCGGGAACCGGTAGCTCCGTCGCTCTCGAGCGAGCGCGCTCTGTGTCCGCGCCGCAACTGGCGCGGCTCCGCAGCCGATCGAGGTGGCTCTAGTCGGCCAGAGCCGCCTGGCGACCGTCCTAGGCTCTATCGTAGCCGAATGCAGTGCCGCGCGCCATGCGCGTGCGATCCATTGGGAACGCTCGCTCGCCACCCCGAGTCGCGGTGTACGGAGATCGCCTGAATGTCCGTTTTTGATGCTGTGGACGGCTCCTCCACCGGCACGTAAGTGCCATCGAAGTGGTCGCCGACGGGGTGGCCACGTCGGGGGAGCCAGACATGCAAGCGGTCACGACAATCGGTCTCGACATCGCCAAGTCGGTTTTTCAGGTCCACGACGCGACAGGCAATGTGGTCATCCGCCGCCAGCTGAAGCGGCGCTATGTTCTGGCGTTCTTCCAGAAGCTCGCGCCGTGCGTCGTGGGGATCGAGGCCTGTGCAACCTCGCACCATTGGTCGCGCGAGCTCAAGGCGCTCGGCCATACCGTGCGGCTGATGCCGCCGGCCTACGTGAAGCCCTACGTCAAGCGGCAGAAGAACGATGCCGCTGACGCCGAGGCTATCTGCGAAGCGGTCACCAGGACAAACATGCGGTTTGTGGAGACCAAGACGCCCGAGCAGCAGAGCTGCCTGATGCTCCACCGCACGCGCCATCTCTTCATCCGGCAGCAGACCGCCGTGATCAATGCGATCCGCGCCCATCTTGCCGAGTTCGGGATCGCGGCACGGGTCGGACGCCGTGGTGTCGAGGACCTGCTCCATGTCGTCGCCGATTCAAGCGACAGGCGGCTGCCCGAGGTGGCGCGCGCGTGTCTCGCCGCGCTCGGTGTCCAGCTGCGGATGCTGAAAGCCCAGGTCCTGGCGTTTGACCGCCGGATCATGGCCTGGCACAGATCCAATGAGACGAGCAAGCGGCTCGATGAGATACCCGGTGTCGGTCCGGCGCTGGCCACCGCCCTGGTCGCCAGTGTCGCTGATCCGAAGGCGTTCCGATCGGCTCGGCATTTCTCGGCCTGGGTCGGGCTCGTGCCGAAGCAGCATTCGAGCAGGGGCAAGGACAGGCTCGGCAGTATCAGCAAGCAGGGCGACCGCTACCTGCGCAACCTGTTTACCGCTGGCGTGCTCGCCGTCATCCGTTATGCCAAGATCCACGGCACCAAGCATCGACCCTGGCTCACAGCGTTGTTGGCTCGGCGGCCGACCAAGGTCGCCGCGATCGCCCTGGCGAACAAGATCGCCAGAATGGCGTGGGCGATCATGGCCAAGGGTGAGCGCTACAAGGAACTCGCCGCGCTAGCGGCGTGAACGAGATCATGCCGGCAATCCGGCGTGATGTGAGGGTTGGGAGGGCGAACAGCACGTAATGCAGAGCCGGTCGATCCGGCGATCAGGACAACCCACATGTGCCATCGCATCGTCGAATGCGGGCTTTTGATCGGGACCTGATCCGCGGAGGGCATTATGGCCAGCGGTCATGTGAACCGCGCAAACAGGCCGAACACATGGCTGCACCGACCAGCGCTGCAACGTGAAAGAAAACCCTTGCCAACCGGGAGCCGTCCACACATGGCACTTCCCTGATATGAGGTCGTGCCGCTGCGAGGGCTGCTTACCGATATCAAGCGGACTTTCGCAATCGGGCGTCGACAGCGAGGCGGTCATCTCCTACGTGCATGAGCGGACGATGAACGCGTGCACGGCCTATGTCTACGCCGTGGCGCGCGCCTACGACCGCGGCAATGCCTCGCGCAAGGACGCCGCCGGCGCCATCCTCTATGCCGGCGAGAAGGCGACGCAAATGGCGCTCGAGGCGATCCAGACGCGGGCGCGGGTCGGCGTTTCGTCAGCATTTCGGCAGAGGGTGCTCGACGAAGAATCGGAGCATCTCCCGCGAGGCGTCGGGCCCCCGCGGATCGGTGTAGGAGCCGGCGGGACTGCCGCCCGCCCAGGCATGGCCGGCTCCGTGGATGATCCACTGCTCGAGGATCGCCCGCCCGCTCGCATCGACATGGACCGTGCGGCTGTAGGCGTGCCCGCCGGGCACCCGACCGTGTTGCACTGTTGTCTTCATATCCGTGGTCATGGCGTTCCTCGACTGCGCGACGACCTGATCGCCGTTGCACGGGTGCACCGTGGCATCCTGATCGCCATGGAACACGATCGTCGGGACGTTGCGGCGGTATCCCTCAGCACCCGAGGCGTTGCCGGATCGGCGCACCGGCACTGCGCCGTGCCGCATGGCGGCGAACGCCGAAGGTAAGTCGCTCGCTGCACCGCAGACGAGGCCGGAATGCACGCCGATGGCGGCGTAGAGATCGGGGTAGGTCGTCCCCATGATGGCGGCGGCCGCTCCACCGGCCGAGAGCCCGGCGACATAGACGCGTCGCGGGTCGACCGAGTAGTCGCGCATGACCTCGCGGGTAATGCCGGCAATCAGCGACGGCTCGCCCTCGCCGCGCTGCTGGTCGGCCGGGCTGAACCAGTTCCAGCACTTCGAATTGTTCGCGGAGGCGGCCTGGGCGGGATAGACGACGAGGCAGGTGTGCTCTTCGGCGAGCGCGTTCATGCGCGTGCCAGCGGCGAAGTCGTCGGGCGACTGGGTGCAGCCGTGCAGCATGACGACCAGCGGGAGCGCCTGCCCACGATAGCCGCTGGGAACGTAGAGTTTGTAAGCGCGGTGTCCGGCTTGGTTCGTGTAGGACCGCCTGACGAAGTGGGCACCGTCGGGCACGACGTCGCGCGCCGGCGCTGGAGGGTTCGCCAGCTCGCCCAGCCCCGGGACGGCGCCGGTCCGGTTTACCCGGGCCAGGAGGCTGCGCAGCGCGTCGGGCATGTGCGGGCGGGGCGTCCTCTCCGGCTCGTCGGCAGACGGGCTGCTGATGTCGGTCTCGAGCGCCCGCCCGGTGCGCGAAGGTGACGGGGAATCTGCGGTCTCGATTGTTCCAGGTACCAGGTCAATGACCGGCGATACGCGTCCGGCAGGCGCGTCGGCGGTATCCTCGAAGATGCCGGAGCCGGCGTCGGGCGCCGTTGCACCGCGGAGCAGGCGTTGCAGGAGCGCGGTCGCGTCGGTGAGCCGGCCGGCCCGAGTGAGGCGGGTCGCCTCAAGCATGTCGGGGTGCATTCTGTCGCTCATGTCCAAAGCTTTCTGTGCTGGGAAACAGGTCAAGAATCCTCGCGAGGAAGGCCGAATCTGTCTCCTGATTGGGAATGTCGTCGGCGAGAGGTGATGGCGTCGGGCGAGCGGTTGCGTGAGCGGCGTCCGGTTACCGAACGCGCTCGGCGAGGGCGGCTTTGACCGCTGGGCTGGCGTGCAGCGCTCCCAGCACCACGATGGAGGCGATCGCGGCGCGGGCGAGCTCGGGCGTGACATCCTGGGCAATGCTCGCAAGGCCCAGCACATGAATGTGGAGCATGTGCCCGGCTGCACGCGCCGATTCGAGATCCTCACGGCTATAGTGCCGCAGGCCGAGGTCGAGGCTCTTTCGGGATACGCACTGCTTCACCACGTCGACGTGTCGTTCGAGCTGATTGCGGATTGCGGTGCGGATGAAATCGGTGCGGTTCGAGTAGAACCCCTCCTGCACCATCAGATCAACGTGGCCGAGATCGACATAGCCGAGGTTAATCGTGATCTTCTCGGTGTCGCCGGCCTTCGTTCGCAGCTCATGCACATTGTTAGCCATCTTAACACCATCCCGCTACCATCCAGTTGGATGGATAAGTGGGTGTTGCTACTTGGCGTATCAAGCCCCGATCCAGGCGCTGGGCGGCAACGGCTACATCAACGACTTCCCGACGGGCCGGCTGCTGCGCGACGCCAAGCTCTACGAGGTCGGCGCCGGCACCTCGGAGATCCGCCGCATGCTGATCAGGCGGGAGCTCTTCGCGGAGACGGGCGTAGCCCGCGTCCTCACAAACGGGCGGCTGACGCATAGTTTGGCGTCCGTCGTGAGACGAAATGCGGACGTTGGCTCACGGCCTCTATTACGACCCAGTTTGACCCCATCGCAGACATCGATACCGTGCAATGCGCCACGCACTTTCGTCCAGCCCGCGCCTTCTGAGCAGCGCTTTACGATGCTCTCGATTGCCTCGTCAGCCAACGAAACTCGTTCGGTCATACATGGTCAGCTGCCAGCGGGCGGCCACCACATCGTTTCGCAGGATGTAGCAGGCGCCGTCGGCGCCTCGCACCTTGAAATAGCGGTGGTCGGGCGCGAGCCACGCATCCAAGATCTCGGTAACCTCAATTGGCCGGCGGCCGAACGAGAACCGCCTCGGCCTTAGCTCGCCGCGATGGCCGGCAGAGCACTCGACCTGCACCGAGAATTCGGGCTCCTGGCTCATGAGAGGCGCCAAGCCTATTCCGGTCGCCGCGCGTCCGGGACGAGGGCCCCGCAGCCAAGCGCTTCGTCACGGAAGGCCAGTTGCCAATCCCGGGCGACGACGAGCTGCGCACAGTTCAGGAACTGGACGCCATGGAGGAACGCGCCGGCAAGCTCGGCCCCGTCGAGCACCGCTTTGAAGAGGTTCGCCTCCTCGAGATGAGCACCCGACAGGTCTGTGTCGCAGCACCTGATCCCCCGCAGATCGGCGCCCCGGAGATCCGCCCGAGAAAGATCGAATCGACTGAGATCGAGCCCGCGCAGAGCCGCACCGGACAGGTCCGGCCGCTCATCGTGCTCCGCCCGCCACGCGTTCCATGCCGCCTCGCCGCGTCCAAGCAAGGCGAGATACTCATCCTTTGTCATCTTCGCTCCGCGTCAAGCCTTCGGGCAGCGTCATTCCCGAAATGCCGTGCGCTCGATCGAGCTGGGCCCGGGTCAGGCCTTCGGCACCATCGAGGTTGGCACCGGAGAGGTCCGCGCCATCGAGCCTTGCCAGGCGCAGATAAGCGCCGCGCAAATCGGCGCCGCGCAGCGAGGCTCCGACCAGAAACGCGCCGCCGAGCCGCGCATCGCGGAGGTCGGCCTCGTCAAGCCGTGCATCGCGCAAGCCAGCGCCGCGCAGGTTCACCGAACGCAGCTCTGCCCGCGTCAGCACGGCGCCATCGAGGATGGCGCCGCTCATGTCTGCCCCAGAAAGCGAGGCACCGCGGAGCACTGCTTTGACCATCAGGGCAAATTCCATCTCGGCGTGGGCGAGACGGGCGTTTTCGAGACTGGCGGAAACGAGGCTTGCGCCACTGAGACGCGCCGCGGACAGATCGGCATTGTCGAGGCGCGCCCGCTCCAGAACCGCGCCGATGAGATTGGCCCTTTGCAGATGCGCACGGCGCAAATCAGCGCCTCTGAGCACGGCGCGATCCATCTTGATGCGCCGCAGATCGAGCCCCGAAAAGTCCATCCCGGACAGGTCGGCAGACCCCAAATTCGCGCGTCGCCCCGCGCGTCGCTCCGTTTCCAGGTAGAGGCGATGTGCCGCCAGGAGCTGTTCGATCTCTTCAGGCGCGAGCGCGCGAAGCGGCGGCCGCGCCGAAAAGTCGATGCTTGCGGCAAAGGGGGATTGTGGCCTGTCCGGTTCCGCCATGGGGGGATCTTACTCCTTAGCGCAGGTCCGGGCGCACTCCGAACGACGCGGCAGTTGGGTATGCCACCAAGCCGTGCAACCAGGGGAGCGATGCATAAAATGGGCGTCCGACCGGACGCCGACTGCCCTCGGTGCCGGGCAGGCTTTCGAAACCATCTGGCAAGCGTAGCTCATTGAACCGCTCTGCGTCGGATCACATTTCTATTTCCATGTTGCAATTAGTGTCGCTCGATGTCTCAGGGAGGGGGTCATGAAAGCCGCCTTGCTGTTCACCGGGAGTGGGCCCTTGGTTATCCTGACTTCCCACGCCTCCTTCACCGATCCAGCTCTGCTGGAGAAGCTGGCGGCCAAAGGAATCGACAAGTTCATCGCCTACGAAGTGCCTATCGCGACTGCGCAGGAGCGATATGGCAATCATTTCCGTGTGGTTATGCGCGATTTGCGCGAATCCGATGATTTGCGCGTCCTCGATTTCAATGGCGAGAGGGCCTTTCGCCTCTTTCATATCGCCGAGCTCGGCGCACCGATCATGCATGAGGCGGGAGCGGGTGTCCCGGCGCGCTGA
>WNFJ01227136.1_pt1 | contig 11365 bp, 8 predicted proteins | sample 5400461 | NCBI WGS metagenome assembly WNFJ01 (sample SAMN13153349, study PRJNA577476) | soil metagenome | isolation source: 115 cm saprolite on Douglas fir-dominated hillslope | place: USA:California | collected 2013-09-17 | reverse complement strand
TCGGGCCCACCGCTAGCGCGTACACGTTGCCCGCGGTGTCGGAAACGCTGCTGACGGCGGCTTGCGTGTCGTTCCAGCCGACAACGACCACATTCAGGTCCCCCGCGGTCTGGGCCGCCGTGAAGGTCACCGACACGCTGCCGGCGGAAGTAGTCTGGGGCGTGGCAAAATTCTGCTGTACGAAGGCAGGAGTGGCCGCCGGAGCTTGCGTGGAAATCAACGCGGCTATAAAGAGCGGAACCAGCGCAAACCTGACGGGAGGTTGGTGACGCATATTGCTCCCCTTGAGTGGGTGTCTTCAATCGGCGTCCGAGGTAGATACATGTTGGTCAGGCAGTTCCCATGCAGGCCCGACGGCCTTCAAGTTTTTTGAGGTCCTGCTAAACCTTTGCGCTGGAAAATCGGCGCTTCCGCGACTACGTTTGCTTTGACGCCGCGCAGGTGAGGATGTATTGCGAACCATTCTCGCCGATGCCGTCACTCCGACGCGAGTTGATCCATGCACTTCTCAAGCGCAGAGATTCCGGGATCACGTAATGCTGGCCTTTGGAACCGAGGGTACCCACGGCTGCCACCTACTGATGGCAGCACCTCTGAAACGCTTTACCGACTCTTCTCGGAAAGATTCTATTGACCGAAAGTAAGCCCACTGGTCTCGACGCATGCAAGCGGTCGAAATGGGCGGTATGTGGGATGAGGAGAGCTGGTCAGGGGTGGCCTGGTTGCAATATTTTTTGCGCGATTCCGATTCGGGAAACAGAGGCCAGAAAGATAAGAGCCAAATGAACAGTTAGGCGGTGCTATCGTACGTTTTCGCGCCCGGCCGCAGAAGACTGACTTGTCGGTTTTCCCCATCCAGCGCATCGCGTTCGGCTCTAAGTTCCAGTTGTTGAATTGGAGCTTCGACCATGGACGCGGCCAAGGCGGGTTTTTTCCGAGACAGCTAAAGAGGTGAAGAGGGAAGTTCCAGCAGACGTTTCGGTAGAGCAGGGAATCCGGCCGAGCATGGTGCAGGCTCTGGTTCACCTCTCAGCGATAACGGGCCCGCGGTGTGGGACATCGCTAACCCCTGAGGCGGCATCACATCGGGTTTGAGCCAGCAGTGAATAAGAGTTGTGAGCCGCCTTCGGGCATCAGACACCCAAACCGCAAGAGAGCAGGGCAAGACGAAACTCGTAGCTCCGAACGTTGACCTGCAACCCAGAATCCCATGTAGGAGGAGCTTGCATGAACAGGCAGCTAGAAACTGAAACCGCTGTAACCACAGCGGCATCGCTACCCGCAAAAGCTAGAATCACTCTGAAGGTCAATGGCGCCGAGAAACGGATCGAGGTGGCTCCGTGGACGACCCTGCTTGATCTTCTGCGCGGGTATCTTGACCTGACAGGAACAAAAAAGGGGTGCGACCACGGGCAGTGCGGGGCGTGCACGGTCTTAGTCAACGGCAAGCGGATTAATTCGTGCATGACGTTGGCGATCATGAAAGACGGCTCGGAAGTCACGACCATCGAAGGGCTTGCCAAGGGAGACGTACTCGATCCCGTACAGCAGGCCTTCATTGATCACGATGCCTTTCAATGCGGCTACTGCACTCCAGGCCAGATATGCTCGGCTGTAGGAATGCTCAATGAAGGTCGAGCGAAAACAGCAGACGAGATCCGGGAGCTGATGAGCGGCAACATCTGCCGCTGCGGGGCGTATCCGAACATCCTCGCGGCGATTCAGCAAGCAATGCAGGCCCGTGAAAGGAGTGTGAAGGCGTGAACAATTTCTCATACACGAGAGCCGGCGACGTAGCCTCCGCCATCAGCGAGGTTTCCCGAGACGCGACGGCAAAGTTCATCGCCGGCGGGACAAATCTGATAGATCTGATGAAGGAGAACGTGGCTCGTCCGAGCCGGTTGATTGATATCACCCGCCTATCCTTGAACAAAATAGAGGCCACCGCAGAGGGCGGCTTGCGGCTTGGCGCCCTTGTGACGAACACCGACACGGCCTACAACGAGCAGGTTGAGGCCCGTTACCCGCTGCTTTCACGGGCGATCCTCTCGGGGGCGTCTGCCCAGCTCCGTAACATGGCCACGAATGGCGGAAATCTCTTGCAGCGAACCCGCTGCTACTACTTCTACGATACCGCCACTCCGTGCAATAAGCGCGAACCCGGAACAGGATGTTCCGCCATCGAAGGCTTCAACCGCATCCACGCAATTCTCGGCACGAGCGACCAATGCATCGCCGTGCACCCCTCGGATATGTGCGTCGCCCTCGCCGCCCTGGAGGCGGTCGTTCGGGTTACCGGTAAAGATGGCGACCGCGCAATCCCGTTTGCTGACTTCCATCGCCTGCCTGGGGATACGCCGCACATCGACAGCAACTTGCGGGCGGATGAGATCATCACCGCCATCGATCTGCCTGCGAAGGGCTTTGCCGGCCATTACGCCTATCTGAAAGTGCGTGATCGCAAGTCCTACGCCTTTGCGCTGGTTTCCGTTGCCGCCGCGCTTGAAATGTCCGGTGAAACCGTCACGGAGACACGAGTGGCCCTTGGTGGTGTAGCTCACAAGCCGTGGCGCAATAAGGAAGCCGAAAACTTGTTGAACGGCAAGGTCGCGACCGCGGACAACTTCCAAGCGGTCGCCGAAACCATCTTGCGCGATGCCAAAGGCTTCGCTCACAACACGTTCAAAATCGAGCTGGCGAAGCGCGCCATTGTGCGCGCCCTGAAACATGCCGCCCACATGGAGGCCCGGCCATGACGACCAATTACATCGGCCAACCCATCAGCCGCGTGGACGGGCGCGCCAAGGTCACGGGCCAGGCGAAATACGCCGCCGAACATAACGTTCCGAATCTCGCCTATGGCGTCGTTGTTTCAAGCGCCGTTGCCAAAGGAAGAATCGAAAAAATTGATACCAGCGAAGCCCTCAGTCTCGATGGTGTGCTGCAGGTGTTCACGCACGAGAACGCTCCGCGCACGGCATCGCAAGACCAGAGTTACCAGGACGAGGTGGCGCCCCCCGGCTCGCCTTTTCGCCCGCTCCATGACGACAAGATCATGTTCAGCGGACAGCCTGTGGCGCTCGTGGTCGCCGAGAACTTCGAGCTTGCGCGATACGCCGCGTCTCTCGTTCACGTCGAATACCAACCAGAGCCGCATGCCACCGATTTGACTCAAAAGCGGAATCAAGCCTACCAACCAAGAAAAAGGGAGTTTATTGATCCGCCGCCCCCACCGCGCGGCAATCCCGAGAAAGCCTTTGCCAATGCCGCCGTACAATTCGAAGCGGAATACTCCTTGCCCGTGGAACATCACAACCCGATGGAACCCTTCGCGACGACCGTTGCCTGGGAAGGCGACGGCAAACTGACCGTCTATGAGAAAACGCAAGGCTCGCAGAATAACCAGCGGTACGTCTGCAACGTATTCGGCTTAGCGAATGAGGACGTGCGTCTCCTCGCACCGTATGTTGGCGGGGGATTCGGTTCCGGTCTGCGTCCCCAGTATCAGTTGTTTCTCGCTGTGATGGCGGCGCGTGAACTGAAACGTTCAGTTCGTGTCACCCTGACGCGCCAGCAGATGTTCACCTTGGGCCATCGCCCTCGGACCTTGCAGCGAGTCGCACTCGGCGCCGCGGCGGACGGCAAACTGGACGCCGTCATCCATGAAGCGCTGGCCGAGACGTCGCACTTCGAAGACTACACCGAAACCGTCGTCAGCTGGTCGGGGGAGCTTTATCGCTGTGAGAACGTCAAGCTTGGTTACGCGGTCGCACAACTGGATCTTTGTACGCCGTGCGACATGCGTGCGCCAGGGGCGGCATGGGGATTGTTTGCGCTCGAATCCGCAATGGACGAACTGGCCTATAAGCTCAGCATGGATCCGCTCGAGTTGCGCCTCAAGAACTACGCCGAAAAAGATCTCAACACAGGCAAGAGGTTTTCGAGTAAAGAGCTGCGCGAATGTTACCGGCAAGGCGCGGAGCGGTTCGGTTGGTCCAAGCGCATTCCCGCACCGCGTTCGATGCGCGAGGGTGAGACCCTCATCGGCTGGGGACTGGCGACCGGCATTTGGGAAGCGATGCAGCTGCCGGCGAGCGCGAAAGCGGTTTTGACTGCCGACGGGAAACTGACGGTCAGCAGCGCGACCATGGATATCGGGACCGGAACCTACACCATCATGACGCAGATCGCGGCCGAGACGCTGGGCTTGCCGATCGAGAACGTGACTTTCAATCTCGGCGATTCATCGCTTCCGCAGTCACCGGTCGAAGGCGGTTCGTTCACGGCGGCTACGGTCGGATCGGCAGTCAAGGAAGTGTGCGACAACGTACGCAGAAAAGTTTTCCGCCTTGCGGGCAAGATGAAGAACTCGCCTCTTGCCCGCGCCAGTTTGAAAGAGGCCAGGTTCGCCGATGGACACATAACAATGAATAGCGACCCGTCCCGTTCGGTTTCGATCACAGAGGCCCTGCGGCATGGAGGAACCGGCAGCATCGAAGAAGAGAAGTCTGTCATTCCCAACCTCTTAAGGCAAACGCGATATACGCGGCATTCGCATTCGGCGGTGTTTGCGGAAGTGAAAGTTGACGAGGACCTGGGCGCGATTGAGGTCAGCCGCATGGTCAGCGCCGTCGCCGGAGGGCGCATCCTTAATCCCAAGACGGCGCGAAGTCAGATCATGGGCGGAGTTGTCTGGGGCATCGGCATGGCTCTGGAAGAGGAGAGCGTGATCGACCAGAAGTTTGGACGCTTCATTAACCACAATTTGGCGGAGTACCACGTGCCCGTCAACGCCGATGTCCGTGATATAGACGTAATCTTCGTAGAGGAACGCGATTCAATTGTCAATCCGCTGGGCGTCAAAGGCTTGGGTGAGCTCGGGATCGTGGGTACGGCGGCGGCAATCGCTAACGCTGTCTTTCACGCAACCGGTCAGCGGGTGCGCGAGTTGCCGATTACGCTCGACAAGTTGCTGGGGAAGGCGGCCGTGCCGGAACGTGAAGTACTCAAGCCCGCGGCATGATCATGCTGAACAAAGCCGTGGAAGTCTACGATTCTTAAAGGGCCGGCAAAGGACTGTTTCGCGCGATAAATTATTGCGCCCATGATGCGCCGCGCCGGGCTATAACATCGGTGGCCGTTACTGCGCCGTTTGCTCCCGACTTGGGCTTCTCAAACCGCGCGGCCGATAGACCCTGTGGGTCGTCGGATCAACAATCCATCGTTCTCGCACCCCGGGGCGTTTTCACAGTCTGTACGATTGCGAACTTTCCCGGAGCGGTCTCCCCTGGCGACCGCGAGCGTACCGTCGCGGCAACTCGCTAGCGCTTGGCCGCCGTCAATCTTCGTGGCGTCGACGCCCTCGCCAATCGGCAGGTCAGCCAGCACCTTGCCGTCGTCGGCGCTCATCACGATCAACTTCTGCGGCTTTCGGCATCCGATGAAGAGGCGCCGCTTCTTCGTGTCCATCGACATCCCCACCGGCGCCCCGCCGGGGGCAACAGGCCACCGAGCGACTACGGTCCTCGCCCCGACATCGACGACCGCAACTTCGTTCTTGTCCATAAGGTTGACGTAGACCTTGCCCGTCCCATCGGAGGCGAGGAGCTCCGGCGCCCCGCTCAGTTCAATCGGCACATCGATCTTTCCACCCTCGGGATCGATGTCCGGCTTGAGCGACATCAGTACTCCCTTGTCACCCGAGACGGGCAGGACTTTTATAGAACCCATCTGCCTCTCTCGCACATCAAAAGAGGTATTCGGAAGACAATATACATGTATCTCGGGACGGGAACGACCCCAGCACGCGATTGGAGTCGAAGGACTACCGTGAAGAGTCAATGAGCGCTTTCTCGGCAATACAGCCAGAGCGGTACACGCACCGTTACGAGGCGCTGCTTCGCGCGAGCAAGGCCCTCGCTATTTGCAGTGATTGTCATACGGCTGCGGATGTGCTCAACAAGGAGTTGAGCGAGGCGATTCCTTTGGACTATTTGCATCTTATCGCCTTTGAGAATATGACGAACAGGGTGGCATGGCATTTGCTGCACGCGAATGGCAAAAGGCAAGATGTCCCGAGGCCGGACGCTTTTCTGGAAGGTACGCCTGTTGCCTGGGTACATGAATCTCAGCGGGCCTTGGTTACGCCTGACTGGCAGCGGGAGACGCGGTTCCCGAAGCATGGCGAATTTCTGAACGAGCTCGGTATCGCGTCTACGGTTTCGCTGCCCCTCGCCAGAGGGCAGCGGCGGCTAGGTGTGCTCAGCGTCGGCAGTTCGCGGCCGTTCGCCTACCCCGACGGGGAAGTACGCTTTCTGGGTCTTGTTGCCGACCAAATTGCACTAGCGATCGACGCGGCAGTCAACTTCCATTCGTCGGAGCGTTTGCAGGATCGACTAAAACTCATCCTTGAACTCACGAACCAGGTTGTCTCAAACCTGGAGCTTCGTGAGCTCTTGCACGCCATCTCCGCCAGTGTTCGGCGTGTCATGGCTTGTGACGCCGCGGCCGTGATGTTGCCGGACGAAGAAGGCAAGCACTTACGGGTACATGCGTTGGACTATCCAGATAGCAGAGGGATCTTCACCGAAGGCGCCTTGGTGCCGATTGAGGGAACAATGCCCGGCGATGCTTTCCAAATCGGCAAACCCATCGTCGTAAACCGGCTAGACCCGGAGACCATTCCCGCCGAGATGTATCACAAGGCCAAGGGTGAAGGGCTGAACTCCTTCTGCGACCTGCCTCTCATCAGCCGAAAACGCTTGCTCGGGGTTTTGGCTGTGGCGCGACGGGAGGAGAACACATTTGATGAAGATCAGGTCAATTTCCTGACTCAAGTTGCAAACCAAGTGGCAATCGCCATCGAAAATGCGATTGTTTACGGTGAAATCGCGGAGCTTAAGGACAAGTTGGCTCAAGAGAAGTTGTATTTGGAGGATGAAATCCGCGGCGAGATGGATTTCGAAGGAATTGTGGGCCAGAGTTCGGGCCTCCGGCACGTTCTCAGCCTAGTGGAAACGGTGGCGCCCAGCGATTCGACGGTGTTGCTTCTGGGCGAAACCGGCACAGGCAAGGAGTTGATCGCGCGGGCAATTCACGATCGCAGCCGGCGCAAGGATCGGACCCTGGTGAAGCTCAATTGCGCGGCAATCCCCACGGGACTGCTTGAGAGCGAGCTCTTTGGACACGAACGGGGCGCATTCACCGGCGCCATTTCACAGAAGATCGGGCGGCTTGAGCTCGCGGACCATGGGACGCTTTTTCTGGACGAGGTTGGAGACATCCCGATCGATATACAACCGAAGCTACTGCGTGCCCTGCAGGAGCGGGAGTTTGAGCGTCTGGGCAGCCCGCGAACCAAGAAAGTGGATGTGAGATTGGTGGCTGCAACGAACCGCAACCTTGAGAAAATGATTGACAGTCGCGAATTCAGGAGCGATTTATATTATCGCCTCAATGTCTTCCCGATTCGCATTCCTCCCCTGCGGGAACGGCCTGAGGATATCCCGCTCCTGGTGCGCTATTTCACGCAGAAGTACGCTCGCCGCATGGAGAAGCAGATCGAGTCCATTCCAGCCGCCGCGATGAAAAAGCTGTCGGCTTCGCGCTGGCCGGGAAATATTCGCGAGCTGGAAAACTTCATCGAACGCTCTGTCATTCTCACCCACGGCCCCGCACTGCAGGTACCCATTGGGGAACTAACGAACAACACCAATGCGCCGGCGGCTTCCGGACCAAGCGACGCAAGCGAACGGGAAAGGATTCTCCGGATCCTCAAGGAGACTAAAGGCCGCGTTGCCGGCGCGGATGGCGCCGCAGCTCGCATGGGAATCAAGCGCACAACCCTGATCTCGCGCATGAAGAAGCTCGGCATTCAGCCTCGGGCCCTTTCGTAAGTCCCGACAATTCGGTCAATAAATTTCATTTCAGGCGTAGCTTCGTCGATTCGAATCTTGCTGTATTAATGCCCGAGCCAAGATTGTTCCCTTCGCGCCCAAAAAAACGGTTGCACAATGTCGATTTGGTTGATCGTCAATCGTCTTCATGTCGAAAGGATTAAGAAGTGAGTGCCTGTCATCACTCTCGACATTGTCGAAAACCTGCTTCGACACTTTCGACACCGCACCGGACACGCCGCTCGCCTTCTCTTGGAATTTCAACGTTTTACGACCGTGTCCTCGGCCCCAGGGTTTTGGCATGAGCCGTGCTTTTGTTCAATGGCGGAAGGCAACATGTTCAGAATCTCCACCATTGATACGCACACTGAGCGAAGGCTAGTCGTGGAAGGAACACTGGTACATCCATGGGTTGATGAACTAAGAAGAACGTGGAGCAATGCCGGCAACTCCCTTGAGGGTCGCAGGCTGGTAATTGATCTAACCAATGCAACCGTGATCAGCCGCGAGGGAGAGAATGCGATTTTCGAGTTGATGAAAGAGGGCGCGATGTTCTCTTGCGGGGGCGTACTCACCAGACATCTGCTCAAAGAGCTTGCGCACAGGTGTCACACCAACCTGGATAACGTTTTGAACCGGAGGCGCTTGAAGGAGAAGCGCCAAGTATGACGGAGGTAGCGATGGCAAGGGCAAAACCCAGTTCGAAAGAACGGACTACTACATACGCGACCGGCGCGGACTTCTGCCGGATTTTCGCGGAAGAGATGAAGAATTTGTATCTGCTATCGCTTCTCCTCACAGCGGATCCTGCGATGGCTGAGCAGTGCTTTGTTTCCGGTCTGGATGATTGCGCTGCAGGAAATCGAGTCTTCAAAGAGTGGGCTCGGTCCTGGGCCAGGCGGACGATCATCCGGAATGCTGTCCGGCTGGTCGCGCCTCAGCCGGCGCCCGCGAACGGGGTTTTGAGCCTCGCTGTTTCGCACGGCCCCCAGGATGCCGCCGGCGATCAAGGGCGACCGACATCACAGGCGGAGATATATGCCCTATTGGAGCTCCACTCCTTCGAACGATTTGCTTTCGTTATGTCGGTTCTCGAAGGCTACTCCGATCAAGACTGTGCACTACTCCTTGGCTGCACGCGGCAGACTCTGATTACAGCGCGAGTTCGAGCATTCCAGCAGATTGCGCGCTCTGTGGAAGTTCACGGTGGGAAGCAGGCAGATGCCGGCTCGAAGGCAGAGCCTTTACACGACAACAACTCCATCGCTCAGCTAATTCTCCCTGCGCGCTTGGCGACTCCTGCATAAAGGAATTGGGATAAATAAACGCACCATCTGTTTAGATGATGAGGATAACGATGAACACAAGGGAACGGACTAATCTGAAACTTCGTTACGAGCGTCTCGGCTTTTTTGCCGCACTGCTGCCGCTGCTCACGCTCGCGGCATGCAACAGAAACAACGTCCAGGCAGCAGGACCGGCCGCGCCGCCCCCACCGCTGGTAACCGTGATTCAAGCCAGCGCGCAAGACGTACCCAGATACCTGGATGAAATAGGCAGGAACGGCGCCTACGAATCCGTGAATGCGACCCCTCAGGTGGGCGGACGCATTGTTGAACGGCACTTTCAAGATGGCGAGAACCTGAAGAAGGGCCAACTTCTTTTTGTGATCGATCCCCGCCCTTATAAAGCACAGCTTGATTCGGCTCAAGCGAGCCTGGCCCAGGCAAAGGCCGCGCTCGACCTTGCAAAGATTCAGTTTTCCCGCGACCAGGAAATCATAGGTACCAGGGCCATTTCCAAGCAGGACTACGACACCAAGAAGAACACCGTCGACGTGGACCAGGCACAGGTGGCGGCTGCCGAGGCAGCTCTCGAAACCGCCAAGCTCAATCTGGAGTATTGCTACATTCACTCTCCCATTGACGGCCGCGCCGGGGCGCGTCTGGTGGACGTCGGGAACGTAGTGCAGGCGAATACGAGCTCACTGCTTTCCATTCAGCGGCTGGATCCCATCTATGCGAATTTCACCATCACGGAGCGCGATCTTCCCGAAGTCCAGAAACAGATGGTGCGCGGTGGTCTGAAGGCGCTGGTTCGGCTACCGTCGGACCAGGAGAGTGTAGCCAGAATCGGAAGGATTGAATTCCTTGACAACACGGTGCAGAACGGCAGCGGCACCGTCAACTTGCGAGCCACCATCAGCAACCCGGACCGCCATTTCTGGCCCGGACAGTTCGTGGATGTAAAGCTTGTCCTGACGACGGAGAAGGCAGCCATACTGGTTCCCAACCAAGCCACACAGATTAGCCAGCAAGGGCCTTTTGTCTATGTGGTCAAACCTGACAATAGCGCCGAACTCCGCCCGGTCAAGCTGGGCCAGCGTCAGGGCGATGACGTGGTTGTGACCGAAGGACTCGCCGCGAACGAGCGGGTGGTGCTTGCAGGTCAGATGCTGGTTCGGCCCGGCGGCAAAGTGCGAATCGCTTCCGGCGCTCCAGGAACTCCCTCGGATGGAGCCGGCAAAGACAACACTCAAGGTGGAGGTTACTGATGAATCTCTCCGAACCATTTATTCGTCGTCCGGTGATGACCGTCGCATTGACGGTATCAGTCATCCTCTTCGGAATCCTGGCCTATTTCCGTTTGCCGGTGAGTGACCTGCCGGCCATCGACTATCCGGTGATCCAGGTGCAAGTGAACTATCCCGGGGCGACGCCAGAAACCATGGCGAACAACGTAGCCACGCCGCTTGAGCGTCAGTTCATGCAAATTCCCGGTCTGGAGCTGGTGACCTCCAACAACCTACAGGGACACTCAAGCTTTGTCCTGCAGTTTGATCTTTCCAAGAGCCTGGATGGCGCAGCCACGGACGTTCAGGCGGCCATCACGCGCGCGCAAGGACAGCTTCCCCTTGATCTGCCCAGCCCGCCAACGTTTACCAAGACCAACCCCAACGATCAGCCGATCATGTATATCCCTCTGGTGAGCGACACGGCCACCGAGGGACAGTTGTATGACTATGCCAATACTCAGGTAGGCGAGCGCATCAGCATTCTGCCCGGGGTGAGCCAGGTGTCCGTGTTCGGCGCTCGGTCGGCGATACGGATCAAGGCTGACCCCTCAGCCATGGCCGTGCGCAACACTACATTAGATGACCTGACAGCTGCCATCAAGAATGGCACCAACTATACCGGCGCCGGACAATTCGATGGACCTCATCGCACCTTCCTGCTCCAGCCGCAAGGTCAACTGACCACCGCGGACGAATACAACAATCTTATCGTCGGGCAGACCAATGGCGCGCCGGTTTATCTCAAAGACGTTGCCACAGCCACGCAAGGCGTGCAGGACGAGCGGATCGACATGCGCTTCTGGGTCCGTGGGCACCCTGAACCCCACGCAACGGTCGTAGTGGCGGTCTTTCGCCGGGCCGGAGTGAATGCCGTTGAGGTTGCGAAATCGGTTCG
>WNFJ01140195.1_pt1 | contig 11367 bp, 11 predicted proteins | sample 5400461 | NCBI WGS metagenome assembly WNFJ01 (sample SAMN13153349, study PRJNA577476) | soil metagenome | isolation source: 115 cm saprolite on Douglas fir-dominated hillslope | place: USA:California | collected 2013-09-17 | reverse complement strand
GGCGGTAACGTTGCCATCGACGACGGCCGTGCCGATGGGATGGACGATCGGGATAGCGACCGATGGCAACAAAACAGCCGCGGTGCAAACCAACTCCACGTCCGGCGGACGCATTCTCTACCCAGGCAGTGGCGCAACCACTACTTCGGCCTCGCTCGCCGGAGCTAACTACGAACTTCTCGTTCTCCGATTCGACGGCGGAAATTTCCGAGTTATCCAGGCGACACCAGCAACGGCCACATTGATGGGAATTAGCGGCAACGCCCCGGGGATCAATCGTTGGAGCTTTCCGACGGTCGGCACATATGCCGCCTCCCAGAGCGACATCGGCAACCATCGGCAACGCATTGTCCAGTTACAACACCCCGACCAGCTCCCTAACCGTGACCCTGCCGCCGACGACTGCGATAAATGCCGGCTGGACAATGGGCTTTGCGACCGACAACGGCAAGACCATGACTGTACAAGTCAGCGGCGCTTCTGGCGGACACATCCTTTATCCGGCCGGACCGACCGGCTCTGCCGGCAACTCGCTGGCGCTCGCGCCGGTCAACTACGAATTTGTAGCGTTGCAATTCGACGGCAGCAATTTCCGAATAGTGTCGATTACCCCGCGCAGTGCCTCGGCGCTTGGAATGTTCGGGCATCAGGTTACGACGGGGGCGACCCCGGCGCTCGGTTCGGGGTCCAGCGACTGTGGGACTTCGCCGTCGATCGGCGGCAATGACAGTGCCGGGCGGGTCACCGTTGGCGCTGCCAATAATGGACGCTGCACGATCACATTCGTATCGCCATGGCCAAATCCTCCGGTCTGCTCTGCTTTCGACGAAACCGCGACGACTCTCGTACGACCGGCAGCCACCTCGACTGCCAGTATGGTGCTTACGGGGACCTTCGCTGCCGGCGACGTTCTTGCGTACAGCTGCGTTGGGTTTCAATGATCAGGGACCCCCTCACCGCCGAGGGCGTTGGGGTAAAACAGAGGCGTCCCTGCGGCTCGTCATTTGTGATATCATGGAGTTGCTCTGATGCCTGCTCCTGACGGCAAGCGGACCTCGTTAGCGTCATATACTTGGGGCGGCTGGGGCAGTCAGAACGACGTCACTCGATTTCGCGATGTTTTCCAGCCCGACGGAGGAAGTTTCTCACCCAGCTATCCGCTGGTTCCACCGGAGCGCGAGCAGGTACGCCTCTGGGATTATCCAGTCGGCTACAATGCGATCTACACGCCGCGCTCTTACGAAGCGATCGGTTTCGACGAGCTGAGGGCGCTGGCCGAAAGTCACGATATCACTCGGCTCGCGATTGAGACGCGGAAGGATCAGATCGAAAAACTCGACTGGACGATCAAGTCTCGCAACGAGAAAACGCCTGACGAGGACGCTGCCTCGCGGATTGACCAGCTGACCGATTTCTGGCGAAGCCCCGACGGCGAACGACCCTTCGCAACCTGGCTTCGCGAAGCGCTCGAAGACGTCCTTGTGCTCGACGCGGCGGCATTCGAATTACGCCGTAATCGCGGCGGCAAAATCATCGGGCTCGACATCGTCGACGGCTCGACGGTCAAAGTGTTGCTCGATGATACCGGTCGGCGGCCACGGCCACCGGCCCCGGCCTACGAACAGATCATTCACGGGCGACCCTGGCGTCTCCTGCCTTACAAGCGACGAGCTGATGTACCTGCCGCGGAACCCACGGCCGCACAAGGCGTACGGTTTCAGCCCTGTCGAGCAGATCGTGACGACGGTCAATATCGGGCTGCGCCGCCAAGCGATGCAGCTGCAACATTTCACGGAAGGCAATGTTCCGCCCGGTCTGCTTAACGCGCCGGACGGGTGGAGCCCTGAGCAGATCCGCCAGTTCCAGGAGTGGTTCGACTCGATACTAGCGGGAAATACGGCTAATCGCACTCGCCTCGTCTGGGGTCCCAGTGGCGCCAAATACCAGGCCTTCAAGGAGGCGCCATATAAGGACGATTTCGACGAGTGGCTGGCGCGGATCGTCTGTTATGCATTCTCATTGCCGCCTACCGCGTTTACCCCGCAGGTCAACCGGGCAACGGCGCAGACTGCACAGGAAGCAGCCCTAGAAGAGGGCCTCGCGCCCTTGCTCGGGTGGCTCAAGCGGTTGGTCGACGGCGTCATTCAGACCAGGATGGGCCATGTCGATCTCGAATTCGCCTGGTCGAATACCAGGCCGACAGATCTGAAGGATCAGGCAACGATCCTCAGCGGTTATGTGAAGGACGGGATTTATACGCTCAATGAGGCGCGCGACATTCTGGGAATGGCCCCAGTCGCAGGCGGGGACGAACCAATGTTTGTGACCGCGCAAGGACCTGTGCTGCTGAGCGATGCCGATAGAGAAAACCGAGATCCGCAAGCAGGTACTTAGGTTCGCCCGCCGCATTCGTCGTCGAAATCTTTGCAGTGATTTTGCTCGCGGGTGACCGACGCTGCGGCCAGTTCTCAAACGCTGCGCCGGCAGATTATTTTTCGAGCACAATGGATAGGCACGCTAGGAGCCCTCAATGAGTGTTCTGCCCTCCGACATCGTCGTGTATGGTTCGGCTAACATGCCTGAGGCCGATGGCGCGACGAACGGCGGCCCTGTTGATTTTAGCCGTCGTGTCGCATTCTACGACATCGCCCCGGCTGGCAACATGGACGTAATATCGAGCTCAGCCAGCGACACAGCGACCAAAATTACTTTCTACGGTCGTGACACAACCGGCGTGGTACAGAGCCAGACCTTAAGCTTGAATGGACAGACTTGGGTAACCGGTTCTCAGTCGCTGGAGCGGTTGCTCTACGCCGCTTTGTCTGGAGCCACGGCAAACGGTCCCGCCACAAATCCGGGAGGCACGGCTGCAGTTGGCGACGTTGCGCTCGCAGCGCACAGCTGTGTATTGCCGACCGGTTCAGTCACCACTGACGCAACGGTTCGGACAGCGCAGAGCGGATCCGCCAATCACACGGGGACGACCCCCGCCTTGTTCAAGTTGCAGGCGGGTGACGGAGCCAGCGTCTCCCCCGGACAGGTGATCTGGATCAGGAGTGGTACCGGCGCGAACCAGCTGCGCCAAATCATCGCCACGTCAGGTTACGGCACCGATGTGATGGCCGTCAGCCGCGATTGGGCCACGATCCCGGACAATACGACCACTTACAAAATTCTCCAAGGAATGCTCTTTGAGATTTCGCCCAATCCCGTGACGGCCGTTATCCGAACGTTCTCAAACACAGCAGCTGATGGGCCGACGGGCGTTCAACGCACTTACTATGAGAAAGTCTTCGCCGTCAATAACAACACTGGGGCTGCACTGACCGGAGCACAGATCGAGGTCGCTAGCGAGATGCCGAGCCTCCCGTCGGGTGCGTTACTGGACTTGGCGCTCACGACGGCTTTGAACGACACGGGCACCATCGCCAATAGACAAACCGCACCTTCTTCGGGCGTCGGCTCGTTCTCCACCCAGCCCGTTTTTGTCGGTGTGTCCGCCCCTGGCAATCTGCCATCTGGCGCAGCGCCCAATACAGCGGGTGCCCAAGGGATATGGTTACGCCTGAGCCTACCGCCCGGCGCTGCGAGCTACAAGGGCTCGGCTGATATCAGGGTACAGGGTACCACGACTTGATTTATTACGGCATTCTCTAGTTGTGCCGGCGTCTGCGCATTGCTCTATCCTACATGCCAATCCGACGGCGAATTATTTGATGCTTGGTCTCCCGCAGGCGGCATGATCTCAATAATTCCTCAGCCAAACAGGTCGGACCACGCCATGATCCTTGCTACCCGGCTCGTTGTCGTCTACGCGACAGGCAGCAAGATCTTGCGCCGCAAGATCATCCTGGACGATGCGTCTCAGCTCGACTTGCACCAGCCGGGTCCGGGAGAGAGCCTGCTGCTCTTGCCGTTGTCGGCTCCTTTCGACGACGCATCCTGCCGCGCGGCGATTGCCGCGGTAACGGGAGCAGAACCGCTCTCGGGGCGCTGTTGCATCATTGATGCGGGCGGCAATGTCGTTAGCGTGTGCAATGCGGATCCGACGCTCGACACGCATCTGGCAGGTCAGCTCATAGCGCACGACGTCGCTGGCCCTGGAGACCGGTATGCGGGCGGCTTGTTTAAGCGGGAAAATGCAATCGCCGACAATGCGACCCGAAAGGGTTCGACACTGGCGCATCGGCCGCTCGGCAACCCAGTGGCCTTCGCGGCGAGCTTTCTTGCCCCGGCAAGCCGATATGAGATCGACGATACCATTTGCCAGAAGGACGTCGCCTTGGCTCGGCCATGACCCAAATTTTCATAGTCTCCGGCACCAGTTGGACGGTGCCCGGTGATTGGTCGAACAGCAACACTATCGAGACGATCGGCGGCGGCGGCGGCGGCGCTACGGCCAATAGCGTAGGTTCCGGCACGGGCGGCGGCGGCGGCGGCTACTCGAAGATCACCAACCTATCGGGGGTCAGCGGCTCGATTGCGATATCGGTTGGCAGCGGGGGCTCGGCCGGCGCAGCGGGCGGGGATACCTGGTTTAACGGGGCCAGCCTTGGCGCCTCATCGGTCGGCGCCAAGGGCGGCGGCAGCGGCGGAAGCGGTCCTGGCGCCTTTGGCCCGGGGGGCGCGTCTGCCGACGGCATCGGGACGACAAAATATACCGGCGGCAATGGCGGCGATTACAGCGCAGGGGGCTGGCAGGGTTCCGGCGGCGGCGGAGCGGCAGGGCCCAATGGGGCCGGGGGAGCTGGAACGGGGGGAGATGGCGGCAACGACAGTGCTGGCGGCGGCGGTGGTGGCGCCGGCAGCGGCGGAACCGCTGGCATGGCTGGCGCGGCGAACTCTGGCGGCAATGGTGGAAACAATTTCAGCGGCAGCGGCGGCGGCGCTGGGTCGACCACCCCCGGCACGGCCGGTGCGGCGGGCACCAGTGGCGGCGGTGGCGGCGGCGGTGATGGCGCCGGAGCCGGCGGAGCCATGGGCGGCAGCGGCGGTCCCGGCGGCGACGGTATAGAATGGGACAGCACGCACGACTCGGGCGGTGGCGGCTGCGGAAACGGCACGAATAGCGGCGGAGCTGGTGGCGCTGGTGGCGCCTATGGTGGCGGCGGCGGCGGTGGCGGTAGCGCCGATGCCGTTTCCGGCAGCATAGGGCCCGGCGGGCCCGGCAGTCAGGGCCTGATCGTCGTCACCTACACGCCGGCAACAAGCGCCACGATCAACGCCGCGGCCAGCGGCGCCCTGGAGATCCTGGAGGTTGGGGGCAGGGCCGAACTCGCTTCAATCGCATTCGGCCTCGGCGTTTCGACCGACAGCCGGCCACAAGCCGAAGCGCTCCGTGGCGTGGGGCGGAGCACTGCCAGTCCGATCGATTTCGCTGCTCGCGTAGGGAGAGATTTTTGGCCATCGGCCGAATGGGCGGGGGCCGCTGCGATCACTGCCGACACCCCGGTGCGGCTCGAAGCGAGGGTCTCGTTGAGCACCGACACAGCGCTTCATGCGGAATGCGGTCAACGGTTTGCGAGTGATGAGCAATTCTGCCTCGAGTTATTAAGCACCCTCGCTCACGATGCGGGCGTACCTAATGAACTTCATGCCGTTTCGAGTGTGGACAGGCTGGCGATCCTGGAATGGCTGACAGGCGGGGCACGGATCGCATCGGCGTGTTTGCTTACTCTAGAATGGCAGGATCCACCGGCCCTACTGCTGGTTTCACAGGGACGGCTGCTGCGGTCTCCCGGAAGGATCCGGATCCTTGCCGGACCCGGCAGCAGACATCCTTTCAGAGGCGGATAAGGTTTAAGAAATGCGCATCGCAACGCCGTTCGACCCGATCGAAGTCGGTGAAGTCGATTATTTCGCCTTCGATTTTACCCCGGATGTGGGTGCGGCTACGATTGTGTCGACGAGTTGGACTTGCGCAATGGGTCCTTACGAGACAGCAATCGATGCAACGCCGCAGTCAAGGGTTTTGTCAGCTTCGCCACAAACCGCTTTGCAGGTTCGTTCATCAATGGACGGCTCGCTGCAGACACGCACGGGGTCGTTTTCCGTCGGCTGGATCGGGGGTATGCCGGTCTCGGCAGCTGGCGGTACCTACATTCTCGAGGCCACTGCTAATCTCAGCGATGGACGTGTGCTCAAGCTCAATGCGACGGTGCAATGCAAGCTGCCGGGTTCGTGACCTCAGTCACGGCGCGGCCTCTCTCGACGGTTGTGACTAATTCCGATATCTGACTGGGATTTGAATTATGCGGCTTTACGGCGCAATCCAGAAGGTTGAGCCTCAGGACGACGGGACCGTGCGGGTGTACGGGATCGCAACATCCGAGGCTGTGGACGAACAGGGAGAGATTGTGCGGGCAGACGCCATTCGCACAGCGATCCCGGACTATATGCGGTTCCCTGCCCTCAGAGAAATGCATCAACTTTCCGCCGCCGGATCGACGCTTGAAGCCGAAGTCGGCGAGGACGGCACTACCCGCATTGTCGCCCATGTTGTCGACCCGGTCGCGGTGGCAAAGGTTAGAAATCAGGTCTATCGAGGCTTCTCCATTGGCGGGCGCGTCACCCAGCGCGAGGCCGGCAACCCGAAAACGATAACCGGTCTTGTGTTGAACGAGATTTCATTGGTTGACCGACCGGCTAACCCGGAAGCTATTTTCGACTGTTGGAAAGCAGCAATGCCGCCGGACGCTCCTCTCAGTGTCGCAGAGCCGGTTGTCGCGCAAGGCGGATCCGCCGATACAGAACAGGCCCCGTCGGGACCGCAACCGTTCAACGTTCCAATCCAGATTTGGGCATGTAATGTTCCCGATCACCGTCATATGGTCAAAGTGGATGCGCTAAAATGCCTCGAGGGCAGCGCCGGACCAGCAGAAGACCGGCGTGGGACCACCCCTGCAAGGGCGAGCACGGCTGGTGATAAAATGGTCGTCTCGAAAGGTGTCGCTGCTCGGCAAGAGAAAATCGGGACGGAAGGCCCCCCCCTCGCCGACGATCTCGACCCGGCATCCCGGGCTTCTATGACGAAAGCTCTGAGTGATGTCGGTCAGATCGCTCGGGTGATTGCTGAGCTCGACTGGTTGAGGGAGGCTCTGGAGCTCGGGGCGGCCATCGAGAACGATCAATCCCTGCAGCCGGCACGACTGCAGGCGATCATCTCTGAACTTTGTGATTTCCTGAGCCGCCTGGCAAACCAGGAAATAGATGAAGTCCCGGGCGATGCGGAAATCAACGGCTCACCATTTGGATCGGCAATGCCTGGGATGCTCGGTATGGCCGCGGCATCCGGCCTTGGACGCGTCGCTGCTTTTCGCCCGAAAGACCGCCCCAATGTGCCGCAGCTCGCTGACGGCCCCGTCGCGAAGGCCCAGCACTCGCGAAGCAACCAGGCACTGCTGGATACGGCCCATTTCGCGTGCGACCAATGTCTGAAATTGAACGGGCTGTCGGTCGATGAGCGGGCAAACATGGATCGAGCGGGCCACTGTCTGCGGAAAGCCGGCGCCATGGCGGCCCCGCGCTGGACCGCCGGAAGAGCGAAGGATGAGGACCCTTCGGCAGCTTGGTTGGAGAGCCCCGTGGGTGACAGCCCCGAGGTCGACATTGTGAGCGTGCTCGCCGCCGTCAGCAAGGTCCTGTGCAAACGGCAAAGTGCCCACCAGAATCTAATGGATCTGGCTCATGAATGCCTGCAGGCGCTGACCGACGGGTGCGTTTGCGAACAGGCCACGAAGTTAGGAGCGCGCCATTCAAATGAGACGATGCAGCTTTTCAAAGCGTCGCATGGTCATCTGATTGCGGCCGGAGCCAGATGCGACGCGACAGGTGTCGATGGTCCGCGCCCGCCGGCCCAGCTCGCGTCCGAGACGGACGCGCGCGCCGCAGACTTGGCGAACGCGCTCCCCGATGAACCCACCGAAAAGGCGGCGCTGGCGAAGGTTCTGCTGGAGGTTGTTCCGATGATCGAGCGGCTGACAACGCGAGTCGACGAGATTGCACGGACGCCGCTACCGCCCTTGACCGTGGCCAAGGGCACCGTTCCGATTTCGAAGCAGCAGGACCGCGGAAGCAATGTTGGCAGCGGCGACCCGGAACTGTCGCCGGAAGCGATCGCCGCCGCACTCGCCAAGATGAGCAAGGAGGAACAGACGCTGACGCTAATAAAGGCCAGCTACGCGACTCCTATTCGAATTGCCGGCTCAGCTGCCGATCAATCTTGAAATCTGCAGTCGACCAACGCCGGGGAGCAACTCGCTCGAAGCGTTGACGGTCATGCACGCAGCACCATCCGGCCAAACGGCCGTCGCCGAGCCCGGCGCCTCGCCGGGCTTTTTATTGCCCCCCTCTCTGGGAGGAGTTTCTCTGGGAGGAGTTTGATGAATTCAATCACTCAAGAATCGCTGGAGCTCATGAAAGGGGCCCTGGCACAGCCGGATTTCCGATTGGCCAAATCGATTTCGACTGCGACCGGCTTATTGGCCTTTGACCTTCAGGCGCCAGCGAAGAACCTCTATCCATTTGTCACTCCACTCAGGAACATCGTTCCACGCGTCGGCGGTGGCGTCGGCTCCGCAACAAATTGGCGGCAGGTGAACGCGATCATCGGCTCCGGTTTCGATTCGATGGGGTGGGTGCCGGAAGGCCAACGCTCGGGCCAGATGTCGTATTCGACCACGAACAAAACCTCCGCCTTTGTCACAATCGGGGAGGAAGACGCGGCAACTTTCGAAGCAATTTCCGCCGGCCGGACCTTCGAAGACATCCAGTCCATGATGGCTTTCCGCCTTCTGCAAAAGATGATGCTGAAGGAGGAGATGGCGATCCTCGCCGGCAATGCCTCATTGACCCTCGGTACGCCTTCTAGTCCGACCTTATCGGCCTCAGGTGCCGGTGCAACGCTGCCCGCTGCTACTTATTTCGTCAAAGTTGTAGCGCTGACCCTCGAAGGCTACCAGAACACTAGCGTGTTGGGCGGCGTCGCGACCTCGAAGACCGTGAACGGAGCCGACGGCAAGAGCTTCACGTTGTCTGGCGGCTCCTCGAATATCAGTGCCGAGGCAAGCCAGGCGGTGACATTGGGTCAGACGCTGTTCTGCTCAGTCAACCCGGTCCAGGGCGCGGTCGCGTATGCTTGGTATGTGTCGACCACGAGCAACAGCGAGACGTTGCAGGCCATCACGACAATCAACAGTCTAGCTGTAGCTGCTCCACTCAGCGCCGGCACCCAGTCGCAAAGCGTTATTACCACCGACAACTCTGCCAACCCCAGTTACGCCTACGACGGACTTTTGACCACAGCGCTGAAACCGGGCTCGAATGCCTATGTCAATGTCATGCCAACCGGGACGGCAGGGATTGGCATGCCTCTGACCGCATCTGGCCGCGGCTCGGTCGTCGAGATCGACACGATGTTCCAGAAGATGTGGGACAATTTTCAAGTGTCGCCAACGGTGCTCTATGTCAACTCGCAGGAGTTGAAGAACATAACGGCGAAGGTGCTGTCGAATGCCTCGGGTCCGCTGCTGCGCTACGATAGTCCCGCTGACGGCAGCGACGGTGAATATCAGCTGACCGCGTCCGGAGTCGTTCAGTTTTATTACAATCCCTTCGCCCTGAACGGGGGCCTTCGCATTCCGATCCGAATTCACCCGAAGGTGCCGCCCGGAACGGTCATCGGTTGGGCGGAAAACCTGCCCATCCAGTACCAGTCGAATGAGGTACCTAATGTCGCCGAGATCAAGACACGGCAAGACTACTACCAAATAGATTGGCCGATCGTTACTCGCCAGCGCCAGGTCGGTGTCTATACCGAGGAAGTACTGGCTGTCTATGCTCCGTTTGCGATGGGCGTCATCTGCAACATCGCAAACGGCTGACGCGAATGCTCGAGAATTCGGCGCTTTCTTTGGAAGCGTCTGTTGCGGCAACCCCCAGGTCGAGCCTGGGGGTCCCGCTCGGCGGGGGCCTGATACCTCTGCACGCCGCTTTTAGCCAAGATGAGGCCAACCACGGGACAGCGCGGTATTCGGTCGATAAGAATGGCGTGATCCAAGTGCCTCTGGAGGCGGTCGGCCCCCTGACGACAATCGGGGGGTTCGTATTGGCGAAGACTGGCGGCAATGCGATTTCCGTCGGAGTGCTCACGCTGCACCACGACGATGCTGCAGGGTGTTCCTATTCAGGTTGCCAATTTCTCTGCGATTCCAATGGGGACCTGCGCGTGCCGGCCGATGCCGCGTCCGAGCTGTTGGCGCATGGCTTCGTCCCCGTTTTTGAGGAGACGATGGTAGCGTTGAGTCGAGCCAAATCGTCGCCCAGCAATCGTTCCAAAAAAGGCTGATTCGGTGGCCTTCGGGGATCTTACGACACTCGCGGACGTCAAGGGGTGGCTGCAAACCGGGCAAGCCGCCTTTCCGGCAATCGATGACGCGCTGCTCACCCGCCTTGTTACGGCAGCAAGTCAATATATTCAAACCTGGCTCGGTCGCCAGATCGCGTCGGCCGATTACCTCGAAATCCGCGACGGAACTGGAGGCCACAGGCTGCAATTCGCGTGCGTTCCGGTTAGCACTGTGCTGTCGTTGACGATCGACGGCCAGCCCGTGCCTCTTGCGCCCTCTATCACCGCAGCCGGCTTTAGATTCAGTCCCACTCAGCTTTCGGTACGGGGCTACAGGTTCAATCGCGGGGCGCAGAACGTCGTTGTCGCGTATACGGCCGGGTATTCGACCACTCCGCCCGAAGTTGCACAGGCATGCATCGAGCTCGTCTCGCTCCGCTACAGGGAGCGTACTCGCATCGGCGAAGTATCGAGATCTTTGGGCGGTGCAGAGACCGTCACGTACGCACAAAAGGACATGAGCGACGCGATCAAAACGCTGCTGCAACAATATCGTCTGGTTGCGCCGATCGCCGCGCTCCAACAAGCACCTGCGGTAAGCGACGCCGATGCCACGATAATATCCGGCGTCCTGTGATTACTGCCCATCTCGTCGGCGACGACGCAGTGCTGGCCCGGCTGCGCGCCGCTGCGGATCTGGCTGCTTCGGAGCTCGCCCGTGCGATCACCACGCTGGGTATCGAACTTCAGCGCAAGATCCAGGAGTATGAGCTCACTGGCCAAACCCTCGCTGCCCGCTCGGGGTCGTCGCGCGGATCGAGCACAAGTCTGCAACTCGATCAGAGCGACGACAGGATTGCAGCAACGGTTTCCAGCGACAGCGAATATGCCCACGCTCACGGATATGGTGTGGTTGACGTCGGAGCGAAGCTGCGCCGGATCACAAAGGCCTTCGGACGCCCGATACCCAGGAAGGCGATCAGTATGCGGTCGTACCATCGCGGGACAGACGTTCCGGAACG
>WNFJ01226913.1_pt2 | contig 11368 bp, 10 predicted proteins | sample 5400461 | NCBI WGS metagenome assembly WNFJ01 (sample SAMN13153349, study PRJNA577476) | soil metagenome | isolation source: 115 cm saprolite on Douglas fir-dominated hillslope | place: USA:California | collected 2013-09-17 | reverse complement strand
GTGTCGATGACGTCCCAATTCAGTTTTCTCGTCGCATTCCTAATCGAGCGGGGGTGTTTGTTTGCGCTGCCTCAAATCCGTGGAGGATCGGAATTCGGCTCGGCATGGCATGAGGCCGCCAAGCGCCGCAGGCGGCAGACCGCTTACGACGACTTTCTCTCTGGGGCCGAGTGGCTCATCAAGACAGGACGAACCACTCCTGACAAGCTCGCGATTTTTGGTGGATCGAATTCAGGTCTGCTTGTAGGCGCGGCCATGACTCAGCGGCCGGACCTGTTCTGCGCCGTGCTCTGCATGGTTCCAATTCTGGATATGATTCGCTACCACCTTTTCGACAACGCGAATGTCTGGCGAGAGGAGTTCGGTACGGCGGAAGACCCGGCAGATTTCGCCGTCTTGAGCCAGTATTCTCCCTACCACAATGTTCGCCCCGGCGTTGCTTATCCCGCAACGATGATTGTATCGGGTGATGCCGACCAGAATTGCAATCCTCTTCACGCGCGGAAAATGACCGCGCGGCTGCAGGCCGCAACCCTTTCTGATCGTCCCATCATTCTCGATTACAACCCGTTCCGAGGGCATTCGCCAGTGCTTCCGCTGAGTGAGCGGATCGAGGCGCTGACCGACCGGCTGGCGTTTCTCTGTGATCAACTACAGCTGTCCCGTTGAGGGCTGAGGAGTCTGCTTATGTCCATGCTCTTCTTGAAGGCTTATCTGATGCTCATCTACTTCGATCTCTATCTGGCAAGTGGGAATTTTGCCGCGCTGTATGAGAAAGTCCGCAGCTGCCAAGTATGCGTAAGGAAGCCGCCAACAGGCGCTATTGAGCAGATTTGTTCCGCGTTGGACTTGGCGTCCATCTGGTATTGGAAAAAAGTGCTTTGCTTGCAACGATCCGCGGCCACAACCTGCCTGCTACGCCGAGCGGGCGTACCCGCACAGATGGTCATTGGCGCACAGCAGTTGCCGTTCAAGGCGCACGCATGGGTGGAAGTGGACGGCCGAGTGGTGAACGACAGGCCCTACGCGCCAGAGATGTACTCAGTGCTCGACCGATGTTGAAGGGCTACCTTTCGAAGGGGCCTTGAGGGTAGGGATCGTGAGTGCCCAGTTTGGAAGAAGCAATTTCGATGGCCAGCCGGTCGATGAGGAATACCTCACTAAGGTCATGGCTTTCCTTGCTCCCTACGGGCCGGATGGCTGCAGCTGTTTCTATAAGCACAACGTCGCAATGATATTCAATGCGTTCCATACGACGCAAGAGTCGCGAAAGGAAAAGCAGCCACACACCTCCCGATCCGGCGCCATCTTCACCTGGGACGGCCGTTTGGACAACCGATCGGACCTCATCCGCGAGCTCGGCCAGGTGGTCGCGAACGACTCAACTGATGTTCAAATCGTTGCGGCAGCTTATGACGAATGGCGCGATCAATGTTTTGCCAAGTTGATCGGCGACTGGGCCCTAGCCATCTGGGATTCCACTGTGCAATCGGTGATGTTGGCAAAAGACATCATCGGCACGCGCCATCTCTACTACTTGCTGGACGAGTCCCAGGTGAGCTGGTGCTCAGTGGTCGATCCTCTTGTGCTCCTTGCGGGCAAGACCTTCCGCGTCAATGAAGAATACATTGCAGGCTGGCTCTCGTCGTTCCCTGCGGCGCAGCTTACACCCTATCTCGGCATTCAATGTGTGCCCCCATCATGCTTCGTGCGCGTCCGGCACCGAAGTTGCGAGATGCAGAGGTATTGGGATTTTGACCCGAGAGAGCGCATCCGCTACCGAAGCGATGGTGAGTACGAGGAACACTTCCGCTCCGTATTCGGAGAGGCTGTCCGCCGCCGACTCCATTCGGACAGCCCGGTCCTCGCGGAGTTGAGCGGAGGAATGGATTCGTCTTCGATTGTGTGCATGGCCGACGCGATTATGGCTAGGGGGGACGGGGAAACTCGGCGCCTTGATACCGTCTCCTATTACGACGACTCCGAGCCAAACTGGAACGAGCGCCCGTATGTCGCCACGGTGGAAAACAAACGTGGTCGGGCTGGCTGCCACATCGACATCGGTTCCTTCCGGTCTTTCGCGCTGGATTGCGAGGTGAATCACTTTGCAGCGCTTATCAGCTCGATCGCCTCACCCCGGCAACGTGATCAGAAATTTGCGGAATGCTTGGCCCGGCATAGGAATCGTGTGGTGCTATCGGGCATCGGCGGCGACGAGTTAACCGGAGGAGTGCCATCACCCATACCCGAGCTCTCTGACCTGCTAGCCAGGGGTAAGTTCATGGAACTGGCCCATAAGCTAAAAGTTTGGGCACTCGACAGACGCACACCCTGGTTCCATCTCCTCGCGGAGGTTGTGAGCGAATTTGTTCCTCCCTCCCTTGTCGGCCTCGCGCAAGGGGCCCATTCAGTTTTTTGGTTGAGGAGGAGATTCGCCAATCACTTCCGGGTTGCTGCAGCACTATATAGAGGTCGGTCAAAGTTTCTCGGTCCTCTTCCGAGCTTTCAGCAAAGTATGAAAACGCTCGATCTTCTGCGAGGCCAGCTCGGTTGCTACGCCTTATCAGCAGATGCGCCCTACGAAAGACGCTATCCCTACCTTGATCGTGATTTCATCGAGTTTGCGATTGCCGTACCGCGAGGGCAGATGGTTCGCCCGGGCCAACGTCGTTCTCTAATGCGTCGCGCGCTTGCCAGAATCGTGCCGGACGAAATTCTCCAGCGAAAAAGGAAGGCATTCGTGATTCGAGGCCCCCTAGCCAGCATTTCGACCGATTGGCAGGATCTGCTGACTCTCTGCAAAGACTCCCGAGCAGACTCGCTGGGGATCATCGATTCCGAGAAGTTCTTGGACGCCTTGAAACGGGCCGGTTGTGGGCAAGCAACTCCGTTGATTCCGTTGCTGCGGACGGTTGCGTTGGAGCGATGGCTACGTAGTTTGGAGGGTTGGAGTTGCGTCCATTCTGGAATCGTCCCTTCCAGCGGTTCGCAGCGACAAATCGTCACGGCGCAAAACAGTGCGAGCGCTCTCCCGGCTGATGAAGGCAGATCTCTCAACTGAGAACTTTCTAAAGAAGGGAGGTGAAAATTATGACCTACGCAAAACCAAAACTGGTGTTCTTGACCAACGCGCTGGCGGCGATCCAAGGGAATCCACCTGGTTCCAAGTTGGGGATCACGTCCGACCACGTCGAGCAAGTAACTGCGGCCGCGTACGAGGCAGATGAGTAACAAGTCGCCGGAGCGCTGTCAACTCGGCCCGGCTCCGGCAACATCAGTACACAATCCCGAAAGGAGGTCAGGAACATGAGCTACGCGAAGCCAGAGATCATCCTGCTGTCGAGCGCGTCCGATGCGATTCAAGGAAATCCTCCCGGCTCAAAGATGGGCGGCCCTTCGGATCAATTCGTTCAGGTGACGGCTGCTGCGTACGAAGCGGATGAATAGGGAATCGCCGGAGCAGCGGGTAGGCGGCTGCTCCGGCCTCCTCCTCGCAGAAAATGAGTCACTGAGACTGAAGTTTGCGCCAGTGGCGGTACTGTTCAGCTTTTTCCGGGTCGGAATCTTCCTTGCCTTCGAGCCAGAAAGAGAACCAGTCCGCAGTGGCTTCCTGCGACACCATCCGGTCCCAGGGCTTCACGAGAACGTGAGTCCCCGCAGGCAAATAGACGAGATCGACTGGCTTGCCCAACCGCTTCAATCCCGCGAACCCCTGCCACTCTCCTAGAACAGACGAGGGCTCAAACGCTTCGATCAGTAAAGGCGTCCGGACTCCATCGAGTCGGAATCCAGGAGAGCTCTTCAACCATTTCCGCAAGCCGGCGCCAAAGGGCGGCGAACCAATCATCGCTTCAAATTCCGAGGCCGCGTCTCGGCCCGCCACGGAGGCGACGAGGTACTGCAGGTAGCTCGCGTCCACACCGTCACTGGCAACCGCAGCGGCAAATCGCTGCCTAGAGTTGGTAAGAGTATACTTCACGTAATAACAGGTCCGGCTGAAACCTAGAAGTCCAACGTGCTGGCGGTCAATGATCCCCCTTCGATCCAGATAATTCACCGCGTTCTCATACGTTCTCATGACGCGCACAGCCTCCTGGCGCGTGACCAGTGAGTCGTAGAAAATATCGTTCATTTGCAGGACAACAATCCCTCGGCCAGCCAGAACCTGTGCAGCAAACCCCGAACTATAAGGTCCGTCCAGCCAGAAGGCGTGAGGATCAAAACCGTGGGTCTGAATGACCAATGGATATCTTCTGCCCGAGATGTAATTCGGTGGCAGGTAAAGGCCCCCGCTTATCGGCTCTCCTGATCCATCCTTCCACTGGATTAGCTCCACCCTTCCCAGTTGAAAGTGCGCAAGTTCGGGATTGAGACCTAAGATCTCCATCTTCTCTTGCGTCTGCGGATCAACCGCTACAACTTGGGGAGGCTTATTAAGATCTTCTTCAACGAGAATATCAGGGCGAGGGCGAAAACCTGAGTCAGAGGTGTCCTTAATGCGATGCCACTGGTTTCCAATCTTTTGATAGAAGACAGCAACTGGTTGCTGGGTAGTGTCGGCAGATGGCCGCCTCTGAAACTCCACGATGTTGGTCCACGCATGCCATTGAACTGGATCCAAATCCTCGTCAGTTATCTTGTTGGCCATTCCGTTGGTTAGGTCGATCTCGACCACAAACTTCTTTGACCGCCGGGCCTGACGTTCCTGGGGATCATCCACGTCCACGGGCAGGTGAACACCGCACAGCAGCACTGATTTCGAATCGGGAGACCATATTGTGGACGGGCAATAACCGGCCGGAGAGTTCAGGGGGCGCTCGGCTTGACCGTTGTAGAGGTCGATCAGCTCATACTGCATAATCCCACTCGGAGAATCCTTTTGAAGCCCCCTCCGAAACGCTGCTTTTATGCTGGGGTCTTGATATTTGCGCCAACTCACTGGGACTTCTTTCGCATCAGTCTCCAAAACCAGATAACGACCGTTCGGGGAAAGCGACAGATCATAGCCGGAGCGCAGTTCGCCTTGGGTACGAAGCTGTTTATCGGAGGCATAAGAATCTCCCTTGGCGAACAGTCGGGGCTCCTTGCCGGAGATTGATCCCCGAATCAGATCTGACAATTCTTCGTCGGCGATGTGAAAGCCGTGGCGCAATACGTCGGTGCTGAACAGGTCCATTGGCCGACTCTCGGCTTCGTATACGATGGTCTTGCCACCGTCGGAAACCGAGTATGAGGTTAGCGCGGCTTCATGGTCAGTGAGCCTGTTCACTTGTCCCGAGCTGCAATGTACAGAGAAAAGTTGGGTCGGATTGCTGCCGACCGTCCCGAGAAAGTAGATCGTGTCGTTGTCCTTTGACCATTTCAGATCGAAAATTCCGGGACGATTGGATGCTGACGATATTGCTGCGATGGTTCTAGGCGGGCGGAAGCCCTGGAGTGTGTCAGCGGTCCGAAAAAGAAACAGCGAATAGTCGTTCGTGTTCGTTTGGACGTTGCCGCGAAACACCACAATCGCGAACTGATGCCCATCCGGGGAAAAAGCGGCAAAGCCGCTCTTGGGGCGGTAAGCGAAATATGGACTCCCAGCGATGCGGGTCATGCCGATGATATCCGAAACTGCAATAGGTCTCTTAGCCGCCCCTTGCAGTCGCGTGGGCGCAGACATGGGGCGCGCAAGCCCTAAGAACCCCGTTAAGATCGCCAGGATACGGACGCAGTTCATCGCAATAGGAACACGTGCCCCCATGTACTGTTTTCAACTTTGAGTGATCGCGCCTTGAAATTAGAAGGTCAGCTTCAATGAGAGTTGGAGTGACCTTGGGCCGCCCTCTTGAAAGAGCGGGCTCAGCCCGCCCAAACCCTGATTCAACATCTTCGTTGAGCTCAAAAAGAATGTCCCAAATTCAACAAACGCGAGGGGGTTCGCGAAATTGGGGTGATTCAGGAGATTGAATGCATCGGTGCGGAATTGGAGAGTGAAACGCTCCGTAATTGGAAACTTGCGGCCAATCGACAAGTCGACCTGAGTCAATCCCAAGCCAGGGATGTCATTCCGGCCTTCGGTCCCCTGCCGGGGTAGTGACGGGACAGAGAACGCTGCTTGGTTCAGACTCTTCCCGCCAGGAGCCGTCGAATTTGCGGTCCAAAGCTGCTGCCCGGGTACGATATCGGGACGACTCTCGGCAATCACGCCGCCAGGCGAAGCAAACAGCACCACACCATTGAATGGGAATCCGCTTCTGGCAAAGACAACCGTCTGAACAGACCAATTCTGAGTCAGCAACGCGAGGGGACCAGACCGTGCCGCTGCCGGAAGGTCGTAGCTAAGCGCCCCCGAAAAACTATGTCGCACGTCGAAACTGGACGAACCGTAGTCGCTGGCGCCGGAGATCACCGAATTCGAAAGAGCTGTCACTACGTCATTCGAGGCATTGTCCAAGGAATGCGACCACGTGTAATTCAGCAAGACTTGCAGCCGGGAGGCAAAGGACCTACGGAACTGCAATTGCAGCGCATCATAGTTTGACCACGCGTCATTCAACGTCAACAGAAAATCTCCGGCGAAGTTGGCGTTTGGCCGTACGAGTGCTTGCTGCCTCAGGAGCTTCCGACCCGCTTGGCCGACATATGTTGCTGAGAAAACCTGCTGGTGCCCGAATGATTTCTCCAGAGCCAAATTCCACTGATACGAACGAGGTAACTCGAGATCCGATGTGAATCCTTGGACGGGGTTCGGATAGGGAGGCGCCAGGGAGATAATTGGGAGGAATGGCGTCAGATCCGAAACAGGTACGGAGACGCTGGGGAAGGAACCAAAAGCAGAATTCGGGAAATCCAACGCCAGGCTGCTCGTAGTGCCCACGCCGAGGTCATAGAACACACCGCCCCCAGCCCGAACTACGAATTCTCCGTTTGGCGTCAAAGCAAAGGCAATACCTATGCGTGGGGCAAAGTTGCTGTACGTGGTCTTCCACAAGGAAGTTCCGGGAGAAGCCAAAACAGTATTAGCCGGATTGTTCGTATTCGTCCAAGCGGCGAGCGTGGTTTTGCCCCGCGCGGAGGGAGCCGGACTCAATTCCCATCGGAGCCCATAGGTGACGCTCAATCGCTTGTTGGCCTTCCAGGTATCCTGCCCGTAGATTCCAAATGATTGCGCAAAGAATTCCGATGGAACGGAGGTTGCCGTCGAGAGACTGACTGTCCCTGTCGTGAGGAATGTCTTGAAATCTTGAGCGAAGTATTCTGGGTTGAACTGAGAAGGCTTCTCATTGAGGAAGATACCCCGATAATCACCGCCGATCTTTATTTGGTGGGTGCCAACAGGACGGATCAGATCATCGGTAAAGTTGATTTGCTGGGTTTGGTTGCTACCGGCAGATCCGATGAGGTACGACGAACTCGTGGCAAGTGTCTCAAAGAGCCCCAAGTTGCTTGTACTCGGCCGTGAGCCAATGAGCGAGTTGGCATTAAGAGGAACCGCTCCACCGAAGGAGTCTAGAGCATAAGAAATGCCGGCGGTCTGCTTCGAGTAGTTCCCTCGCACTGTGTTCGCGAACCCGCTTTTGAATGCCACATTCAATCCAACGGTTAGCGTTTGCGTGTCCAGATTCGTGGATTCGAGGTCGCTGAGGCTGAACTGCCGTTGGACGCCCTGAGAGGGCGCATAGTTGTAGCGCCCAAAAAGGGAAAACCGATCACTGAAGACCTGATCGATACGAATGCTCGCGGCATCCAGTCTGGCGCTGTTCGCATAGTTGCCGGTGAAAATGTCGGAATACACTCCAGGTGTGGCCGTGCGACTGTCCGGTTGCGGATAGGCGTCGATGTAGGGGGCCAACGTGGCGGAAGCATTAGTCCGAGCGTACTCGGAGGGAACCTGTATCTGCTGCGTCTGGGGCTGGTCCAGGCGTGCTCCCTCGTACGAGAGAAAGAAGAATGTCTTATTTCTTCTTAGGGGGCCGCCAAAAAATCCCCCGAAGTCGTTGTGGTGCTCTGGCGCTCGCGGTTTGCCTGCCTTGTTCGCGAACCAGTCGTTCGCGTCCATAACTGTATTCCGGAAATAATCAAAGCCTTCTCCGTGGAAGTCGTTTGTGCCAGAACGGGTCGTGAGAATCACCTGTCCGCCTGGTGCGCGGCCAAACTCGGCTGCAAAAGAAGAAGTCTCGATTCGGAATTCTTGCAAGGCGTCGACAGAAACCAGACTACTGGTCCCTCCGAGCACGCTAAACGCTTGGGCCCCACCTGTTCCGGTCTCCCCGCCAAGACCAGGAAGCGGGACGCCGAAATTTGCCGATACTCCATCCACAGTAAAATTGTTTGCATCCGTCCTCTGCCCTGCAATACTGAACTGCCCCGGCGCATCGTTGTTTAAGGGAACTTGGGCAATCACTACGCCAGGGGTCAGCTGGAGCAGGGTATTAAAGCTTCGGCCGTTAAGCGGCAGGTTGTCGACAAATTTCCTGTCAATCAGCGTGCTTACGGAAGCCGATTGCGTATTGACTAAGGGCGCGCCAGCGGTAACAGTCACAATTTCTGATACGGCGCCAAGGGGAAGCGTGAAATTGATCGCCAAGGCATCCTGGACGTTCAGCGTGATTCCGGGCTTGATGAGTGTCTTGAAACCAACCTTTGATACCTGGATACGATATATTCCGGGCGGAAGATTCGATACTAAGTAAAGGCCATCTACGTTTGTTTTCGCGGCATACCGGACTCCAGTCGAGTCATTTGCGATTAGGAGTTCTGCTCCCTCGACCACGGCGCCGGTTGGATCGACAACGAGCCCACTGATGGTTCCGTTCGGGGATTGCGCACAGAGTTGTGCAATGACGAAAAGACTCACAAACGAAAATGCGAGAATGTGAAGCCGTCGCACACTGGCTCTCCTGTGACCGAGGAGTTGAAACACGCTCTATCGACCTACGCAGGAGAAATGGAAGTTGTATCAGTCGGCCTTTATTAGAAAATCTGCTCGACCGTCCGGGCTAACAGCAGGAGCCGGAATCAGGGATGATTCGGGTCAATCCTCAGAGAGGCAAAAAGCAGAGGCCTGCTGCTCGGCTTATGGCTCCCACCGCGGGGCTCGACCGTTACGAATACTGCGTTGATCTGCTCGAGGGTGTGCGGGTCATCGAATTTGAGCACCCAGCGCTTCTTGGCAACGCCGTCTTGGTAGAAAATGCCAAGACTTAGCACCTGCTGCCGGTCCGCGCCGCTCTGTCCCCACGCTTGAAACGTGGTGGCGTTTCTCGCACCTGGTTGCTGATCCAAGTCATAGGCATAGAAGATGAGGGATTTGCCCCTCGTATAGAAGATACGGCCATACGCTTTCTGAGTTGCGCCGTCCCGCGCCACATCGTAGACCTCAGCAATATAGAGGTCGCGCGCTCCCATCAAATCGCGGATATCTCGATCGTCGGCAAGCAAATCTTCCTGCTTGTCAACTGTCTGTTGGCTCTGTTTCAGCTGTACATTCAGGTCTCTGATTTGCGCTTCCAGCTTTTCGGCATGCAGCTGATCTTGCTCACGCTCATGGCGCGCGGAATCGAGGTCTGCCTGCATTCTCTCGAGAGAGAGCTGGGCTGTATCGAGCTTCTGCTGGAGACTCACCTGTTCTTGCGCTACTTGCTGTCTCTCTGCTTTATCTTTCTGGGCAACGCGCTCCAGATTGGCCTCTGCTTCCTTAGCTTCATTTAGAGCCGCGGATTCCCCTTCCACCTGACTCTGCAGCTCCCGTATCAGCCGGTCCTGCTCCGCGAGTTGAGCTTTCAAGAATTGGCGCTCATGGCTCACGTCGCTCAATTGTTGTTCAAGAGCATCAACCTTGCCATCGACAGGCGTAGGTGATGCCTGGGCCACTTGAACGGCATGCCGTTTTCCAACTTGATACGAGTAGATACCCAATGCGACCGTAAGCATGACGGCTGCAGCGAACGGCATCCAGACGTAATTCCAATTCGTATGCGTGCCGTGACTGCCGTTTCGAAGCGCAAAGACCTCGTTCCTTCTGTGCTCAATCGTGTCGGAATCCGAGCCTGACCTTGCGATCTCGGAAGGCGTAGCGATCCACTGCACTTCGGCAGCTTCCTTAAGTTCCGAGGCTCGCTCCGATAAATTGGGTGTGGCCAATTCCGAGGACAGCAGAGGCGCGCCGAGGTCAGCGACCGTTTCGAACTCCCCGAGAGCCTGTCTGCATGGAAAGCATCTCGCCAGGTGTTCCCGCAACCTCTCTTTCTCGTCCTCCGATAGTTCGCCTGTGGTCGAGAGCGCACAGAGCTCTAGAAATTCCTCGTGCGGTAGCATCCGCGACCTTTCATCGTCTTTCCGGCTGTTGCCGTTGCCCACCATATAGTTCAGCTGTCCCGAACCTTACGCCCAAACATTTGCTTCCGCAACTTGCCGAGAGCTCGGTAGTAGTGGTTTCTCACATTTCCGAGAGGTTGCCCGAGTTTCGCGCTGATTTCGGCGAGCGTATAACCCTCGAAAAAATAGAGGCGCAGGGTCTCGCGTTGATCCTCCGACAATGCGCCGAGTACCTTCTGTAAACCATTACGTCCAAACACCGCGTCTGGGGAATAATCCCGCTCCGTGGTCGGCGTTCCGACCACCTGACTCGCACTGCTTTGAAGGTCCTCGCGTTTGTAGAAGTGGCGGCTCGCTAAGCGCCGCCGTCGCTCGATTGCTCGCTGGTAGGCCATCTGAACAATCCAAGAGCCCGCCGAGCTTTTCGAGTTATCGAAGATAGCGGACTTCCGTTCGATGAACAGAAACAGATCTTGAACCAAGTCGTCCGCTTCTGCACTATCCCTCAAAATACGCGCTGCGATTCCCCGCACGACCCGTGCATATCGCTGAAACAAACATGCGAGGGCATCTTGATTGCCTTCGGCTATTCTTCTAATTAAGAAGTCGTCGGAAAGGCCAGATATGTTTTGGTTTATACTTTCGGCGATTTCCTTCGATGGCGTCGACTCCTGGTGGCGGGGAGTGACCGATGAAATCACGATCTCTCACACTGTAGCGCGGAGCGTAAAAGCAACACGCGCTGGCAATTCACTGGTAGGCCTCTCAACTCTTTAGCAGTCAGAATGCGTCATTTATAACTCTATAGAGAGTATTATGCAAACTAAATACACCCCATCGTTTGTGGTCTTCGCCGCCGTTCACCTCTATCGTTCGTTTGATGTCAGATGCCACCTATCGCGAGCGGTTTGCGAATCGACTTCGGACACTTCGGTCCGTGGCAGGCCTCACCATCGAGAAGGCGAGCGATGCAGGCGGGCTTTCTCCAAACTTTTGGGGAAGTGTAGAGCGAAACGAACAGGAGCCTTGCCTCGATTCGATTTTTGGCTTTGCCAAAGGACTCGGG